>Ga0255340_1002793_pt1 | contig 19545 bp, 20 predicted proteins | sample wastewater_treat_7_FD_192417 | JGI IMG/M metagenome (GOLD analysis project Ga0255340, IMG submission 192417) | Wastewater microbial communities from Lulu Island WWTP, Vancouver, Canada - plant10 | ecosystem: Engineered > WWTP > Wastewater > Unclassified | place: Canada: Vancouver, British... | reverse complement strand
TCTTGGGTGGTCATGATCTCTTACCTCCTGATATTGATTGTCGCCAACAATCCAGGAGGCATCTGACCACCTTTCCTACTGTAGTGTCAACTCAAGTCCGTCTTGTCACACATTCTACAATGTTCGTGACATCATCTGAAAGTTGGCGTCGATCGGCTGTTTTCACGTGTATTCTATGCTGTCATTATTTTGATGTGTCGAATGATCCGTATTTCAAAACTCCTGGAGCCCGTCTTTCCCCATTGTAAATTTCTTGTTGCAGGAGGAGCATCTTAACTCGTCCGAAAGCCGCTCACCACAACTGCAGACCCAGCCTGCGGTCCTTGCAGGGTTGCCTGTGACGAGGGAATGATCCAATACGTCTTTTGTAACCACAGCTCCAGCCCCGACAAATGCAAAACGCCCGATGTTGTTACCACAGATAATTGTGGCGTTGGCCCCTATCGTTGCACCCTGCCTCACAATCGTAGGCCTGGCTTCATCCATTTTCCGGATTTCAGCCCTGGGATTGAAGACATTCGTAAATACCATGGAAGGTCCGCAAAACACGCCATCCTCGAGGGTCACACCCTTATAAATGCTGACGTTGTTCTGAACTTTGCAGTTCTTCCCGATCTTGACATCGGGCCCGATAACCACGTTCTGTCCGATATTGCAGTTTTCACCAATATCGGTACCTGGCAGGATATGAGAAAAATGCCATATTTTTGTGCCGCTGCCGATCCTTGAGCCGTCCTCTATGAAGGCCGTTGGATGGGTATAGTACGGAATATTTGGCGCATGGCCGGGCAGGGAAGATGGCGTATGAACTGTTTGGGCCGAAAACAGCAAGTTGTTGTTTTCTTTTTCTTGAAGGGCTTTCTGACTCATTTCGAGAACCCTGAGGACACGAAGACCCTCTTCACCCGAGGTGATGGGTTTTGATCCGGTTACGATGGAGTCCAGAAAAGCTTTGCATTCGGCCTTGAGGGGTTCTTTCCACACGCGTTGAAGGCTGACGGGAATACCCTCCGCTTTCTCGGGAATGGGGATGTTATCCTGCCACTTGATTATGTGGGGGAAGAATACCAGCTTTTCATCGACAGGCTTTGTGTCATCGAGCACCAACATTCCCTGGCTGCCCACAATGACGAGACGCTGTTCTTTGAAAGGATTGAGCCAGCTGACAAAAATATGTGCGCCGATACCGGAGGGGAATTTTAAATTTGTCATGGTGACATCGGCAATCCTCGCATGCAGAAAGTTGCTCCCCACAGAGTCTATGTAATGTGGCTCTTCACCGATCAGACAGAGAATGATAGAGATATCGTGCGGTGCGAATGACCAGAGGATATTTTCTTCTCGCCGAATCTTCCCGAGGCTGAGCCTGCGTGAATAGATGTATTGAATCCGGCCGATGTCTCCGTCATGAATCATTTCCTTGAGTCTGATAACGGCAGGGTGGTAGTGAAGAATGTGGCCTACGAAGAGCACTTTCTTCGTCTTATTTGCCAATGCAACCAGATCTTGTCCCTCCGCATATCTGAGGGACAACGGTTTTTCGACGAATACATGCTTGTCGGCCAGGAGTGCCTGTTTGGCCAGTTTGTAATGGGATGCCGCCGGTGTTGAAATGACTATCCCTTTGATGTTTTTGTCGTTCAGCACCGATTGAATATTGTCTGTCGTATGAATGCCGGTATAGTCGGACTGAACCTGGTGGAGGATGCTGTGGTCAAGGTCGCAGACCAACTTTAAAACGCCTAATTGATGAAAATTGCGTACGAGGTTCTTTCCCCAGTACCCGGCACCGACGATTGCTATTTTAGGCTGTGACGTCCGGGGTGAACGTTTTGATCTAAGATCCTTTTTATTCTTCATGGTGGTTTCCTTTCAACGGGCATAATGAAGACGATCATGTTGCTCTGCCAGTAGACATGAAATGTCGTTGACACAATAACCGGATTTCCCTATATTCCCTCTATCGAAAAAGACGTTTTCAAAATAAATACACCGGATTGTGGATAACTATGAAGCGTGCACTGATCACAGGAATAACGGGACAGGACGGGGCTTATTTAGCCGAATTTCTGGCAAATAAAGGATATCAATTATTTGGTACCTACCGAAGAAGCTCTACGCCAAATTTCTGGAGGCTCCAGGCGCTGGATATTCTTCAAAAAGTCACTTTGATTCCTTCCGACTTAACAGACATGTCCTCGTTATTGGAGGCCGTTACCATATCCGATCCCCATGAGATTTACAATCTGGCGGCACAGAGTTACGTCGGAGCGAGTTTTGATCAACCTATGCTCACAGCCGAGGTGGATGGCACAGGAACTCTCAGATTCTTGGAGATCATCAGACATCTGAAAAAAAATATAAAGCTTTACCAGGCTTCAACAAGCGAACTTTATGGAGACAGTATAAATCGCGATGGTCGCCAAGATGAAGAAACAAAATTTCTGCCCAATTCCCCCTATGCTGCAGCCAAACTTTACGGATACCATATAGTGAAGATTTACAGGGAGGCATACGGCATTTTTGCAAGCAACGGGATATTGTTTAATCACGAATCTCCGCTGCGGGGTCTTGAATTTGTTACTAGAAAAATTACAAATGCTGTCGGCAAAATAAAATCCGGTTTTGAAAAGAAACTGAAGTTAGGGAACCTCGAGTCTGCAAGAGATTGGGGATATGCACCGGAGTATGTCGAAGCCATGTGGCTGATTCTTCAGCAGTCAAAGGCAGATGATTATGTAATTTCAACAAACGAAACCCATTCTGTTCAAGAATTTGTCGAAGAGGCTTTCGCTGCCGCGGGAATGGATTGGGAGAAGTATGTAGAAGTCGATGAACTTTTAAAGCGGCCAAAAGATGTTGTGCACTTGAGGGGAGATAATTCGAAAGCTAAGGAAATTCTCAATTGGCAGCCGAAAGTAAAGTTTAAAAAATTAGTGAGGATAATGGTGGATGCTGATGTAAAAAGATGGAAAGACTTCTCCCAGGGAAAGCAATTTCCATGGGATGCTTTCAATTATCCGGAAAATATAGATATAAAACAAAGAACAAAGTTGAAATAGAAATATATGAATGTAACAGGTTGCAGGGGATGTAGGCTCGGCCATTGAAACCGAGGAAAGCAAGTCTTTTGAAATCATTGACACACAGCTCCGCCCTCTGAGTTACACTCAGGGGGTGTCAGCCCGTATAATCCGGTTTCGAGCAGAAAAGCCGCTCCTCGATACCTATTTCTTTTCTTCGCCCTCTGCCGTGATGCCGAGATCCTGGATTTCCTCTCTTAGCTCCCGGATCTCCGATTCCAGCCGCTCATACTCCTCAAGCTTCCTCTTGAAAAAGCGATAGGTCACCTTGGCCTTTTCCTCAAGCCCGTGGGGGGTCAATTTGTATAAATAAGCCTTTTTGTTGTGGGAATTCTTGAAATTGTGGGCCTTGACGAAGCCCTTGCGGATGAGGGCGTTCAGCAGGAAATTGACTTTTCCGAGGCTGATCCCGAGCTTATGGGACAATTCCCGTTGAGTCAGCTCGGGCGATTTTTTTATCTCCCGCAGGAGCCTTAGAATTTCATCTCCATCCGGTTTAGTGGAAAAAGTCTGAGACATAATGATTTCCGATTAGTTCATCTCTTGAACTGATCGGATTCCTATTTGAGAAAGACCCGCATGTCAAGAAAAAAATGAAAGGGTTGCAACCAATTGTGACCGGCAGAACACGAGGCGGGGAGGGGTGAAACGTTGCTCGCGATGCTTCGGAATAATAAGGTGATTCGATTAAACGGGGGGAAATAGGAGGATGACCCTGTAACCCCGATGTTCCGAAGTTTCGTCAGGTCAGGGCAGGTTTCCGCGCCCCCCTTTCACAGGGGCGAATCCTTCAATCGAGTTTTTTCGCTTCGTCGATGAGCATGATGGGGATGTCGTCCTTGATTTCATACAGGAGCTTGCATTTGTCACAGATGAGCCCGTCGCCCTTTTCCGTCAGGCGGATGTCGCCCTTGCACTTCGGACAGGCAAGGATATCCAGGAGTTCCTTGCTGATGGCCATAATTCCATTCCTCCGCTATTAAAGTTTCGTGCATGATCCTGTCGGCACAGGGCATTCTCAGTAGAAAAATGAAATTCCTATCACACCGAAGTGGCTGTCGATGCCGCCGTTGGGTTCCCGTGTGCCCGCATTGGACATGTGGCGGAACCTGTATCCGGCATGGACGGCTGTGCTTTTGTTCACAAAAAAATAGGCACCGGCCCCGACATGGTTGGAGAAGATGAACCCGTCCGCCTGATCGGTTGTGTCAACGGAGACACAATAGGGTCCCGTCGAGGCGTTCACGTAGAGAGAGAAAAAAGTCGTGATGGGATATCGGTATTGAAGCCCGATCCCGATCCCGAATTCTATGTCATCCTCGGGACCGATGACGGGGTTGACCTGGGGTTCGAGAAACGCCGTCGGAAGAGCCTCTTTTTTCCCCTTCATCAGCCGGCACTGAAAGCCGAGGATTTTCGCGGCGGCGTCAAATTTCAGGGACGACTATGCCAAGCTCGGCCGCCGCCTCTTTCATTTTGTTGTCCAGGGTGATCAGTTCGGCCTTGAGCCTTTGAGCCAGCCACAGGTAATTCGCATCGTAGGCTGACCGGCCGATGATCCCGGCCAGCTGAATGACCTCAAGGTGATCCACGTCGACGAGTTGCATTCCGATCCGTGAGCCCAGACCAAACGCCTCGAGGAGTTTATCCTCAAGATCGGGGTGGGCTTTCATTTTCTTCAGGCAGACATTCGCCAGTTCGTAACGGATGAGGGCAGGCGCCGCGAGGGGGGACCTGCCCAGGCGCGCGGCTACCGCCTCGGCCGCCGGCTCCCCGAATACGAGCGCCGCCAGGGCCGAGGCATCAACGACGTGCACGGTCATCCCGATCCTCCCGGACGAAACGGGCTGATTCGGCAGGTGTTTTCAGGCCGGTTTTTTTGATCTCGGCCAGAAATTCCGTTGCCGTGAAGAGTTTCTCCCCGGCCACGCTTTCCTCCAGGATGACAAGCAGTTCTCCCTGCAGGGAGCGGTGATGCCGCGCAGCCCTCTTCCGGAGCCTGTCGGCGATCTGATCGGGCACATTTTTGATGGAAAGATTGACGGGCATGGACATCCCTCCGGCTTCAATATGGTTCCATTATAGAACTTTCCCGGGAATAGTCAACAGTGAATGGAGCTGTTTTGCATTTCCCGATTCCCTAAGTTTGAACGGCGCACACCTCTCCCGTCCCTCATGGTCATATCTTTCCTTCCTGAATCCTGAAGCCCAAAGCCTAAAAGACGTGAGCCTTTCCGGCACAAAACCGGAATCATGTCATCCTTTTAATCCGCCCGCCTTCGTTGGCATGGCGGCCACGACCGGCATGATGGAACCGGCCCGAGGGTTGAACTACGGATGAGAAGATTCCGCCGTCCGCTGAGGAAGCTGTCAGCAAGTATTTCAAGTACGCAAACCTGAGTGAACGGATGAAACGGAGGTGACGGGACCTCCTGATCGTGCATAAAATCAATCGAGTTTTTTCGCTTCGTCGATGAGCATGATGGGGATGTCGTCCTTGATTTCATACAGGAGCTTGCATTTGTCGCAGATGAGCCCGTCGCCCTTTTCCGTCAGGCGGATGTCGCCCTTGCACTTCGGGCAGGCAAGGATATCCAGGAGTTCCTTGCTGATGGCCATAATTCTATTCCTCCGCTATTAAAGTTTCGTGCATGATCCTGTCGGCACAGGGCATTCTCAGTAGAAAAATGAAATTCCTATCACACCGAAGTGGCTGTCGATGCCGCCGTTGGGTTCCCGTGTGCCCGCATTGGACATGTGGCGGAACCTGTATCCGGCATGGACGGCTGTGCTTTTGTTCACAAAAAAATAGGCACCGGCCCCGACATGGTTGGAGAAGATGAACCCGTCCGCCTGATCGGTTGTGTCAACGGAGACACAATAGGGTCCCGTCGAGGCGTTCACGTAGAGAGAGAAAAAAGTCGTGATGGGATATCGGTATTGAAGCCCGACCCCCAGGCCGAATTCGATGTCGCTCTCGGGACCGATGACGGGGTTGACCTGGGGTTCGAGAAACGCCGTCAGAAGCCCCCTGTGCCCTTTGAGTCCTGAAATGAACCTTGACAGGTCCATGCCGAAGTGAAGGATAATCGGAATCGTCTCATAGGCCCCTTCCGGAAGCGACGCCCTCCCGTATCCCGTGATGAGGCCGATCTCTTTGAACAGGGGCCGGCTCTGCCCTTCCGGTCCGGGCGATTGGCCGAAGGAGTTCACCGGTACGGTGATCGCAAGAATCGTCAGGGTCAAAAAGGGAATCCGCAATATCCTGAACATCCGGATAGTCATCTCGAAGAGCCACCTCCCGTTTGAATTTGAACTGCGCGGCCTGGATCTGTGCCGGTTCTTGTCCTGATTGTCCCGCCTATTTCTGCAAAGGATCTGCCGCCCCTCCGGGGTCCGACAGTTTGTCTTTCACGGCCTCGAAGACCTCTTCGACGGAGATCTCTTTCATGCAGGTGAGGTCGTCGCATTTTTTCCGGAAACAGGGACTGCATTCGAGGTCCTTCCTGATGATGATGTTGCCATTTCCATAGGGTCCTGTGCGGGAGGGGGACGTGGGGCCGAAGAGCGCGACAACAGGCGTCCCCACGGCCGCCGCGATGTGCATGGGCCCCGAATCGGTCGTGATCAGAAGGGCGGCCCGCCCGAAGAGGTAGGCGAGATCCCTCAAGGTGGTGAGACCCCCCAGATTCGCGATGGGGCGGGTCATGAATTTTTCGATCCGCTGCAGGATGCCGCCGGCACTTCTCCCCGTCAGGACCGTCTTCAGGTTCAGATCCCCGATCACCCGGTCGCAGAGCATGGCGAACTTCTTTTCTTCCCACAGCTTTGTGTCCCAGAGGGCCACGGGGTTCACGGCGACGAAACGCTCGCCCCCGGCGATTCCCTTCGATTCCAGAAGGGAATCCACCTTTCTTTTGTTCTCCTCGCCGACGGGGATGTAAAACCGCGGATCTCCCGTTTCAGCGCCCAGGTGGCGGAGAAAGTCCAGGTAGCGGTCCACGGCATGTTTTTCCATGTCCTCGGGGATTTTCTCGTTCAGGAAGAGGCCGCTCAGTTCCTGCATGCTGTCGTAGCCGAGCTTGCGCCGGCCGCCGCTCAGGAGGACGAGAAGGCCGCTTTTGAAAAGTCCGTGAAAGTCGATGACGAGATCGTAGGGGCGGTCCCTGAGTGTTTTCAGAAAGGCGTGGATGTCCCGGAAGGCTCCGGCGGCGTGTCCCGGTTTCGCAAGGTCCCTGAGCCACCGGCGCCGCTTCGAAACCAGGAGCCGGTCGAGGTCGGGGTGGCCGACGAGAAGGTCCGAAGAGGCTTCTTCGACGACCCAGGTGATGTGGGCAAGGGGGTAGAGCTGCCGCAGAGCGGCCAGGGAGGGGAGGGTATGAACCACGTCGCCGATGGCGCTCAGCTTCACAATGAGAATGTTTATTTGCCCCGGTCCTGCAGTATCCATTTCACGGCATCCAGCACGTCTTCGGCGATGTAAGCCGGCTTGTCCGTCTGAGTGACGTTGCGGCCGTAACCCGTCCGGACAAGAACCCCTTTTGCGCCCACCCTTTTCCCGGCGTCGATGTCCTTCAGCATGTCGCCGACGACATAGGATCGGGAGAGATCGATATCGAGTTCCTCCGACGCCCGGAGGAAAAGCCCCGACTCCGGTTTCCTGCAGGAGCACGCGATCTTGTAGGGACCGTTTCCGTAGACGGGGTGGTGTGGGCAGAAATAGAAACGGTCGATGCGCGCCCCCTTTGCCCGGAGCATTTCATCGAGCCGCCCGTGGATGGTTTCGACCATCTCTTCCGAGAAGTACCCGCGAGCCACCCCGGACTGGTTGGTGACGACGATCGCCTTCATGCCGCCTTCGTTGATCAGACGTATCGCCCTGGACGCGCCGGGGATGAGCCTTAACTGATCCGGTCTGCTCAAATAGCCCACCTCTTCGTTGATGGTGCCGTCGCGGTCCAGGAATACGGCTGTGTTGTTTTTCATAGGCCTTTCCGTCTCAGAGCCCTTCGGTCAACAGCGTCACAGCGGTATCGTATACCTCATCCGCCGTGATCAAGTCCATGCAAATAAAGTCGGTCGGGCAGGTTTCCCTGAGGCAGGGACTGCAGGGCGCGTTTTTCGTGATCACGACGCTCTTCCGTCCGACGGGCGATGTCGTCCGGGGGTTGGTGGAGCCGAAAACGGCGACGGTCGGGACCCCCAGGGCCCCCGCCACGTGCATCAGGCCCGAGTCGTTGGTCACGAAAAGCCCGCATCGGGCGATCAGGGATATCGCCTCCCGGAGGGAGGTTTCTCCTGTCAGGTCGACGAGGGAGTGCCGCGCTCTTTCCTGCACGCTCCTTGCGACCGCGTGATCCCCCGCGCTCCCGAAGAGGAGGACCCGGGCGGAGAAATGCTCGATCAGGCGGTCGGCGACACGCGCGAACCGGTCGGGGTACCACCGTTTGGCGGGTCCGTAAGCCGCACCGGGCGCCATGCCGACCAGGAGAGGTGTCTCTGCGATGCCCCGGGTTTTCAGGATGCGATCCGCGAGGGTCTTTTCTCCCTCGCCGATGATCAGTTTCGCTTCTTTCCCGGAGGTCTTCAGCCCCAGGGCCCTGAGCATTTCGAGGTAATAGAGGGTCTGGTGAACGCGCAGGATATCGTCGGGTCGCTTAACGGCGTGCGTCAGGAGAAGACCCCGTGCATCCGTGCTGTAGCCGGCCCGGACAGGAATGCGGGCGAGCCAGGCGATGATCGCCGCCTCGATGGCGTTCTGCAGGAGGATCGCCATGTCGAATTTCCCGGCCTTCAGTTCCCCGGCGAGCCTGAAGATCCCCCCGAGACCTTCGTGGACGCCGGGACGTTCGTAAACGAGGACTTCGTCGACATCGGGTGAGATGCGAAGCAAATCGGCAACCCAGGGCTTGACGAGAATGGAGATCCTGGCCGCCGGATAGGCCTCTCTCACAGCGGCGATGGCCGGCAGCGTCATCACCACGTCCCCGATCCAGTTGGTACCGCGTATTAGTATTTTACCGATTCCTTCCTTGGGAAGAGTCTTCGAGCCGCCCATACGTATAGACTCACTGAAGATAAGACGTTAGGAAGATAGGAACATCAGAGAATACTAAAAGCAAAACTTGTCCGCCTGTTGATCCATTTTATTCAGCATGGCTATTATGGTTTCGTATTCGCTGTCGAGTTCTTGGAAGAGATTCTTGTCAATGTATTTACAGGCAACACAAAATTCCAGCCAGCTTTGTGTTTCAGATGCTTCTTGCATGGCATCTGTTTGTTTATTGCGAAAGACAGCTGTATATTTTCTTTTTCTCCATGCTTCTGCTAAATTCGAACAGACAGCCCTCGATGATCTTCTAATTTGATCTGTCAGCGAATACTTTTCATCGGGGGGAAACGCTTGTGTCATTTGGAAGATCTTCATTCCGGTATTGAAGGCCTTTTGATAAACATCCAAGTCTCGAAAATGTCTAATGTCTTTCTTTCTCGTTTTTCTTGATTCCATCGATTCCGTTTCTGAACTTCCTACCTTCTCAACTTCTTAATTTCTGTGTTGTCTGCGCCGCGCTGAAGTTTTGTCCTGCATGGTTTTTTCTTTAATTTCTGCTCTTCTCAACCTCTTATCTTCTCAACTTCTGTTTTTTCACTGCCATGGTTTCGTCTTCCAGCGCTGATGGATCCAGAACCACTGGTCGGGATATTGCCGGACCATGTTCTCCACGATGCCTGTGAAGCGCTGGGTGTTCACCTGAAGGTCCGATTCGTAGTCGTCGGTCCGGGTGATCTCCACGGCGGGCTGGATGATGAACCGGTACTTCCCGTCCGGCATCCTCGCCATGAACGCGGGGAGAACCGGGGCATCCGTCCGGAGGGCCAGGACGGCGAGCCCCACGGCGGTGCAGGCCGGCCTGCCGAAAAAGTCGACGAAGACCCCCTCGTACTTGTCGACGTTCTGGTCGCTGAGGATGCCGATGATCCTGTTTTCGCCGAGGAGTCGCGTGATCGTTCTACCCGATCCCCCCTTCGGGATCAGGGTGTTGCCGTCCTTGGTCCTCATCCAGGAGGTGAGGTTGTCGAGGGTGGGGTTGTCGAGGGGCCGGTAGACGATGCTCATGGGCCGTGCTCCGAGCGGGAGGGCGACGGTCATGAGTTCCCAGTTGCCGAAATGGGCCACGATGGAAAGGACCCCCTTCTTCTGTGCCAGGGCCCGGTCGAGGTTCTCGAGGCCGTCGAATTCCACCCATTCGTGGAGATTTTCCTTCGTGATGGAGGGGAGTTCGAAGAACTCGGCCGCAACGATGGCCAGGTGCCGATAAACGCCCTTTGCGATATCGGTGATTTCCTCCATGTCTTTTTCGGGGTAGGCGCGCTTCAGGTTCGAAAGCACGATGAGCCTCTGCCTGCCCGACAGGTGGTAGAAAAGCATCAGCAGGGCTTTGAAGATCACCTTTCGCATCCCCAGGGGGATCAACCGGAAGAAGATCAGGATCAGCCCGGCTGCGAAGGTCTTCTCGATCGGCTGTTGTGTTTTCGATTCAGGATTCATACATCTTGCAACGGTTTTCTGTAATAAAACCACCATGCGTCGGTGTGGCAAGAGCCGTCAGACACCCAGCTTCTTCCGGATCAGCGTCTCGAAACGCTCCGCTTCCTCGATGATCTCGAGTTCGATGCCCAGGGTCCAGACCCGGCTTGCAAACTCGCCATGGGGGGTGAGCTTGACACCGTCTTTTTCAGTCGTCAGAACCAGATCCGCGCCGAGGGACCGGGCCTCTTTTTCCAATTCGGCGAGATCCTCCGACCTGTACCGGTGATGATCCGGAAAGACCCTGAAACCCACGATCGTTCCCTGCAGCGATTCGATGGATTCCCGGAAGGAATCCGGGCGGGCCACTCCGGCGAAAGCGTAGATCTTCCTCCCCGCCAGGTCCGAAAGGGGCCGTGAATTCTCTCTTCCCTCCGTCAGCCGTCGCGGGCTGTGGCAGGATTTGAAGACAGGGGTGGACGGCAGTTCTTCCGCCAGTCGGCTCTCGAAAGGGGTCTTTTCCCCCGTAACGGCCCGCGTGAGGACGATGAGATCCGCCCGCTTCAGCGAGGAAAAGGGTTCCCGGAGAGGACCCCGGGGGATGAGGCGGCCGTTTCCCAGGGGAAGACGGCTGTCCAGGAGGACAATGTCGAGATCCCTTTGAAGGGAGCGGTGCTGGAAACCGTCGTCGAGGATCACGATGTCGATCCCGAAATGCGAAAGGGCGTATTCCCCGGTCACGGAACGCCTGGGCCCCGTGAGGACGGGAACAGCCGGAAGCCGCCCGGCGATGAGAAAGGGTTCGTCTCCACCGTCGCCGGGTCCCGAAAGGATGCTGCGGCCGTCGGAGACGACATTCACTTTTTTTCCGCTCCCGCCGCGGTATCCCCGGCTGAGAACGGCGGGCTTCAGCCCCCATCCCGCCATAAGGCCCGCAAGGTGGATCACCATCGGTGTTTTCCCCGTACCTCCGACCGAGAGGTTCCCCACGCTGATCACAGGGCACCGGAGGCCTGCTTGACCGAGCAGACCATGGTCATAAAAAAGATTTCTGAGCCGGATCGCCGCGGAATACAACAGGGCGGAGAAGGACAGGAAAAAATATGCGGGATTCAAATCATGATTTTTTTCGGTGTACCATATGTTTGTAAGCAGTTTTTCCAATGTGGTCATTCGATAGGCTTACTGAAGGACGGGACATCCCGGGTTCAGGCCGGATCCTTCAGATCGTTCTCGTCTTTGAACTGCATGTTGTAGAGTTTATAATACTCCCCTTCTTTCGCGAGGAGAGCCTCGTGAGTCCCCTCCTCGACGATCCTGCCGTCCGCGAGCACGATGATCCGGTCCGCGTTCCTGATGGTGGAGAGACGATGGGCGATCACGAGGGTCGTCCTCCCCTTCATCAGTTCATTCAGGGCCTCCTGGACCTCGACTTCGGCCTCGGTGTCGAGCGCCGACGTCGCTTCGTCGAGAATCAGGATGGGCGCGTCCTTCAGGAGAGCCCTGGCGATGGAGATTCTCTGCCTTTCCCCTCCCGAGAGCTTCACGCCCTGTTCGCCGATGGCCGTTTCATAGCCCTTCGGGAGCTTCATGATGAAGTCGTGGGCGTTGGCCGCCCTGGCCGCCCGGATGATATCCTCTTCGGACTTGCGGATGTCGCCGTAAGCGATGTTGTTTCGGATGGTGTCGTTGAAAAGGATGGTCTGCTGTGTGACGATGGCGATCTGTTCCCGGAGCGAGTCGCTGGTTACATCGCGGATGTCGCGGCCGTCGATAAGAATCCGTCCTTCCGTGACGTCATAGAATCTCGGGATGAGGTTGACGAGCGTTGTTTTTCCCCCGCCGCTCATTCCCGCGAAGGCGACGACTTCGCCGGCCCGAATCTCCAGCTTGATATCCTTGAGAACGGGTGTTTCGTCGTAACAGAAGGTCACGTGGTCTATGTCGATGCTCCTGAGGATACGCGGCAGCGGCTTCGCCCCCGGCCTGTCCAGGATTTCCGGGACGGTGTCGATGACGCTGAACACCCTCTCGGCGCCGGCGAGTCCCTGCTGGACGGTGTTGTAGACATTCGTCAATCTCTTGGCGGGCTCATAGAGCATGAGCAGCGCGGCGAGAAAGGAGAAGAACGTTCCCGGTGTCGACATGCCGTAAATCACCTGGTACCCGCCGTAGAGGATGATCGCGGCGATCCCGAGACCCCCGAGGAATTCCATGAGGGGGCTCGAGATGGCCCGGATGGAGACGGATTTCATGATCAGTTTGAACAGCCGCTCGTTTTCCTTTGCGAACCTCCGGTTTTCGTAATCTTCCATCCCGAAGGCTTTCACGATCCGGCTGCCGGATATCGTCTCCTGCAGGAGGGTTGAGAGGGACCCCATCGTCACCTGACTGTCGGTGGACACTCTCCGCATCTTCCGGCCGAAGGCCGCGACAGGGTAGATCGCGATAGGGAAGACAAACATGGCGATGATCGCCAGTTTCCAGTCCCTGTAGAAGATGACGAAGATCAACCCGATGAGCGTGAAGGTGTCCTTGAGGATACTCGTGACCGCTTCGGAGACGGCGCCCTGAATCAAGGTGACATCGTTCGTGATCCGGGACATGAGGATGCCCGTGGGGTTTTTCGTGAAAAAGGACAGGGGCTGAGTCTGGATGTGCCGATAGAGGTCGTACCGGAGATCGGCCACGATTCTCTGACCGATGAAGCTCATCAGGACGGTCTGGCCGTAATTGGCGAGGCCCTTGAACAGGTAGATCACGATGACGGCAATGGGGATCCAAATGAGGGTCTCACCGCTTTTTTTCAGAAAAATGTCGTCGAGAGCTGGCTTGACCAGGAAGGCCGCAGCCGCCGTCGTGAAGCCCACCACAAGCATGCAGAACATTGCCAGGAAGAATTTTCCGCTGTGCGGTCCGGCCAGTTGAAGGAGCCGCTTGTAAAGGTCCATAAATAACCACAGCCTCCCGGATCATCCGGTATGCGTCGGGCGAAATGCACTCCCCGCACCTGTATCGGTATCCGCGCTTTCATTCCGTGTGAAACAAAGGGGAGTCGGCCCTCATGAGCCCGTAAGCCAGCTCGGCGGCCCTGTGCGATGCCCCCGGTTGACCGAGCTTTTCTCTGACATTTGCCAGATTCCGTTTCATTTCGCCATATTTATTTTCGTCGGAGAGGATCTGGATGACGACATCAGCCATTTTCTCGGGCGTGACGTCATGCTGGATGAGCTCGGGCACGATGGTTTTGCCGGCGATGATGTTGACGATCCCGATATGGTCCACGTGAATGAAGGTCCTGCCGACGGCGTAGGTCAGGGGAGAGACCCTGTAGACGATGACCATGGGCGTTCCTGCCAGGGCGGTCTCCAGTGTCGCCGTCCCCGAGGCGACCATGGCGATGTCCATGGCGCCGATGGCGTCATAGTTGGGGCTTTTGACGTAAATCAGCCTCCCGGGGAAGCCGCCGGTGACGGAGGAGACGAAGTCCATGGAGAGCGTGTCGGCAACGGGCAGGATGAATTGAACGGCGGGGAGCCGTTGAATCAGAATCCGTGCGGCATCCATCATATCGGGGAGAAGTTTCCGGATCTCCCCCTCCCGGCTTCCCGGAAGGATACCGATGGTCCGGATGCCCCCGCTGACCTCCAGACCGAGTTTCCGGAGAAGCTCTTCCCGGGGAGATTTGATCTTCATGGTGTCGAGGAGGGGGTGTCCCACGAAAGTCACCTTCATCCCCTCCCGGGCGTAGAAATCCTCTTCGAAGGGAAAGATCACGGCCATGCGGTCGACGATCTTCTTCATCTTCCCGATCCGGCCTTTTCTCCATGCCCAGACCTGGGGGCTGATGTAATAAAAAACCCGGACCCCGTTTTTCTTCGCCGCGGAAGCCAGGGGGAGATTGAAATCGGGATAGTCGATGGGGATGAGCAGGTCCGGCGGCGATTCCCGGAGGCGTTTTTTCAGTTCAAAGAAAACCTTCAGGATGAGCGGCAGCCGGGAGAACACCTCCGTGAGACCGACGACCGCCATATCGGCCGACCGTGCCACAAGGTCGACACCGGCCGCTTTCATTTTTTCGCCGCCGATGCCGTAAAAACGGATCTCCCGGTCGATTTCGTGCAGGGCTCTGACCAGGGCGGCGCCGTGCAGATCCCCCGATGCCTCCCCGGCGATGATCATGATCTTTCTATTTCCGACCGGTCGATTCATGAAGATATTTCTGTGAAGGGGTCAGACGGCCCGGTTGATCACGTCGCTGACCCGACGGATCTCTTCTTCCGTGATCTCCGGGAACATCGGCAGGGACAGAACCTCCGCGGCGCTCCTCTCGCTCACCTGCAAAGGCCCCTCTTCTCCCAGCCCGGCAAAGACCTTCTGCAGATGGAGGGGTACGGGATAATAGACCGCCGAGGCGATGCCCCGCGAGGAGAGATCCGCCATGATACGGTCCCGCCCGGTTGAGCGGATGGTGAACTGGTGATAGACATGTGTGCAATCCGGCGCCTCGTCGGGAAGGATGATGTCTTCCCGACGGATGAAGGTTCTGTATAAAGCGGCGGCCCTTCTGCGGCCTTCGTTCCACGCTTCGATTCGCCGCAGTTTGACCCTCAGGACGGCCGCCTGGATTTCGTCGAGCCGGCTGTTGTACCCGAGCACGTCATGGTAATACTTGACCCGGCCGCCGTGGTTCCGGAGAATCCGGATCTTCTCGGCCATATCCTGATTCCCCGTGATCACCATGCCGCCGTCGCCGTAACAGGCCAGATTCTTGCTGGGGAAAAAGCTGAAACAGCCGAAATCCCCGATCGATCCGACTTTCCGGCCCCGGTAAAGCGCGCCGAAAGCCTGCGCGCAATCCTCAATGACCCTGAGTCCGTAACGCCGGCTGATGTCCATGACGGGATCCATGTCCGCCGGGTGGCCGAAAAGATGCACGGGGATGATGGCCCGGGTCCGGGCCGTGATCTTTTTTTCAATCAGGGCGGGGTCGATATTGAACGTTCCGGGTTTGATGTCGACGAAGACCGGCCTCGCCCGGAGGAGGCCGATGACCTCGGCGGTCGCGATGAAGGTGAAGGGGGTCGTGATGACCTCGTCGTCCTGTCGGATGTCGCAGGCCCGGAGGGCGAGAAGCAGCGCATCGGTCCCGTTGGCGACACCGACGGCGTGGGAAACGCCGTGATAGCCCGCGATCTCGCGCTCCAGCTCCGCGACGTTCGGGCCGAGGATGAACTGGGTTTTCCCCAGCACCTCCTCTATGGCGGCATCGATTTCCGTCTTGATGCTTTCATACTGTCTGCGAAGATCGACCATCGGAATCATGGCATCAGATCCTTTCCCGTTTTCATCTTCCGGACGATGTCGACGGCCAGCTCGAGGGCTTTCCGCCCTTCCCGACCGGATACCGGCGGGGGTTTCCGGGTCTTTACGGAATGGACGAAGGCCCGGATCTCCTCCTCCAGCGGGTCGCAGGGGATGACTTCGACGTCGTTGTATGCGATCCTCACCTTCCCGTCGATTCCCTGCGTCTTGCTCAGGGAGACGAGCTCCCTTTTTTCGAAATCGACGGAATGGTACCCCTCCAGGCCGAAGAATCGGATTTTCTGGAGATTCTTCAGCGTGATGCGGCTGGCCGTGATGTTGGCCACACATCCGTTTTCGAAGACGACCCGCACGTTCGCGATATCCACCTCATCGGAGAGGACGGAGACGCCGACGGCCTCCACGTTCTTCACGGGGGATCTCACGAAATGGAGAATGATGTCCAGGTCGTGAATCATCAGGTCAAGGACGACATCGACGTCGGTGCCGCGTTCGATGAAGGGATGGAGGCGGTGGGATTCGACGAACATGGGCTTTTCGATGACTTTCCCGAGCGCCGTAACGGCCGGGTTGAACCGTTCCACGAACCCGATCTGGAGAAGGGCGCCTTTCTCCTCGGACAGGCCGATGAGCGCGTCGGCCTCTTCGAGGGTAACGGCGATCGGTTTTTCCAGAAGGACGTCTTTCCCCGCCGAGAGGAAATCCTTCGCGACGGCGTGGTGAGCCCGGGTGGGGACCGTTACGCTGACCGCGTCGACCGAGCCGATCATTTCCCGGTGATCCGAAAACGCCGTACAGCCATAAAGAGCCGCCGCTTTCCGGGAACGGTCCTGCAGGGTATCGGCGACGCCGGCGATCTCCACGTCCGGCAGGAGCTTGTATTTCTGCAGGTGGTAGTTTCCCAGGTGGCCTATCCCCACCACACCGACCTTGATCCGCTTCATGCTCGCCCTACCTGCAAACGCCCCTTTCCGATTTCTCGATGAATTCGACCAGGTATCGCACCTCGGGCAGGTCGGGCACCTCGGCACGGACCTTTTCAACGGCCTTTTTCAGGATCAGGGATGACCGGAAGATGATCCGGTAGGCTTCCCTCAGGGCCTTCAGGGTCTCGTCGCTGAATCCCCTGCGCTTCAGGCCGACCAGGTTCAACCCGTAGGGTCGGGCGCGGTTCCCCGAAACCGTCACGTACGGCGGGACATCCTGCGCGACGGCGGAGGCGCCGCCGATAAAAGCGTGCGTTCCCAGCCGGGTAAACTGGTGGATACCGGTCAGCCCCCCGATGATCACGAAATCCTCCACGTCGATGTGCCCGGCCAGGTTGGCCGCGTTGGCCATCACGACAAAGTTCCCCAGGCGGCAGTTGTGCGCCACGTGGCAGTAGGCCATCAGGAGGTTGTTGTCGCCGATCTTGGTCATGCCGATATCGGCCGTCGTGGAACGGTTGATCGTGACAAATTCCCTGATCACGTTGTTGTCGCCGATGATCACCCGCGTCTTTTCACCCCGGTATTTCAGGTCCTGCGGGGGGGCCCCGATGGAGCTGAACTGAAAAATTCTGCAGTTCGCGCCGATGTCCGTGTGGCTGTCGATGACCACGTGGGGTCCGATGACCGTGTTTTTCCCGATCGTCACGTCGGAATGGATGATCGAGTAAGGGCCCACCTGGACGCCTTCACTCAGCTGTGCCCCGGGGTCCACGACGGCTGTCGGGTGGATGTTCATGATGATCCCTTTCCATATCGTTGCGACGCGGAAAGCCGCGTCTCAGGTTTTCTTTCTTTCAAGCTCCTCGACCCTTTTCAGAAGCTCCGAGACGGTGCTCCGGAGTTCGGCCAGTTTGCCCAGATGGACCTGGCGCCGGAGCCATTCCCGGTGCGGCATGGTCGGTGAGCCGGAGATGATCTGACCGGGCGGGACGTCCTTGGCCACGCCGGACTGGGCGGCAACCATCACGCCGTCGCCGATCGTGACATGGCCGACGATCCCGGCCTGGCCCCCCAGGATGACGCTTCGTCCGAGCTTCGTGCTGCCGGAGATCCCGACCTGCGCGACGATGACGGAATTTTCTCCGATGACGACGTTGTGGGCGATCTGCACGAGGTTGTCGATCTTGACCCCCCTCTGTATCCAGGTCCTGCCCAGCGTGCCGCGGTCGATAGCGGTGTTGGCGCCGATTTCCACGTCGTCGTCGATCTGGACGTATCCGACCTGGGGGACCTTGAAGTTCTGCCGGCCGGGGTTCCCGAAGCCGAAACCGTCGCTTCCCACCACAACGCCCGCGTGGAGGATGACCCGCTTCCCGATGATACACCTGCGGTAGACCGTGACGTTGGGGTAGAGGATCGAGTCCTCGCCGACAACGGCGTCACGGCCGATGTAAACCCCGGGGTGGAGAATCACGCCACGCCCGATTCCGGCGCCCCTGCCGACATAGGCACCGGGCAGGACCGTGGCCTTGTCGTCGATCTGCGCCCCTTCCTCGACGACCGCCCGGCTGCTGATTCCCGACGGCGGCCTGTCCTCGGGGTAGAAGAGCGAAAGGGCCTCGGCCAGGGCCAGGTAAGGATCCTTCACGATCAGGAAATTGCGATCCGATCCTTCCGGCGGCCTGGCGACGATGACGGCGGAGGCCTTCGTTGTCGCTATCTTCTTTTGATATTTCGGGTTCGACACGAAGGTCAGGTCGCCTTCGCCGGCTTCGTCGATGCCCCGGACGCCCGTGATGGTGATTCCGCCGTCACCGCGCACGGTCCCGTTCAGGAGGGTTGCGACCTCAGAGAGCTTCATGTCCTTTTTTTTCATGACCGTCCCGGAAGCAGAGGCTTATTTCTTGCCTTTGGATTTTTTGTTGAACTCCTCGATGACCTTCTTGGTGATGTCCGCTCCTTTGCTGCGGTATACCACGACCGGGTTGTCGACGCTGAAGATCGCCGTGTACCCTTCCTTCTCGCCCACGGATTCGATCACCTTGGCGAGTTCGGGAAGGAGCTTGGAGGCCATCTCCTGTTCTTTCATGGCCAGATCCCGATTGGCATCCTCGACCATCCTCTGATACTCTCGCAGCTTGGTCTGATAGGTGTTTTCCTTTTCCCGGAAAGCGTCCGGTTTCAGAACGGACCGCTGCTTCTCGAGGTCGTCCTTCAACTTTCTCATTTCCGTTTCCTTCTGCTGGAGCTGTGCCTTCTTCTTTTCGAAGGCTTTCTTGAAATCCTCCTCCATCTTGTCCCCCGGTTCCGAATCCAGGAGCGCCTGTTTCAGATTCACAAATCCGAATTTCTGTGCCGAGGCCTTGGCGGGCACGGTCAAAAGAATCGTCAAGGCGATGATTAAACTCAACGACAACAATCCCGTTTTTTTCATTGGACTTTCTCCTTTTTTATTATTGACTCATTACGGCCGTTAGGGGGCTGGCGGCATTCCGCAGAGCATTTGTCCCCCGAACCTGTCGCCCGATATCTCAGGCCTTCTGCCTTGCGCCCTCTTCCTTTCGCCTTACGCCTTATGCCTTTAGCCTATTTTCTTACATAAACCACCCGATCGTGAATTCAAGGCGGTTCGTCCCCTCGCCTTCCTTGCGGTCGAGAACGTAACCCCATTCCAGGCGGA
>Ga0255340_1002764_pt1 | contig 19700 bp, 14 predicted proteins | sample wastewater_treat_7_FD_192417 | JGI IMG/M metagenome (GOLD analysis project Ga0255340, IMG submission 192417) | Wastewater microbial communities from Lulu Island WWTP, Vancouver, Canada - plant10 | ecosystem: Engineered > WWTP > Wastewater > Unclassified | place: Canada: Vancouver, British... | reverse complement strand
CCCGAAAGAAAACTGGAAATTATGAAGGGTTAGCAGGCGAAGGCTTAATCGATAAAAACCAATCAAAAAGCGAGCAGTGGCAATATGTCAAGGCTCGCTTTTTCTTTTTCGCTGTTTATACCGTTTTGAGGGTGTTCCCGTGACAAAGTCAGGATGAACTCGTATCAGTTTAAGGACTATCTGCATACGCATTTCTCGTGAAGCCATACACCAGATGGTCTCGAACAAGTAGAAATTCCTTGGGCACGGAAAGAAAGCGGATTCATGCTACACTCTCCAAAGATGAAGTGACACAGGGGAGAGGGGTATGTTTACCTCCTATGCCAACAATCGTAAGTAACTGGAATGCTAAAAACGACCCTAGTGACTTTAGTCCACCTGAAAGACGTTATGCCCGATTTTTTACCTACCCGTGATTACCGTCTTAGATGATCTCTTAGTCTTCCGGGAACTCAAGTACGATGATCGAACGTTGATATAACTGTGTTCCTACCCATTTTTCTTGGAAGAGCAACTGTTTTTTTTGATTCTTAGCGTCTTTGGCACTGTCAGTCCACGTTCTCCGTAACCGCCACGCTAAAAACAGAACAAAGCGGCGCTTTCACACGCCCGTGTTGATGGCGTTGCTATGCGTTCATCTGCTTTTTATAAGCCTCACGGATTTTTTCAAGCAGTTCACGAGGTTTAACCTCATAAGCTGAAAAGTCGTCAATGTTGTCGTTCTTTAAGTGGAGTTGTCCCTCGCCCGTATTCCCTCGGTGTTGACCCGTTGAGAAGTACTTATTGCTGGCCACTTCGTTTGACGATAAAACCCAATATCGAATGACATCCAGCCACACACCGACCCATACGAACACATCACAACATTCAGGCTTGACTTGCTGAAAATTCATGTCAAAACGCTTATTTGAGCTCGAAGAAAGCGCTTTTGCGTAGAGCGCTTCTCGGCTATCAAAATCGACGGCTCTAGATGCTTTCACTTCGATGCGAATTTTCTCGTCAAGGAAGAAGTCATATTGTCCCGAATAATCGCGATCTAGTTTATGGGTCGGCTTCACCAGCTCAGGCACAATTCCCTTTAAATGGCCTTGTGCCCACGCTTCGCCGAAGCTCCTTGGGGCACTAATCTCAAATACGTACATATAGAGATTTCTAGCTATATAATCGTCCCTTAGCTCGTAATACTCATCAAGGGATATCTTGCCATAACCCATCAATGATGAAATCCGGAACTCGTACTCATTGAACGGATAAACAGAAACCAAATCATCTAGCCTCTGCATTACTTGGTCATAACTTACTTTCTCAAGCTCCTCAAATAAGTTCATCAACTTCTCTTTTAATTGTTCCATTTGTCACCCCTGGATCGCATCTGTAATTAATGCCCTGTCTTCCGAATCGAGATTGAATACGTCGAAAATAATTTCTTGTAATTTCTCAGGCGCCCTTCGGTTGATAATCGCGACATCAACAAGATGGCTTATTGCGTCATGCGTACTGCGGCTAAGCCGAGGGAACGGTAATTTCTCAAGGTCACCGCGAAGAACTTTGTGGGTGGCGAATTTCTTGATGAATATATACTGGAAGACATTTGAATTTAGAAAGGCCAAAACGACTTTCATATTCATGTAAGGGATAGCCGGAATCAGAATGTTCGCGCTATTAAGAGAAAGACGCTGTTTATCGTCATAAGCGAATACCAGTTTCTTCGAAATAAACTTATAGAGAAGTTTTTCTGATGCTCTATAATACTTTTCGTTAGCAACCTGTTGATACTGTTCCGGGACAAAACAAATATACGAGTTCGGTTCACCAAGAAAAAACGGATAAACGTCTGAACCTCGAAAAACGGGTTCCGTTCCCGGACTTGGAATATCGAGAACGTGTCTCTTGTTGTTACCTGTAACAATACCGAGTGCCCATTCTGCATTGCCGGCTAAAGTCGAGTGTTCGACTGAATAGATGCGCTCCAATAAATCCTCTTCGTTCGTCTTAATCTGAATATCGAAAGCAGCATTCCCATTTCTGCCAAAACGACTTTGCAACACATTATAGGAAGTCCCGTCTTGTTTTACCGTAATCAACCATTGGTCATTCGGTCGTTTTTTGATTGCATCAAGACGGATAACAGGCGTAAAAACTCCAGTGAATTGTCTACCAAGAAGCTCTATTGTGGTTATGGTAGTTTCGTTCAATAGCAGAGCTCTTATATCAGAATGTGCTCTGATTTTCAAAATTGATTCCGGTAAAATAAACGAAAGCTGCCCACCTTCTCGTAATAGACGGATTGACTTTTCAAGGAACAATGAGAATGTTTCACCCGACCTGATAGCTCCGGTTAGGCGGCCTTTTGCAATAGTATTCTTATAAGCACCCCAAGGAGGATTGGTAGCGATTACATCAATGGAGCTTAAAAGGTCGTTTGTCTCGCAAAAAATCTCTCCCGTTGCAAGCTCGGAAAGAGAATCCATCTGGTAAATTCTTGGTACGAATTCTCGATCGCTAAATGCTAGAAACAGGTTGACCTTGGCTACCCGTATAGCGATACGATCTTTATCGAAGCCAAGAACATTTTCAGGCTCTAAAGAAAATGTTTGTGCTGCATGGATTAGAAACTTGCCAGTACCACAACATGGATCAAGAAATGTTTTCACAGGCGTCGCGATATGCGCGAGCGAATCCCTAACCAATTTAGTGGGTGTAAAATATGAGCCTTGCTCAGATTTGCATCCTTCACTCGACACGCTTTGGTAAAGCAATCCTAAGTAATCTTCTTCTTCGTGTGGAAAAAACAATTTTGTTAGGCGGTGGTAGCTTTTTGTTGATTTTCCAACATCTAGGGAAGCCATCCACCCAAACATACTTTCTTTAACACACTGTCTTCGCCAAGAAGTACGGTTGTTCAAGTCAAAGAGTCTATCACTACCTCTTGGAAACACAACATCACCTTTGTCCGCCAAAAGGTGAAGTGCAGCCAAAAACATGACCATCTCAATATCAAGTTCTTCTTCTTTGATGTATTCGGATATCTTAGTAATGTGCGAAAGTAAAGCGGCATTAGTTGCGTACTCTTCGGGGAAGAAATTGTTAGAAGCGGCCGCTTTATTTGCGCGTTTTGTTAGTCTGCTAAATGTTTCGGAGCCGATTTGTTTTTTTAGGTTTAGTACCGATTCCTCCAAGAATGACAGCGGACGCGTTGAGCTAGGGTTTATATACCCGGCCTTGACCCAGTTTCTTATCGTCGCTGATGAAACGCCTATGATCTGAGCTGCGTTATCTACTGAAATCTGTTTCATTTTTTCAGGATCCCGAGACACTCGATTGTTGGTTGTTATGCATAACGTAAGATTAGGTGTACTCACGAAAAAAGCAAAGGTTGCTCTTCCTGACTACCTAATCTATGTTGAGTGTGAATTTTTATATCTTCACTACTATTACATTTGAACATATTTTCTCCTTATTTTTCTCATGGTTTTTGTCGTTCAACTCACAACCTAAAACCGCCAAGGTTTCTTAATACACTAATACCGCCTTGAATAATCACAAGGGTAGAAATCAAAGTAGCCGCCACATTATTATACTCAATAATCCCTGTTTTGTCCAATATAATGACTTGGGTTGTGAACGTCTATTATCTTATGACCTCTTGCGCTCGAGTAACACCTCCTGGTTTTTATTACTCTTCAAAGTGACTTGAGCAACGCTCAAGTCACTTTGAACTTCCTGTTTTTTTAAAAATGTACAAAAGCGTATCGCGCCGTCGCGAACCGAAGGGGCGCTTACGCCGCGAAGCCCGTAAGAAGTTATTGCGGGGTAAGTGGTTTTACGACTTCACAGAAAATTCGCAAACTTAAAAGTTGGCGATCCCTGGGCGTTAGCAAACACTCCAAACGGCGTTCACAAGGCGCACTCAGTTTGACCCCCAAAACGTCTCACATCGGAAGATGCCTTTTCAGCTCCTCCTCGCTCCGCATATCTATCAGGTCCAAGCCCAAGGTATCGAGTTGGTCTATCGTGAGCGCTTTCAGCTTTTCATAGTACCTTGAAGGAATTTGTGGGAATTTTTTGGTTTTCTGTTTCCAAAGAAGTTCTTCCCGGCCTTCTTCCCGACCTTCTTCTCTGCCTTTTATTAATCCCTTTTCCATTCCTTCTTGCTTTAGCCATTCCGCTATCGTTTGCATCCTTTCACTCCTTTCCACGGATACCGTTCGCGTCAGTTGTATCAGTCTCAAGAAATCCTCTCGTGCGGTCAAATGGTAAATATAGTGAATAAAAGTCCCGTAAAGCCCTTCGCTTATTTCCGTTTCTCCCCGCGTGACAAAAACGGTGGTGATTCTTATGTACGCTTCATTGAACTTTTCGGGGTCCTTGATCGAGGCCATCCTGATCGTCTCCAGATACAGGCGTAGATCGTCCGGCCCTTTGATCTCCTCTCCACTATTTGACGAAAAATCGTATAGGTAATACTCAAAGTGGGGAATGGCTTTTTTCAAAGGTCCTTCCATCGTTTCGACCCCTTCGATCCTGTCCGCAAACTGCGTGGACACTCCCCACTTCTCTTTCCCTTGGTACAGCACTATCGGTAAGATCAGCGGTAGTCGTCTGTTCTTTTGTTTCTTTATTTCTTTGTCCCATATCGCAGACATATACCTGAGCAGCTGTACACCTACGTTATAGTCGCTATAGCTCTTGTGCTCCAGTAGAATGTACACGTAGGCTTCTCGGTTTCGTATGTTCGCCCGAAACAATAAATCCGCGTAGAACTCCTTCAGGTCTTGTTCTATGAAGCTGTCCTTTTCCGCCTGTATCGTGCCCACATCGATCGCTCGTAAGACTTCAGGGGGGAGATAGGTCTCTAAGAACGCTTGGGTGTTTGCGACATCCCCCAGCACTTCTTTGAAAAACCTATCGTGGGGGTTATTCAGTCTTTCCATCTGTGGCCTCCCTACGGGAAATCATTTCACGGGTATTATACACGATGCAACTCGAGGATGGGTATAATAGTGTGGGTATAATATCGGGGAACGCCAAAATGGGAACGCCGAACTTTAGTCCGGCGTTCCCAGCAATACAGCGCCCCGGCGGCGATCTCAGTACGGAGAGGATAGCTCGCGGGTTAGGTTGTTTTCATTTCAAAAAGGCTTCGGATTTCCTCGTTGCTCATCTCCGTGATCCAATGCTCGCCAGCGCCGACGATGGCGTCGGAGAGCTCTTTCTTTTTTTGTAAGAGCTCGTTCACGCGTTCTTCAAAGGTGTTCTCGGTCAGTAACCGATGGACGGTGACGCTTTTTTTTTGACCGATTCGGTAGCTCCTGTCCGTCGCCTGGTTTTCGACGGCCGGGTTCCACCATAGGTCGTAATGGATAACGGTGGTCGCGGCGGTCAGGTTTAAGCCCGTGCCACCCGCCTTCAGTGTAATGATCATTAATGGATGATAGGGTTGCTGCTGAAAGTCGAGGATGAGGTTTTCTCGCTCTTTAGGGGTGAGCCCGCCGTGGAAAAAGAGCGGGTCGATTCCTAGCTTTTCGGGTGTCATCGCAGCCAATAAGGCGCCCATCTCGCGGTATTGGGTGAAGAGTAACGCCTTTTCACCGCTTTTGATGACTTCTTTCAGCAATTCAAAGGCTTTCTCGCTCTTTCCGGAGTGCTCGGCGACGGGAGTCCCGCTCTTGGTATAGGACACGGGGTGGTTGCAGATTTGTTTGAGCGCGGTGAGAAGCCAAAATACCTTTCCTTTCCGCTTGATGCCTTGGGCGCTTTCTATCTCGCCTACCGCGGCTTCTAAGACGGTGCCGTACAAAGCAGCTTGTTCGGGTTTGAGCGTGACGTAGACCTCCCGAACGACTTTTTCCGGAAGGTCTTTGATGATGTTCTTGTCTGATTTTAACCTTCTCAGTAAAAACGGTTCGACTGCCTGTTTCAGCGTCTTGGTCTTAACCGGGTCGTTCAGGCGTTCGATGGGGATCGCGAATTCTTCTCGGAATTTTTTCCTGGGACCTAAGTATCCCGGCATAATGAAGTTAAACAGACTCCATAGTTCCGCCACGCGGTTTTCTACTGGAGTCCCGCTCATCGCGATCTTATATTGCCCGTTGAGCTGGGCGATAGCTTTAGATTTGTCGGCATCGGGGTTCTTGATATTCTGCGCTTCATCGACGATTACGACGCTCCACTCAAAACTCTTCAAGCGTTCTACCTCGGATCGGACCATACCGTACGTCGTTATCCAAACGTCTTTCCCTGCTGATATCTCGCGATTCGACCCGCCATACAGCTCGCACTTCAGGTCCGGCGCGAAGGTCTCTATCTCTTTTCGCCAGTTACGCGTTACGGAAGCAGGGCAAATGACCAAGGCGGGGCGCGTCAACTCTTTATTTTCGCGCAGTTTGAGCAACACCGCGATCACCTGTATCGTTTTACCAAGACCCATATCGTCCGCCAAGCATATGTTGAACCCGTTGTGCAGGTTCGACAACATCCATTGGTACCCTTTCAACTGATACGGTCGCAATTGGCCATTGAGGGTACCCGGTGCTTCGCACCGCCGCTCTTTTCGCAAACCCTTCAACAGCCGTTCGACGTCCTCTCCGTAGCGTAGCGGGTATCCGTCGAGCTCCTGGGCGAATACGGCGCGCAGCCCCTCCGGCCCACTGATGATGGGCGAAGTCATATATTTCTCAACCATCCTCTTCGCTTCGATAGGGTCTACCAAGCAATACTGGTCTTTGAAAAGTACGATCCGCTCCGCACCCTTCATCAATGCCGCAAACTCCTCTATAGACAGGTTGTCTTCTCCGAACTGGACCCGCCATTCGAATTGGAGGAGGTTTTCGAAGTTTAAAACGCCTTTCGTTCGTTCGCTTTTCATTCTTGCGCTCGCGAAGACCCGTGGACGCGTTAAGTCCTTAAACTCTTTCGGCACGACGAGTTCCGCTCCGAAAAAACCGAGGAAGTCTCGCGCTTGGCTGAGTAACTGGATGAGCTCATCGACGGTGATAGGGATCGTTCGTTCTTCGAAAGAGCGCTTTAGGGGAGGAATCCATTCGGAAAGGCAGGCGAGCTGCTTGAGCGCCCCTTCTTTTTCGCCCCCGTTCGCGGCGGTTTTCAGGAAGTTTTGCATCGGTACGGCGTCGATAAACAGGTCGCGCTTGCGCTTCACGGAGACCGTCAACGAAAACTGGGTTTTTTTCGTTACCTGGATGTCCAGGACGAGATTGTGCTCCGAGTCGGAAAGGTGTAACGGGGTCAGCCAGTTTTGCACAGCCGTTTTCGTCTGTTGCCGTTGAAAATGATCCGCCTTATACACCTCCCCAAGGAAGAAGACGCGCGCCATTTCTATCGACGAGTAAGGCAGCACACCGCCTAAAGGCTCTTGCACCATCTGTGTCAAAAAGACGGACAAGAGATAGTCCACGCTCTGTTCTCTCTTCAGAGGGCGGTTTTTGGCGTCGTGAATAAGTCCGGTGGGAACCGAAGCGTTCAACGCCACTTTCTTCTGGCGAAGAGTCGGTTGGGAGTAGACGGGGGCGTATCGGATCCCGAAGTCCTCGCCTTGTCCTACCGAGTAAAGAACGGGAACCCAGCTGTTTAACGCGATGAGTCTTCGGGCGAGGGAGAGAGTGTCTTTCACCCAACGCATCGTAGCGTGATCTTCTGCAAGCGGCGAGAGGCTGACCCCTTCCATCCGAAACAAAAAATCTGCGACTGTGAGCTCAGAAACCTCTTTTTTGTAAAGCTCATCTACCAAAAACACGGGTCCCTCTTCGCGATGCTCTATCGTTATCGAAGACGAATGAGCAAGGGGCTCTTCGGGTTCGATGAACGCTTCTCCGTTCCAATAATCTCTAATCTTCCGGTAAGTCGTGGGCAGAAGCTGCAGGATGAGGGGGCCATCGTCAAACCGGGGATTTTTTTCTAAAACTCCCAACGCCTTATCGATGGGATAGGGTTGCACGATATAGCTTTCGATTTCCTCCGTCGTGGGGGTCGGAGCTTCGTATGTATCGGTCACAGGAGTTTGAGATACGTCGAAAACCCACCCCGCGCTTTTCAAGGTCTGATCGGTAAGCCGCGCGGTTTCTAAGATCCGTTTCTTTTTCAGCCCACGCATTTCGAAGAGCAAGAAGGGGTCTTTGTCTATTTCGACGGCCAGCAGGTAATAGACGGCGGCGAGGTGCTTACAGGGATTCGCCCAGTCGGGGCAACTGCAAGAGGCCGTCATTTCGCGCCAAGAAGAGGGAAAGATCCGGGCACCAAGCTTCTCCAACTCCGCCTCGAGACTTTCGGGCATCTGACCGATCAAAAGCTGGGAGGAGAGCGCGGGGCTGTTTTGTATTAGATCGAGGACGGCGGCGTTTTGCTCTTCCGACCATTCCGTTAAAGCGATACGTATACGATAGGGGGCGGGTCGACGCCCCTGCACCCTCGCTTGGATCGTCCCCGTTCTCGTTCGTTTAATTTCTAGAACCGACCCGTTTCTCGCATAGGTGCGGCCCCTTGGCAGCCGATTCGTATCCACGTCGATTTCTTCGAGGGCCCTGATCCAGCTCTCTCCCCACCAAGTCTCCGCGAACTTGATTTTTGCCACAAGTAACCACCTCGGTTTTGATCGTTTGTCATTTTACAAGCGTCTAACGGCTGCGGTTTTTCACCTAGTGAATTATACACGAAACGGTGACAGGTGCGGGGAGTTCGTGTGGGTATAACATCGAAATGCGACAAAATAAGATATGAGGAGGAGGTCCGCTTTTTATCCTTTTTACGCTGAGGCTCTTGTGAGGTTATCGCGGGGTAAGTGGTTTTTACGACCCCGCGATCCGGCCTTAGCCTTCTTTAGCCGCGATAGGCTCGGAAAAGAGGTATCGCGCCGTCGCTAAAAGAAGGGACGCTTACGCCGCGATGCCTGTGTGAAGTTATCGCGGGGTAACCAACGGGACCCCACGATACTTTCATACCTTTGCGATACGCGCTGCTGCATTTCTATTTTCACAAACCATGCCAAACTAAAGTTTGGCGTTCGCAAGGCGTTCCCAAGATTCTTTTCTCTGTGTTCTCTGTGCCCTCTGTGCGAACCCTGTTTTTCAAGACAGGCACAAAAGCGTATCGCGCCGTCGCGAAAAGAAGGGGCGCTTACGCCGCGATGACTATATGGGCTAAAAACAGTGTGATCGATTTTGGCCTTGTTTCTTGAGTACACCCCATAACTTGACACACACCCTGATGACTGAATAAACCGCGGATAGTGTATAATAGACTGTCAAAACGAAACGAGGTGGTTTCTGTGTCTTTTCTCATCTTTGGTCACCGTGGCTACTCGAGCGAGTACCCTGAAAACACCACTTTGGCATTTCGAAAGGCGATGGAAGCCGGGGCAGATGGCGTGGAACTCGACATCCGAGCGTCGAGAGACGGCAAGGTCGTCGTGATCCATGACGAGGATACCTTACGCGTGGCGGGTATCCCTGGCAAGGTCGCCGAACTCGACTACGCGGATATCCGCAAAGCAAAAGTCCAGAACGGGTTGTCTATTCCGTTGTTGGATGAAGTCTTTGAATCCTTTCCCGACGACGGGTTCCTGAACGTGGAGATCAAGTCACCGGATGCCGTTGCCCCGCTCGTCAAACTGATGAAGACGTACGAACCGTCTTTTCAGATCGTGTTTTCGTCCTTCTTATTTGAGCCGTTGGAAGAACTTCGAAACGCGCTACCCGAAGTCAAAATCGGTCTATTGATCGGCGAAGGACTGGTGAAATACGTGTCCGTGTCGCATACTTCGGTCAACACCACCTCCTTCGAAGCACTTTTGGCCGGATACCTCCCCTACTCGCTGCACCTGCCTATGCAACTCTTCAACCGTTTGCCTGTAGAGGGGACCGTTCGATTCTTGCAAAAGGTCAAGGCTTCCAACATCCGACTCTTTTGGTGGACGATCGACGATATCCCGGTCACCGAGTTTTTAAGAGACCGCAGCATCATAGACGGCGTGATCACCAACCAGGTAGGAAGGATGGTCCGCGCCTATAAATAGGCGGTAGCTTTCGGAAGATGGCTAAACAGAAAAGTGAACGACGGTGCCCCGCGGGGACGGTAGCCCTTGGAGTCGACGAAACCGTGGAAACCGCTTACCAAATCGTCGGCGGTCGTGTACAGATAGAATGGAAATGGGACACTTGGGAAAACTTCTACCTACAAAGCCCCTTCGTCTTTGGTGCGCTAGAATGCATTGAAAGGGCGAAGTCGACCATACGGGTGCAGGCGAATGAAGATACCGTGTTGAGACCCCTGTCCGCCGAAGAGCTCTCGAATCCGGAGGATCCAGAGCTAGCCGCCTCTGTCCTCCAATCCTTAACCCTTTTTTTAAAGCAAATCGTACAAGAAAAGTATTTTGGGTTGGCGCTATCCGAATCCGAGAAGATGTACCGCGCCTTTGAAACCTATGTGAAGAAGGCGGACAAACAACGCGCCATAGACTGTTACTCTCGTTTCGTCACCGGCTTTCCGACGTCGCCGTTTATAGACCGAATGCTCCACTATATCCAGGATATTTCTTTGGGCAAAGACCTGGTAGTGGAGATACCCGAAAACGATGAGGACGCCTTTCTGTCGATCTTAACACAGGCCACCGACGCCGACCCACTACAAAACCTCTCGCTTCTGAAGAAATTCGAGGAGAGGTTTCCGAACTCGGCCCATTACGAACGAATTATCGATATGATCATCGGAGAGTATGATAAACTGGGCGACGAGTATCAATTGAACCATTACCTCCGTAAGTTCATCTACACCTATCCGAGTTCTTCAACGGCGGATCAAAAGCTGTTGATGCTAATCTCGGTTCAGAGGAAAAGCGGAGAGCCTTCCTGGTACGAAAACGGGTTGCGGTTTTTGCTTTTATATCCCGAGAGCGAGCTCATCGGCACCGTGAGAAAGTTTATGGGGATCGACCGATAGATGAGAGGATTAACAAAAAACCAAAGGTTAAATTATATCGTTCTCATTCCGTTTTACATCTGGGTAGTTTTTTTCCTTTTTTCTCTGGCGCTGTTTCCTTTTTTTCCCCGTTTTTCCGCGGATTTTCTATTCGCCGTCGGGATCCTCACCGTGAACCTTTCTTGGATCCTGTTGATACGAAGGCGGAAGGATGAGGACCAAGAAGATGCGGACAAAGGGAAGCGGAAGGATATCGCTGGTTATGGGTTTTTGGTCTTTACGGGACTCGCCTTCCTCAGCTCTTGGGTGTTCAGTCTTTTCTATCGCGGCTAGTTCGGGTCCAAAGATAGAGCCGCCGCAGGACTCAACCCGGAGAAGGGCGCGTCGAGTCCTCGTGCGCGTTTCGACGGGGTTTTTCGTGATGTGCCCATTCGGAAAGGCGTTTGTGGTCCCGATATTGTGATACTTGGGGGGTTTTGATGCGTTTTCGAAGGTTCATTCTCTGGGTTTTCTGCCTTTGTCTTTGTTCCTCGATATCTTTCTCTTACGTGGCGCTCCGCCATTTTGTCAATTCGGGCGATACGATAGAGACCATCTGTCGGATCTATCAGTTGCCTGTGTCGGTCTTTCTCGATTGGAATCGCTCAGGGTCCCCTCTCAAGCTGTCTCCCGGTATGGTTGTCACCATCCCCTTCCCGAGCGGCTACGTCTATCGCGTCGCGGAAGGAAATAGCCTGAGCTGGATCTCCTGCTCGTTTTTTGCCGACCTGAACGCTATCGCCGCGGCCAACGGCCTGAAGTTCCCGTACACCCTACGTATTGGACAGGAGATATTCATCCCTTACGGTGAGATTGGGAGAAAGTTCTATTCGGAACCCGGCAAGTTGTTGTGGCCAGTTTATGGAGAGATCAGCTCTTTATACGGAAACCGAGTCCATCCGATCACCGGTTTGAAAGCGTTCCACGCCGGGGTGGACATCGCCGCCCCGGAAGGGTCGCCGATCTTCGCGAGCGCGTCGGGGACCGTGAGCCACGCGGGAGAAAATGGCGGTTACGGCATTATGATCGAAATAGCGGACGCGACACAGAAGTATCGGTACGGACACCTTTCTGCCCTGTGCGTCACCGTTGGCCAAAATGTGAAAAGGGGGGAAGTGATTGGCCGGGTCGGAAGCACCGGTGACAGTACCGGCCCGCACTTGCACTTCGAAATCCGAAACCAAAAAAATGAAACACTGGATCCACTATCTCAGTTGCCTAACATCAAAAATATTTATCCGAAACATTAAAGAAGGAGTGATACGATGATCGATTTTCGAAAAATCCAAGATCTCTCAAAACGTTACGAAATGGATATGGTCCGTTTTTTGCGAGACATGATTCGAATCCCCAGCCCCTCATCACAAGAAAAGCGTGTGGTGGACCGCGTCGCCGAAGAAATGAAAAAAGTGGGGTTTGATGAGGTCCAAATCGACCCCTTCGGAAACGTGATCGGCAGAATTGGCTATGGAAAAAGGATAATCGCCTACGACGCGCACGTCGACACGGTTGGCATAGGAAACCCGGATACTTGGGATTTTGATCCCTATGAAGGCAAGTACGAAAATGGGATTGTATACGGGAGAGGGGCCAGTGATCAAGAGGGCGGGATGGCTGCGATGGTCTACGCCGGAAAGATGATGAAAGAGCTCGGCTTGAACAAAGACTGTTCCTGCTATTTCGTCGGATCGATTATGGAAGAAGACTGCGACGGGCTATGCTGGCAGTATATCCTGAGAGAAGGAATCTTGCGGCCAGAAGTGGTGATCATCACCGAACCGACGAACCTCAACATCTATCGTGGCCACCGGGGGCGAATGGAGATTCAGATCACCGTAGACGGAAGATCGTGCCATGCGAGCGCCCCGGAACGGGGAGACAACGCGATCTACAAGATGATGCCGATCGTAGCCGAGATCGAAAAGCTGAACGAGCGCTTACGTCACGATGACTTTTTGGGAAAAGGAACGATCGCGGTTACCGAGATTTCCTCCGTCTCTCCTTCTTTCAACGCGATCGCCGATCGCTGCACGATAAGCCTCGACCGCAGGTTGACTGCAGGAGAAACGAAAGCGAGTAGTGTCGAGGAACTCCAGCGCGTTCTGGACACACAGGGTGTTGCGGGCAAAATCGAGGTGTTACAGTATAAAACGCCTACCTATAGGGGAGTGGAATACCCCGTAGAAAAGTATTTCCCAACGTGGGTTTTCCCTGAAGAACACCCCATCATTCAGCAGGCCGCGGCGACCTATCGGAGCCTATTCAATCGAGAGCCTTTGATAGACAAATGGACCTTCAGTACGAACGGGATAGCGACCGCCGGGATCTTTTCTATCCCGACCTTCGGATTTGGTCCAGCGAACGAAATCTACGCCCATAGTAACCAAGACCAGTGCCCTTCTGAGCACTTGGTCAAAGCCGCGGCGTTTTATTGCGCCTTTCCATCACACTATCGTTGAGTGTATGAAAGCCAGAGGGTAAGCGAACCGCATCGTGTCGAAAACGATCAAGTTTTCTCTCTACATGGCCGTTGCCACCTTGATGAGCCGCGTGTTGGGACTTGTCCGGGACGCGATGTTCGCCAACGTATTCGGGAGTTCTCCCGAATATGACGCCTATCTCGTAGCGGTTTTACTTCCTTTTTTCTTACGACGTATTTTCGGTGAAGGCGCTCTGCAGAGCGCCTTCGTTCCGATCTACAACAAGCGGGCTATGATCGATTCGCGTTCCGCCACACGATTCGCCAACACCATTTTTACGGTGTTCGTGCCAATCCTGATCCTTTGCACCCTCTTAGGTTACTATTTTATGCCTTATTTGATCTACTTGTTCGCGCCGGGTATGGAACCGGCAATACGAGAAATGGCCGTGATGTGTGGGGTTGTCGCCTTCCCTTTCATCATCTTTATCAGCCTATGGGCGATCAAAACGGGAATTCTGAATAGCCACGACATCTATTTCGTTCCGGCCTTCTCGCCCGCGATCCACAACGTGTTCACGATCGCCGGTATCTTGCTCTCTCCCTACTTCACCCCTCGTATCCTTGGGCCGACGGTCTTTTTTTTGATCGGCGGAGCTTTCCAATTCATCAGCGTTTTGTTTATCGGAAAGAAAAAGACGGGGTACCGTTTCGAGATCGATTTCGTGAGAGAGGATATGAAAGAGTTCTCGAGCCTATTTTTAAGCTCGATGGCCGCCGTTTCGATCACGCAGATCAATTCTCTGATCGATACGATCGTCGTTTCGCACCTGGGTCAAGGGAGCATCTCTTTGCTACAGTACGCCAATCGTTTGTATCAGCTGCCTTTGGGGGTCATCGGCGTGTCGGTGTCGACCGTTGCCTTATCCCAGCTCTCCAAACGCTCTTTGGATTCTTTCCGAGAAATGGTCACCGACAACTTGGAAAAGCTGTTGTTGCTCATCCTGCCGGCGGCTGCGGGGATGATCCTGTTGAGGGAAGGATTGGTCGTCTTCCTCTTTCAGAGAGGGGCATTCGGGATTTATGAGACGGTCTTCACTTCGAAGATCCTACTCGGGTATCTCTTCGGACTTCCGTTCTATTGCGTCTATTTCCTGCTTTCCAAAGCGGAGTACGCGCTGGGAAAAGGGAATGTCGCGTTTTTCGCGAGCTGTATCTCGGTAGGGACGAACGTTATTCTAGACTTCACTTTAGCGCCGATCCAAGGCGCTTACGGGGTCGCCCTCGCAACCTCTTTCGCGGGGATGACACCTGTCGCTTTCCTGCTCGTCCATCTCATCAGGATAAAAGGGCTCACAATGACGCGAAGACAGCTCTCCGAACTCCTGAAAACGGTCAGCGCGACCGCGGTGATGAGCGCCGTCCTGCTGATGATCGCTAAGACCTACAGCTACTCCAAACCCCTCGTGGTTTTAGAGCTCGTGTGCGGCGTTTTGGTGTACCTTTTGGCCCTACTCCTTTTGAGAAAACAGGAGATGAAAAGGCTGATTCTCAGATGGAGTCGGAGGGGCTGACCGTAGCAGGCGCCCGTTTGACATCGATAGGGCTTTCGTGTATAATTGCGGGTGTTTTGGGAGATCGTCTAACGGTAGGACTACGGACTCTGGATCCGTAAGTGGAGGTTCGAATCCTCCTCTCCCAGCCAGACTTAACCCTCTTTCAAAAAAACCGGAGGATCGACCACCAAGAAACCGGGGTTTCCTTCCTTTATTCCTTTCACCAAAACGAGTTCCGCGTGCTTTCCTGGTTTACCGTGAACGAAACACAGGTTCTTCACTCTCAATCGAAGCTCGGAGAGGTGCTCTATCCATTCTGGTAGGTACTGAGGGGCGAGGACCAAATAAAAGCGCCGGCGCGGTTTGAGGAGGTGCGCGATCGCGAAACAGAAGCTTTCGTAGGCTGGGCCCTCCAGGGAGCGAAAGGTTTGGCGAATCGAATCCCTATAGGATTTCCCGCGTTGATGCTCGAAATGTGGAGGGTTGGAAAACACGAAGTCGCAAGAACCGGCGGAGTAAGCTTTGGGAACCTCTTCGGCGGAGAGTGGAAGAAAAGACACCTGTCCGGACACCCCAGCTCTTTGCGCAAGACGGTCGAAAGAATCCTTTAGTTCCGTTTGCTTTTCGATACCGATTCCCCGTATCCCGTGGGTCTTCGCCATCCAGCACATAGAAAAACCGACGCCGCACCCGATTTCGGCGAAGAAGGCGTCTTTAGGGGGAATCCCGCAGTACCATAGCAACAGAGTCGTGGCGTGGGTTATCCGATGCTCTTTTGGAATCCCTTCACTCGCTCCCGTTATCGCCTCGTAGTAGTTTTGCGACCGCTCGAATTCGGCAAAACTACGGTTCATCTCGGCTGATATCGAGGTCGTTGCCCGTAAAGACCACTTTCTTTTGCTCGAACGCGTTACGGCCTTGTAAAGCCACAGCCGTGGCGTTTTGCTCGAAGGTGGAGTCGTTGATGGACAGGTCGCTGTTGACCACTTGCACGCCCCGGTCGCATCCGCTTATCACGCTTTCGCTTATAGAGACGTAACTGCTCTGCATCGCGGACACACCCACTTCGGAATCGCTGATCTTCGATTTACGTATATTCAAGGAAGAGGCGCCATTTATCGCTAGGGCCGTATTAGATGCGGAGATCGAGGAATCGAACAGTTCAATGACTGTGAGCTTCTGAGCCTGTATGCCGTTACGCGAGGAAAGTAGGGTCGAGTTCTCTATCTTGATGTTGCTGAGTCCGGATGTAGTCATCAATGACTCGCCGCATTCCAAAATGGTCTCGGATAAGAAAAGGTTCTGCACATTGTTCAGACTAATGCCGTTTTTGGCTCGAATCGCGCTGCACGTGATCTTCATATTCTTCACGGAGTCTCCAACGACGAAGTTTTCGGCCTCCACCTCGGACTCCGTGATCTGAAAGCTATCGGAGCTATTGCAACACACGACGGTTTCAAAACCCTTTATTTGGGCGTCGTTGATTAAGATGTTGCTGTTCCGGCTCATCGCGAACAACCATCCGTTTTTCCCCGGATTTTCAAAAATGATCTTTTCCAACCATACGTTACCCTTTCCGACTTTAATGAAGGGTTGGCCGTTCGGTTCCCTCTGAATGAGAAAACGAGTGTACCGGTCCGTCCGAGAGGGGATGGAGATCAGTTCACCCTCTATTTCCAATTCACCCTCGTCCACGAAGGTGATCTCGACTCCCCGCTCGAAGGCCAAAGAAACGTTATCTGGAATGACCAGATGGCTTTTAATGAGGTAAGGGGAGAAGAGCGTCGTCAGGAGCGTATTGCCTCCGATGCTGTCTATCGTGGAGCTGATCACCGGAGAGTACATCTCATCGTAAGTTCGAACGGGGTAGGAGATATGGCTTTCGTTGCCGGCTTTGTCGAAAGCAGAAACGGCAAAATGCAGAAACCGTTGGGGCGAATAAAGTTTCTGATCGTTGGTCGTGCCGATCTGTTCCCAATCGTTACCGTCATTGGATCCGTACAGCGCATAAGAATCGGCCTCCACCGCCTTTTTCCAACTGACCATATAGCCGTTCGACAGGTTTTGAATAGACAGCTCATCGGGTATTTGCGGAGGCGTCAGGTCTACGAAGGCTTCCTTTTGCACTCTGTGTACGTGTTTGTTTGTATCCTTCAGCTCCAATAAGATGGTGTTCGTGCCTTCGGAAAGCTGATCGTAGTTGATTTGAAGGCGACCGTCTTTGATTTTGAGGGCTACGCTGGAGATCGTCGCCTCTATGGCTATTTGGGTCTGCGAATCCCAATCATCATAGTAGTCCAGTTCGATCTCAACGGTTTTTACGCCTAGCAGAGCGGGGAGCGCCGTAAGCAAGACCGGTGGATGGTCTTCCGAGGCGTCGCATTCGAGGGTTGCCGTTTTGGAGCGATTTCCCACATCATCGTACGCGTACACTTCGATCTCGTAAACCTCTCCTAGCTTCGCAGGAAAAGTCCAAATCCCGATGGGTTGCTCCGTAGTTCGCGAATCGTTGTTGGAGAGCGCGGTGAAGGCATAACCGGCAAGATCCTCCGGCGTGTCGTCGTAGTCACAGGCCACCTTGACTTTGCCCGCTTTCAGAATCGCTTCGACCTGCGGGGGAGCAGGCGGGGTCAGGTCGATTCGGAAAACGTGCTCTGCCGGGCTTTCGTCAGCCAACCCGAACTCGTTCACCGCCACGACAGCGAACAAGAACTGCCCTTCTTTAAGGCGCTGACTGTCCAAGGCCGCTTGCGCAACGGTAGAGGAGGCTTCGAGAACAGGCTTTCTTTCGAAGGTGAAGGGGTCGCTCTTCGCATTTTTTTCCGTAGGTTCAACGAGTCGGTAGACCCAATAGGCGTACGTGAGTTTTTCTGGCGGGGTCCGCTCATCCTTGCCGGAAAAGGCAATGGTGACACCCGAAGGGCCGAATTTTTGAGTTTTCGTCTCAATTTTCGTCTCAGGTGGGTTTATCCGACCGCTCACCTGCGCACAACTCGAGAATAGCGCAAGAAGCGATAGTAAGATCGGTAAAAATAGAAGAAAATCTCGACCCTTTCTCCCCATATAATGTCCCCCTCTTTAAGTTTCTCCGATCAAAAAAGAATAAATAAAGAATCGTGGCCATAGGGATTATAGAATAAGAGCGCGTGTAGACACAAGTATTCTGTCACAACGTGTTCTTTTCCGCTCACATCGGCCACTCCCTTTTGATCGTTCTCGCTTCTCCATTCGGTTTTAGTCTCTGCTTAAAAAATCCTCTTCCGGTCTCTGAGCCTTCTTGAGCTCGTCGTCGGCTACCTCTAATAACGAGAGCAATTCGGAACGTTCTCTCTGTAAACTCTCGACAGTCTCTTGAAGGAGTTTGACTTGAACGTCCCTCTCCTCCCGCTCCTCTTGACTACACTCGTGGTCTCCGACCTCCCCGTCGTCAGGGGCGGCACATTTAGATACGATCCCGAGGCTATAGGCGGACGCTAGTCTTTCATTCTTTCGAGCAATCCCAGGCTCTAGCCCTTTCGCCATCCAAAGAGTTTCCAAGCGGTTTTTCAAATCCCTGATCTGCCGATACTGTTCGCGTACCTCTTCGTTTTCGGTTTTGAGCAACTCGACTAACCCTGTCAAATCGGCCGCGAATCGGTCTTTCTCTCGATGTCGTATTTCCTCATCTTTGAGACGCTCCTCCAAGATGCTGATTTGCGCTTTATAGGAGAAAATTTCCTTCTGAACCTCTTGGAAAAGGCTTTCTTCCTGATCGAGCCGTATCTTCAAGTGCTCGATGCGGTCTCGGCATTCGAGTTCTTTCGCGTTCAAGTCTTCGTTAAGGGCTCGAGATTCGGCCAATGATTTGTTCGATTCCGCCAACTCTTTTCTTAGACGCAGTTCGGAGGTTTCTTGTTGTTCCAACCTTAGCTTCAAATCCCCCAAACATTTGCGTTTCCTCTCAGCCATCTCTTTTGCTTCTTCGACTTGAGCAGACAGCGAGGTTATCTGGGCCTTTCCGTTCTCCAAGTCTTGGAGAAGCCCTTCTTTCTGCGCGCTCAATTCTAGGATCGTCTGCCTTGCACTCTCCAATTCCCGCGAAGAATTTTCGCTCCGGATTCTTGCGTCCTCGCAGAACAGCTCGAGCTCGTCTTTCATTTGGGCCGTTCTTTCTATTTGCTCGGTCAACTGGGCGATCTTCTCCAAGTAGCCGCTCCGCTCTTCTTTCCAAGCCTGTTTCTCGACTTCCAGGGCGTTCAATTCCGCGGAAAGGGCTTCGATACGATCGGAGACGGTTTCGATCTCTCGCCTTAACCTTTCTTTTTCAGAACGATACTGTTCTCTCTCCGCAAGCAAAGCCCCGGTTTTCCGCTCGCTTTCCTGCCTGGATTCCGTTTCTGCCTTATGAAGCGCCTTGACCTGCTCAAGCTCTCTAAACAAGTCCGTGCGCTCGGTTTTCGCCATAGAAGACTCCAACGTAAGCGCTTCGATACGGTCATTCTGTGCGGCCTTCTCACTCAGTGCCTCTTTAAGGGCTTTTTCAGTGCGTCGGCCTTCTTCGATCCCCAACGTTAACTGGGTTTCGAGCACCTTGATCTTCGCGGTCCACTCCTCTTTTTCCTTCAAGAGTGTTTCTTGGGCCGAGCGCACCTCCTGACGACGCAGATCGAGGGTTTCCTCCTGCTCCGCCAAAGAAGCTTCCAAGCGGTGTCGCTCTATCTCAGATTCGATCGTCAGACTTTTCTGATTGGCAAGTTCGGTTTCCAACCTGTCTATGG
>Ga0255340_1002755_pt1 | contig 19762 bp, 19 predicted proteins | sample wastewater_treat_7_FD_192417 | JGI IMG/M metagenome (GOLD analysis project Ga0255340, IMG submission 192417) | Wastewater microbial communities from Lulu Island WWTP, Vancouver, Canada - plant10 | ecosystem: Engineered > WWTP > Wastewater > Unclassified | place: Canada: Vancouver, British... | reverse complement strand
CCACGACGACTACCTCGTCCGGGTCCCGGCGATCTGGGCCCTCGAGCATATCGGCGACACGCGCGCCGTCGCGGCGCTCATGGCGAACCTGAACGGCCCGAACGAGTGCTGCCGCTGGATGGCCGCAGCCGCGCTCTCGAAGGTCGGCGGCGAGCCCGAGCGGGCCGCCGTCGAGACCGCGTTCGCGAACGACCCGGCCGGCCGCGGGATCGTCGAGGAGCTGATCGAGGGCTCCTGAGCCGCCGCCGTCCGCACGTCACCTCGAACCGGGAGCGGACCGACACCCCGCCCCGCACCCTGTTTTTTTTCAGCACCCGTCTCCGCCGCAGGGCTCGACCCGCGCCCGGATCGCCGTGGCGCGAACCGTCGCGCCGTCCTGGCAGGTCCAGGCGAAGGTCCGCTCCTCGCCGTTCTTGCGCGCGAACTCGACCAGCGCAAGCATGTGCGAGAGCCCTTCGAGGGCCTCCGTGTCCTCGAGCACGGCCGGCGAGGCCTTCAGGAGCGGGCGCGGGAGGCAGACCACGCACTTGGTCCGGCCACGTGTCACCGCGACGTTCAGCCGGTTGAGCGAGTAGATGAACCGCGCCTCGGCCAGCGCCGTCTCGACATCGCTGACCCCGTACGAGACGATCACGGCCTCGCTCTGCTGCCCCTGCATCTTGTCGACCGTGTCCACGAACGGCACCCAGTCGCGCTCGTGCATCTGGTTGAGCAACTCGCGTACCGCGTGGATCTGGGCGTGGTGGGGACAGACGATCTCGAGCGCATCCCGCCAGAACACGCGGTCCCCCTCGTCGGTCGGCGGGTACGGCCGTCCCGTCTCGGGATGAAGGAGCCGCGCGCGCAGCAGGACGGCGAGCCCGGCGACCAGCTCGGCCTCGGGGCGGTTCTGCACGGTCGCCCGGACGTCCTCCAGGACGACGACCGAGAGGGGGTGCGAGGAGGCAAGCAGGAACCCGAGCAGGGCAAGGTTCCCGTTCCCGGCGCCCTCGGCGGGCGCGCGGAGCGAGAGCTCGCGCGCGGCGATCGCGGGTGTCGCCGGGGCGTAGGGGGCCGGGCGGTAGATCGTCTCGGCGGGAAAGCGCGAGAGGGTCTCGTTCATCCGCCAGTTCTCGGTCAGGACCCGCGTGTACGAGGCCTCGCCCGTTGTGTCCCGACCCCGCAGGTACGCGAAGGCCGAGGCCTCGAGCCCGGGAAGGCCGTCGCCCGGGAGGGGGTACTGACCCTTGGTGATCGGCGGGAGCTGAAGATCGTCACCGACGAGGACCAGCTTTCCGTCCGGGGAGAGCCGGTCCAGGCCGAGCGCGAGCTCGGGAAAGCGGAGCTGCGAGGCCTCGTCGACCACGAGGAGATCGAATACGGCCCCGCCGTCGGCCGCGATACGGTCGAGCTTGTACCCGGTGCCCCCGACGATCGCGACGGCACGCCCGGCGAGCCTGGCGGCGGTCACCTCGCGCGGCTCCATCGAGCCGATGTCGTCCGGCCGGCCGGCCCGACCCTGCCAGCGGCCGAGCTTCGCGACCAGGACGTCGTCGGCGATTCCCTGGGCACGGCGCTCGTCGGCGATCGCGCCAAGCACGTTCTCGATAGCCGCGTGGGTGAGGGCCGAGACCATCACCCGCGTCGGCAGCCCTGCATCCGCGCGGGCCCGTCCCAGGGCGAGCAGTCCCTTGGCGAGGAACGCGGTCTTGCCCGTGCCCGGCGGCCCCCAGACGAGCGTGAGGCGGCGGGCGACCAGGTGGCGGAGGGCGCCCTGCTGACTCACGGTCATGCCGGCCGCCCTGCCTCGCGCGAGAGCGTCGGCAGCCACCTCGTCCGGCTCCGCCGGAGGCCCCGCGAATCCGGTGGGGTCGCGGATCAGCCGGAGCAGGGGCGGGTCCTCGGCCTGATCGACCGCGGCGAGCCGATCCAGCAGCCGCTGCGAGGTGTAGTCCTTCGCCACCGGGTGGACCACGGCCCGGTCCCCGGCCTCGAACGGAAACGGGTCCGGGCGCGACCTGAAGCGGACCTCGAAGCGCTCGATCCGGTTGCCCCGGCCGTCGTCCGGGCGGAGCTCCACGTACCACGACCCGTCCGGCGGCTGGGCCACGAACGACCGGAGCCGGACATCGTCGTGCCGCTGCTGCAGGCGCTCGCCCGCCTCACCGGCCGGGACGAGGAGCGAGACCGGGTTCCGGTGCTCGAGCCGGTGCTCCCGCACGACCCGGAACCGGTCGACTCCCACCTCGGGCTCCCATGTCATCCCGCCCCGGTAGACGATCGGGATCGAGACTCCGTCCGCCACCCGGCCCGCAAACGGCCCGGCCCGCCGCTCGCGGAGCTCGATCGCGGCGAGGTACGTCTCGTACCGGACGACAAAGGCGAGCCGAGAGAGCTCGGGTGCGGCGATCTCGAAGGCCTCCGGGAACCGGAACTTCGGGGGGTGGGCGAAGAGCCCCCGCCCGCCAAGAGCCGAACGTATGCCGTCGACCACGGACGAGGCGGCCCGGACGCGACGCTCGATCTCGTGCTCGACCCGGCTGGCGAGACCGGGCTTCCTCTCCTCCCAGGCCCTGAGCACGAGGTCGCTCCTGAGCCGGTTCGAGAGGTCGAACCAGAAGGACGGGTCCCGGGAGCAGACGAAGGAGCAGCCGAGCGCCACTCCGACCTCGGGCAGGCCGTACGCCACCGGCACGGGGAGCGCGACCATACGCTGGAGCACGCGGGTCAGCACGATCACGGGGAAGAGGGCCTCGCCCTCCGGATGTCGATCCGCCTCGGCCAGACCAGGGTCCTGGAAGTGGAAGAGGAGGGCGAGCGCCATCCGCGCGAGCGCCGGGTCGCCGACGGCCTCGTGCAGGAGGCGGCTGAGCAAGTCGAGCTCGTACCGGTCGTAGACGTAGGCCTGGAGCGAGACCTGGTCCTGCCACTCCCGACACCCGTTGTGGCCGTGGACGGCCCGGAGGAGATCGTAGAGTGCGTGGAGAAACCCGACCACGACCGACGGGCAATCCTCGCGCCGGCCGGCCACGAAGGCCCGGGTCTCCGCGCCCTGTCCGAAGACGCGGCTCCCGCCGAACCGGTGCAGGCCGGCCGCGTAGATCATCCCCGTGACCGGGTCTTCCTGCAGGGTCAGCACGAGCCGAAGGTCCTCGGACCGGGGGAACGCGATCGAGACCGCGTCGTGAGGGACCGCCGCCCCGGTGCGGAGCGCCGCGACGGCCCGGCCGTACGCTGCCTCCTGGTTGCGGAGCGATCCCGCGAGTGAGAAGATCGTGGCCGCATCCTCTCGCTCGAGGAGGAGGCCGAGGTCGTCGAGGGTCTCGACCGGCGTGCCCCCGGTCCACGGGGCCTCGTGGAGGTACCGCCGGGCGTGGACCGAGAGATACGGGAGGAGCGAGACCGAGTCCGTAGCCCGGGCCTCGTTGCGGCAGTGGTGGTAGAACGGGCACCACTCGCACCGGCCGTGGAGGTGCCAGCCGACCGAGGACGGATCGGCCTCGAGGATGGTCGGCAGCTCGCCGGCAAAGAAGTCGCGCAGGACCCGCATTCCCGGGTCGAGGTCGAACCACTCGATCCGTTCCTGCCCGTGGAGCCAGACCCCACCGCGGACCATGTCGGCATGGAGCGGTAGATCGTTCTCGTGGAGGAACCGTTCCAGGACAAGGGCGTAGAGGGCCACCTGGACGCGGTGGCTCCCCCGGAGGAGCTCGCTCGCCTTGACGTCCACCACCCGTACCCGGTCTGCCTCGCCGACGGCGAGCAGGTCGGGGTAGCACTCCTTGAACCGGCAGAGCGCCGGGTCGATGCCGTACGGCGCGAGGAGGTCCCGTGGCGGCACGAGCGTCGGCTGGTAGAGGTACTCCCCGGGACACGCGGTGCCGAGCAGGGACCGCGTCCGGGCCGCGGGGAGACGGTACCGCCCGGGGTTCGGCATGCCCGGGGCGGCCATGTGGACCCGGCCGGCGATCCTTGTCTGGACCACCTCGTTCTCCCAGCGTTCCCCCTCCTCGGTCAGGAAGCGGGCGGTCAGGTTCGGCCGCCGCTCCTCCCTCGGCAGGCCCCCGACCTGCCGGGAGCCGAGAGGCTGGGCCGCGAGACGCAGGTAGCGGGGACACTCGAAGAAGAAGTAGCGGGCGACGAGGGTGGGGCTGAGGTGGGAGGCGACCATGGCCGTGGCTGGGTACGTGTGGTGGATCGGGCGCCGTGATGAGGGTATCGGCGCGCGCCGCCGGGTTTTTTCGTGCCGGGCGTCGACGGAGCTGGAGATGCCGCTTATCGAAGCGCGGTCCCTCGCCAAGTCGTTCGGCCCACGGCGCGTGCTCGAGGACGTCTCGTTCGAGGTCGGCGCCGGCGAGGTCTTCGGCCTTCTCGGCCCGAACGGCGCGGGTAAGACCACGACCATGCGCCTCTTCCTCGGCCTCCTCCGGCCCGCAACGGGCGAGGCGCTCGTCTTCGGCGCCCCCCTGGCGGAGAGGGCCGATCTCCGCCGCCGGATCGGGGTGCTGCTCGAGCAGTCGGGCATGGCGGACCGGCTCACGGCGCGGGAGAACCTCGCCTTCTTCGGCGCCCTCCACGGCGTCGCCCGGGAGGAGATCGACGACCGGCTGGGTCAGGCCGGCCTCCTCGAGCGCGCCGACGACCGGGTCGGGACCTTCTCGACAGGGATGAAGCGCCGGCTCGGCCTGGTCCGCGCGACCATGCACGACCCGGAGGCGCTCTTCCTGGACGAGCCATCCTCGGGCCTCGATCCGGCGGCGCAGGCGGAGATTCGGGACCTGATCACGAACCTCGCTCGCCGGTCGGGGGCGGCCGTGCTGATCAACTCCCATCACCTCGACGAGGTGCAGCGGATCGGCGATCGGGTCGCGATCCTCGACGGCGGCCGGCTCGCCGCGCTTGGCGAGGTCGACGCGCTCCGGCGCGGCGCCGGGCCGCGGCGCTACGCCATTCGGCTCGCCTCCGCCGCGGACGGCCTGCGGGCGGGGGCCGTGCTCCGGGGTGCCGGGGCCGAGAGCATCAAGTCCGAGGAGGACGAACTCATCGTCTCGCTCCCGCCCGGGCTCGCGCCGTCGGCACTGCTCGCGGCCCTCGTCGGCGCCGGGATCGGCGTCGAGGAGGCGCGGTACCGGACCCGCTCGCTCGAGGAGGTCTACCTCGCGGCCATGGGGAGGGCCGGGGCGTGAACCCGGTCCTGGCCGTGGCCCGGCGCGAGCTCCTGGTCCTCTCCCGCGCTCGCTCCGTCGTTCTCGGCGGCGCCCTCGTCGGCCTGGCCGTGGGCGGGATGCCGATCTTCGGGGCGCTTGTCTCGGGCGAGGGACTCGCCGGGGTCTACCTCCAGGCACCGGTGCTCGGGGTCTTCCTGGGATACCTCTTTTCGCAGCAGGCGTTCCTTCGAGAGAAGCTGGACGGTACGATCGAGACGGTCCTCGCGTCGCCGCTCACGCTCTCGTCGCTCTGGGCCGGCAAGGTCGCCGGCTGCGCGGGGGTGGCTGCGCTGATAGCGCTCGCCTGCACGGGCGGCGCGATCGCCGCAGCCGTTCTCGCCGCGAACGCGGCGGTCCCGGTCTCGGGGCAGCTCGTCGTCCACCTCTTCGTCTTCGTCCCGCTCGTTGCGGCCGTGGCCGTGGGTGCGATCGGGCTCGTTCAACTCCTTCTGGGACTGCGCGAGAACCAGCTCCTGAACCTCGGCCTGGTCATCGGCCTGATCGCCCTGCTCTCGGTCGGCCAGGTCGTCGTCGGCTCCGTGCCCTCGCTGGAGGTCGAACTCGCGGCCATCGCCGGGCTCGTCGCGGTGTTGATCGTCCTCTCCCGTCTCGCGGGCCGGGTCGACCGCGAGCGTATCGTCCGAACGATCGGGTAGGCTAGCGCGCGAGGAACCGGCGACCCGCCGTGAACGCGTCGCCGAGCCGCTCCCCGACGGCGTGGTACCCGACGCCGAACGTGTCGTAGAGGAATGGCCGGATCCGGGCGAGCTCGGGCTGTCCGTCCTCGCCGAAGCAGTCCTCGTCGACCTTGGCGTCCACGATCTCGCCTACGAACTGGGTGTGGGCACCGAGGTCGTGGGACGCAATCAGACGGCACTCGAGGATGAGCGGGCACTCTGCCACGTACGGCGCGTCGACGTTCTCGGCCCGGACCGGTGTCAGGCCCGTCGCCCCGAACTTGTCGAGGTCGCGGCCGGAGGCGATCCCGAAGAGGTCGGCCTCAGCCAGGCGGTCCTCCGACGGGACCGAGACCGTGAAGGCCTTCCGGGCGGTGATCCCCACGTGCGTCTGCCGCTCGGGCCGGACCGAGACGGCGACCGCGGGCGGCCGCGACGAGCAGATCCCACCCCAGGCGGCGACCATCGCGTTCGGCCTGCCTGCGGGGTCGTAGGAGCCGACAATCAGCACCGGGTGGATGCCGACCGTGGTCTGGGCGCCGATCGAGCGCTTCGGTGGGGGTGAAGTCATGCACACCACTCACCCCGCGACGGTAAAGACCTTCCCGACAGCGGCCGATCAGGAGGAGGACGTGCCCCGCGCGAGCGATGCACCGATGCCCGCGACGCAGAGGAGCGTGAAGACGACGAACGCGATCCGGACGCTCTCCACGAAGACGCCGTAGTACTCGGGCGTGATCACCACCCGGCCGATCACGATCGAGAAGATCGTCATCGCCACGCCCATGGAGAACATCTGTCCGAGGATACGCATGGTCCCGTTCATGCCCGAGGCGACACCGTAGTACCGCCGGTCGACCGCGCTCATGATCGCGTTGGTATTCGGCGACGAGAAGATCCCGAAGCCGACCCCGAGGAGGGCCAGGCAGGCGACGATGTACCAGAGCGGGGTCGTATCGGAGAGGACCGTGAGCAGCCCGAGGCCGACCGCAGTAAGGCCCATCCCGACCGAGGCGATGACCCGCGGCTCGGCGCGGTCCGAGAGTCGTCCAGCGAACGGCGAGACGAGCATCTGCAGCAGGAACTGGGGCACCAGCACGACGCCGGCGAGCGCGGGCGAGAAGCCCCGGGAGTACTGGAAGTAGAGGCTCATGAGGAAGGTGACCGCGAACGTCGCGCTGTAGTTGATCAGCGCGGCCAGGTTCGAGAAGAGGAAGGGTCGGTTGGTCGCGAAGAGACCCACGGGCAGGATCGGCGAAGCCGATCGGAGTTCGTACCACGCGAACGCGGCGAAGATGGCGAGGCCAGCGACGATCAGGACGGCGGCGGCCGGCGCCGGGAGCTCGGAGAGGCCGTACATGATCCCGACAAGGGCGAGGCCCCACAGGACGGACCCGGCGAGGTCGAACGGCTCCCCGCGGCACTCGGCCCACTCGCCCTTCAGTTTCGTGATCACGAGGAGCATGACGGCCACCCCGAGGGGAATGTTGATCAGGAAGATCGAGCGCCACCCGAACTGCGATGTCATGAGTCCGCCGAGGAACGGCCCGACCGTGAGACCGAGGTAGACGGCGGTGATGTAGATGCCGAGCAACCGTCCCCGTTCCTCCCTCGGGGTTACCGAGGTGAGGAGGGCGATGGCCGTCCCGAAGATCAGCGCGGAGCCGAACCCCTGGACCGCGCGGACCGCGATCATGGCCGGCGTCGACGGGACCAGGGTCTGGAGGAGCGACGCGACGGTGAAGACCACGATCCCCGCGAGGAAGACCCTTTTACGGCCGTGGATATCGGCGAGCCGGCCGAAGGGCACGATGAAGACGGCGCTGGAGAGGAGGTACGCGGTCGCGATCCACGAGAGGGCCACCGCGTCCATGGAGAACTCGGCCCCGATCTGCGGCAGGGCAATGTTTACGGCCGACCCGTCGAAGGGGGTGATGAACCCGGCGATCAGCGCCGCGACGAGGACGATCCGCCGCTCAGTCTGCGTCGGCGCTGACGACGGGACCCGGCAGATGGCGGGGTCGCGGGGCGGCGTGGACTGCGCTCTCTCCGAAGCCGGCACGATACCAGGGTTTGACCGGGACCGGTGATCAATCTTCCTGCATTCCCTCCCTGCTTCTCCACTATCCTCGGTGAGGGCACATACGTTCAACACATGACAGGGACTCTCCGGGGCTGATCGCGTCCCGGCCATCCAGACCTCGCACCGACGGCAGCTTCCCTTCCATTCCGGGTGAAACCGGTCGTACCTTCCATTATATAAATGGATAATAATCTTTATGTATGGCAGTGTCCAGGGTATACAGGATACGCGTGTATCTCCCGTCTCTTCCGCCTGCGCTCCTCGCGGTTCTCGCGGTAGCGATGCTCGTCGCGGCCGGGTGCACGACCACCCCGCCGACGAACGCCACATCGACTCCGACCCCTGCCGTGACCGATGTCCCGGATGCAACCGACGGTACGACCCCCATCATGACCGGCAACGAGACTCAGAACGAGACGGTGGCCCCGGCCACCAGCGCGACCGGCACTCCGACGGCCGCTCCCGCCACGCTGACGAACACCACCTGGCAGTGGCAGGCGCTCGAGGCCGGCTCGAACAGGACCGTGATCGACGACCGGGCGCAGTACACGGTCGTGTTCCGGCCCAACGGGACCCTGGCCTTCAGGGCGGACTGCAATACCGGCACCGGAACCTTCACGGTAAACGGCTCCGCCCTGAACCTGGCGCCCGGGGCAATCACGCTCGCCTACTGTGGCGAGAAGTCGAAGGACCAGCTCTTCCTCGCCTCGCTCATGCGGGCAACGGCGTACGAGATCGACGACTCGGGCAATCTGCTCCTGACCCTCGACGAGCCGGGAACCACGCTACTCTTTGCCGCCGAGAAGGCCGCGCCCACCGTCTCCGTACCATTCATCAACGCGACCTGGCGCTGGCTCGGACGCAGCGGCTCGGAGACGGTCCAGGTCCCAGACCCCGAGAGCTACACCCTCGCGTTCAACGCGACGGGGACCTACGACCTCAGGGCCGACTGCAACACCGGGGGCGGGACGTTCACCGTGGACGGTGCGAAGCTGAACATCTCGCTCCCGCGCCTGACCCGGATGTACTGCGGCGACGACTCGCTCGACAACCAGTTCGTCTCCGCGCTGGAACTGGTGACCGGGTACGAGATGAGCGGCCGGGACCGGCTCGTGCTGTACCTGGGGAACCCGACCGAGCGGCTCAGCTTCGGGAAGGTCGAGTAGGAAGGGATGCACCAGCGGGTGGCCGGCGTCCCCCTTCTCTGCCGGGTGCAGGCGCCTCGAGGGGGCTCCGGCGGTCACCGGGAGCCCATCGATTCTCGTTCAGCCTCCCAGCCGCGTGAATGTGATGGCACGAAGTCCCGGCCGGGCCGGATCCGGGGCCGTCCGCGACAGACACGAATGCCAACCATTATCTTATCGCCGGTTGGGTGATCGATACAATAGAGCACCGCTGCCGGAGAGATCTCCATGGCCACACCGTCTGTCCCGCTCGACGCCATCCTCCAGCCTGCGTTCGTTTTCGGCGCCAGGGGCTGCATCGTGGCCGCGAACGAACCGATCGAGACGCTCGCGGGCCGGCGCCTCGTCAGCGTCACGGCCGAGGAGCTTATCGCGATCTTCCTGAACCGGCACCCCGACGGCACCGCGTTTATCCCACATGAGCTTCCCCTGTCCAGGGCGCTCCGGGGTGAGCGAGTGACCGATCTCCCCATGATCGTCACCGCGGCCGACGGGCTGGAGCATCACCTCCTCGTCTCGGCCTCGCCGCTCGGGGACGACGGAGGGATCGCCGGCGCGTTCGTGATCTGGCAGGACGTGACCGGGATACGGCGGGCCGAGCGGGCACTCGCCGAGAGCGAGGACCGGTTTCGCAGGACCTTCGACCAGTCTCCCGTCGGGGCGGCCCTCCTTCTGCCCGACTTCACGCTGCTGCGGGCGAACGCCGCGCTCTGCCTGATGCTCGGGTACTCGGAGGACGAACTCAAACGCATGAAGTTCCCCGAGTACACCCATCCCGACGACGTCGAGGCCGACCTCCGGCAGGCTATCGAACTAGCGGCCGGCGTTATCGACCAGTACGAGATCGACAAACGCTTCATCGGCAAAGACGGGAGTATACTCTGGGGCCATCTCTCCGTCCGGTATATCCGGGACGCGGAGGGACGGGTCGTCTACCTGCTCCCGATGGTGCAGGACATCACCGAGCGGAAGCGGGCCGAGGAGGCCCTCCGGGAGAGCGAGGAATGGCTTCGGCTTGCCAAGGCCTGCGCCGGAATAGGGATCTGGGAGTTCCTCCCGGGAGCGAGCGACGCGGGATCGGACGGAGCCCTCCGGGTCTACGAACAGGGACCCTCTGGGTCCCGGCTCGACGACTGGAGGAAGACGGTGCACCCCGACGACCTCGAGCGGGTGGTGACCGAACGGGACGCGGCCGTCGCCCGGGGCGAGTCGTTCGAGGTTGAGTTCCGCTATGCCTATGAGGCGGGCGCCACCCGGTGGATGCGGGTCCTTGGCGGCGGCGTTCTCGACGGGGAAGGAAGGTCGCTCCGGGTCCTCGGCGTGAACATGGACATCACGGCGCAGAAACAGGCCGAGGAGTGCCTCCGAGAGAGCGAGGCCAGGTATCGCCAGTTCGTCGACGACGACATTACCGGCCAGTTCGTCAGCTCCCCTGACGGTCGCCTCCTCGACTGCAACCCGGCCTTCGCCCGGATGTTCGGCTTCGCCACGGTCGATGAGGCGCGGGCGGTCACGATCCTGGAGACGTACGTCGATCCCGGAGAACGGGGTCGGCTCCTCGACCGTCTTCGGCGAGAACAGCGACTCGAGAACGAGGAGCGGTTCCGGCGCCGCTACGACGGAGCGACCATCCACGTTGTCGAGAACATTATCGGCGATTTCGATGAGGCTGGCGAGCTCGTCCGGATCCGGGGATACGTCCGCGACGATACCCAGCGGTACCTGGCCGAGATGACCCTTCGGGAGCGGGAACGGACCCTACAGGGGATCTTCCGTGCCGCCCCCGTCGGCATCGGCATGGTCTCGCACCGGGTGATAACCCAGGCCAACGACCAGCTCTGCCACATGACCGGGTATACCCGCGACGAGCTGATCGGACAGGAGGCCCGGATCTTCTACCCCGACGAGGAGTCGTACCTTTACGTCGGGCGGGAGAAGTATGCGCAGATCCTCGCAGGGGGAACGGGCGCCGTGGAGACGCGGTGGCGGAGAAAGGACGGCGTGGTCCGGGACATCCTGCTCAGCTCCTCGCCGATCGATCCCACGCGCCCGCACGAGGATGTCGTCTTCAACGCCCTCGACATCACGCGCCTGCGCGAGAGCGAGCGGGCGCTCGAGTCGTACATGGACGAGCTGCAGCGCTCGAACGAGGAGCTCCAGCGGTTCGCGTACGTGGCGAGCCACGACCTGCAGGAGCCGCTGCGGACGATCATCAGTTTCTCCCAACTCCTCGAGCGGCGGTACGGGGGGCAGCTCGGTGAGGACGCCGACGAGTACATACAGTTCATCGTCGAGGGCGGGAACCGGATGCAGCAGCTGATCATGGACCTGCTCCAGCTCTTGCGGATCGAGACCAGGGCAAAGCCGCTCGTACCGACGGACGCCGCGGAGATCGTTGCGGATGCGCTCCGGCTGATGGATGCGGCGATCCGCGAGGCGGACGCGACCGTCACCGTGGGCGAGTTGCCGACGGTGATGGCCGACGCGGCCCAGCTCGCGCAGGTCTTCGCGAACCTGGTCGGCAACGCGATCAAGTACCGCCGCCCCGACGTGCCGCCGGAGATCCGGATCTCGGCCGAACGGCACGGCGGGATGGTCGAGTTCGCGGTGCGGGACAACGGGATTGGGATCGACGAGGAGTATTTCGACCGGATCTTCGTGATCTTCCAGCGGCTCCATACCCGCGACGAGTACCCGGGCACGGGGATCGGCCTGGCCGTCGTCCGGAAGATCGTAGAGCGGCACGGTGGTCGAGTCCGGGTCGAGTCGGCGCCGGACGAGGGCTCGACCTTCTTTTTCACCCTGCCGGCAGCGTGAACCTGCCCCAGTCAAATCCGTCATGGGCACGACGACGGCCACACTCACAGTGGACGGAAAGCGCCGCGCCGATCTCGACGTCTCAACCGGAGATCTGAAGGCACGGCCCGGGATGGGCGAGGCGCAGCGCTTCCTCGAACGTCCCTTTCGCGCGTATGGCCACATGGCTCGATCAGGGCGCACGTAAAGCCCGAGTGCGACCCGACGCGGCTGGAAACGAGGGTCGCCCCCCTCCCCCCGGAACTGGGCCGGCGTGTAGCTCCGAGCGTGATAAAAGATATCGGCACTCTGTCGACTCTATCCGTCCGCCCCCGGTACCGGACACCGCGGACAGGATATACCGACCATGCGACGAAGAATCGCCATCATCGCGCTGATCGCGCTCCTGCTCCCGACTGCTGCACTCGCGGCCGGGGGGGCACGGTTCGGAGCGGATGCGGGCAGAGATACGAGCGACGGTACCATCACAGCGGCGACCCTCACCGCCGACGAGGTGCACTGGCTGCAGTACATGCGTGAAGAGGAGAAACTCGCCCGCGACGTCTACCTCGCCCTCTACGCGAAGTGGAAGATGCCTATCTTCACCACCATCGCTGCAAGCGAGCAGAGACACATGGACGCTGTCAATACCCTGCTTACGCGCTACGGCGTCGCCGACCCGACGGCCGGAAACGACCCCGGAGTCTACGACAACGAGGAGATCCAGGCCCTCTCCACAACCCTGATCGAGAAGGGAGTCCTCTCGAGAAAGGACGCGCTCGAGATCGGCGTGACCATCGAGGTCACCGACATCGACGACCTGGACAAGGCGCTCGCGGCGACCACGCGCACGGACATCAGGAACGTCTACACCAACCTTCGGAAGGGTTCCTATCACCACCTGGACGCATTCACGTCCCTGCTCTCGAGGTACTGAGTCCTCCCCCGTTTTTCTGCCGCTGCACGCCCCGATACCCGTGGCGGGCGACAGCTTCCGCCCGCCGGCAACCGCCTATCCGTTCTTTCCCGTCGTCCCGTCCGGTCACGCGAGGTGCCGGTCGAGGTGCCGCAGGTACGGGTAATGGAGGACGAGATGGAGGGCCATGAGCGCGATAATGAGAAGACCCGCGCCGTCGTGAACGATCGCCCAGGTCGACTGTCCTACCGAGAGGAAGTCGTTCGCCCCCCCGCCATGCCCGCAGGACGGGAGGACGAAGAAGAGGACGAGAGCGGAGACGAATGACGGCACGATCAGGGCGAGGAGGAGGGGCTCACGAAGGCGTTGACGGTCCGATACGTACGGCTCTCTCAACGTGTATCCTGTGAATAACAATGCCGATAACTGATGACGAGCCCCATCCCGAACCCCGTGCCCGGGCACGCTCCCTGGAGACATGGCGCCGCCACGCGAATCCCTGGAGTGTGGTCCTGCGCAATACCTCCCTGCCCCGTCTCGTGCTGGCGTTCTAAACGGGGTCTGGATTGGATGGTGGGCGATAGCCCCTGTCATGGGAGCGGTGTTCTGGACATGGCTCAATCCGCGCATCTTCCCCGCCCCCCGATCCTTCGACCACTGGACCTCGCAGAGCGTGCTTGGTGAGCGCGTCTGGCTCAACCGTGACACTGTTCCCGTTCCCGTCCATCATCGGAGGGCTCCCGATATCCTCTCGACTGTCGGCGGTCTCGGCGCGCTCTTCGTCGCATGGGGGGTGCTGGCGCTCGAGATCCGACCAACCCTCTTTGGCGCTGCCCTCGTCTACCTCGGAAAGCTCTGGTTCCTCGACCGCATGGTCTGGCTCTGGCGCGACATGCGGGATACGTACGAAGACTATTCTGGATGAGCCGTCCCGATATCGTCTCCGGCTCTCCCGCCGGCGCCACCTGCCCCGGGATCGTCAGGTCGTTCCCGGGACGGAATTGAAAAAAAGGACCTCTCCTCCACCAGTCCGGGTTCAGGACTCGACCTCGGCGACAAGGTTCTCCATGACCCCATCGACCGCTCTCCAGGTGGGAGAGTCGGCCTGCTGGAGGATGTACGGCCGCCCCTGGTCCCCTGATCTCATCATCTCGGGGTCGAGAGGGATCGCCCCGAGATACGGGACACCATGATCGCCTGCGGCCTTCCTGCCGCCCCCCCGGCCGAACATGTCGACGGTCCCTCCGCACTGGGGGCATACCAGCCCGCTCATGTTCTCGATGATCCCCAGGACCGGGATGTCGAGCTGCTGGATGAACTTGACCGCCTTGACCGCGTCGAGCACGGCGACATCCTGCGGTGTGGTGACGATAACGGCACCGCGGAGGTTCGGCGCGAGCTGCGCGATGGTCAGGGCCTCGTCACCGGTGCCGGGCGGCAGGTCGACGACGAGGTAGTCGAGTGTCCCCCAATTGACCTCTGCCAGGAACTGCCGGATAACACCCATCTTCACTGGTCCGCGCCAGATGACGGGGGCGTCCGGGCTCGAGAGAAGGAACCCGATCGACATGGCCGCGAGGTTCCCGGTCACCCGGACGGGTTCGATCCCGTCGGCGGAGACCGTCGGTACCCGGGATTCGATGCCCAGCATCTTGGGGATGCTCGGCCCGTGAAAGTCGAGATCGAGCAGCCCGACCCTCCTGCCATGGTTGGCGAGCGCCGTTGCGAGGTTCACCGCGACGGTTGATTTTCCCACCCCACCCTTCCCCGAAAGGACGAGGATCACGTGCTGTACATCGATCTCGGCCTTCGGAGGGAGGGTGCTCTGGTTCTGCTGAAGTGGTTGAGTCGTCGAACCGACCGCCTTCATCTCTGCCTCGATCTCGGCCTGCGCTTGATCTTGCATACTCATGGTATCAGACTCTCTCGATGGTACATTTCGACCCTATTAGTGCTGTTCAGTCACTCTGTCACCTTCGAAGCGGCTGGCAGTTCCCTATCCGGCCGTCATGCTACGAGGGGAGCAGGCGAGCCCGAGCTCTGTCCCGAGTCTCTCCCAGCAGCCGACGAGGGCCCGCGCCGCCGGGGAGCCCGTCCCGGTGACCGGCCGGCCCCTCCTGACTGTCTCGAGTACGGCCGGGTCGAACGGTATCCGGCCAAGGACCGGTACGCCTCGAGCGGCGCACTCGGCCTCGATCTCAGCCCCGATCATCGGGTCGAGGTCCCAGCGGTTGATCACGGCAAAGATACGCGGGCCGAAGGGCTGGCAGACGCCGATCACGCGCCGGAGATCATGGAGGCCCGAGCGGCTCGGCTCGGCGACGACCACAACTGCGTCCACGCCCCCAATGGTCGAGATGAGCGGGAAGCCGATCCCGGGCGGCCCGTCGATCAGCAGCAGCTCTGCCGAGCCGGGGTGCTTCACCGCCTGATCCTTCACGGTCTGAACCAGGAGGCCCGAGTTCCCGGAACCGGGACGGAGACGTGCGTGGCTCAGTGGACCAAACTCCGTGGCGGATCGAAGGACCGTGCCGCTGATCCGGGGCTGGAGAGAGACGGCTCCTGAGGGGCAGACCCGTTCGCAGAGGCCGCAACCCTCGCAGTCTCTCGGTTCGCAGACGGCGACGGCGTCGTCTCCCACCGTGATCGCGTCGAACCGACAGAGCTCGGCACACCGCCCGCACCCCCAGCACTTCTCGGGATCGATGGATGCGGTCTCCGCGCCCGCGAACGGGCTCGCGCGGGCCCACCGTGCCGAGACGAGGAACTCCAGGTTGGCGGCCTCGACATCGCAGTCGGCGAGGGCCTGCGCGTTCCCATTGAGAGCTGCGAAAGCCGCCGTGACCACGGTCTTGCCGGTCCCTCCCTTGCCGCTGACCACGGCCAGGCGGATCATGCAGGTTCCCCCAGGGCGGACGCCTCGCGAAAGAGGGCGGCGAACCGGGATCGCCAGCCTTCGAACTCCCTCGCGATCAGCCCGCCACGGTTCTGAATCGCCGCGATCTCCCGGTCGAACGGGATGGTCATAAGCACAGGGAGGTCGAGCTCGCGGCAGGCCTCGCGGATCGGACGGTCCGCGCCGTCGGACCGGTTGATCACGACACCGGCCGGGATCTCGAGCTGCCGCACCACCTCGGTTGCAAGGGCGAGGTCGTGCGCTCCGAATGGTGTCGACTCGGTCACGAGGAGGCAGACGTCCGTCCCCCCGCATGGCCTCGATCACGGCGCAGCCGATCCCTGGTGCAGCGTCGCAGATGACGAGCGGTGCCCCCGCCGCCAGCTGCTTCGCGTACCGTACTACGGCCGCCTCCCGGATCTCCCCCACGTCGAGCTCGCCACCGATCAGGGTGAGAAATGGAGAAGGACGTGCACACCGGACGGTGCCTATCGTCCGGGACTGGTTCCTGATGGCGTGCTCGGGGCAGACGTACCGGCACCCCTCGCAACCGTGGCAGAGATCAGGTAGGAAGAAGACCCCTGTCGGGAGAACGCTGATCGCACCGAAACGACAGAAGCGGCCGCACTCGCCGCACAGCGTGCACCGGTCGCTGTTAAAGGCGGGCACGGTGACGCGGGCCGGCACCTCGCGCGAGGCAGAGGGGAAGGAGAGGTGGAGGTTCGGCCCCTCGACATCGCAGTCCACGCCCACGACCCCGCGTGACTGGGCTAGCGTGAATACGAGGTTCGCCGCGACCGTCGTCTTCCCGGTTCCCCCCTTGCCGCTCGCGACGACGACTCTCATGCCCTCTCCTCAGACGATCTCGGCGAGTGTCTTTCGATAGAACGCCTCGAGTGCCTCGCCCACGGTCTTCTCGAGACTCGTTTCGTAGGCTGGGATGCGGGCCGTGTGGAGCGCCCGGTCAGCGTTCTCCCCGAGCCGGCCCGTGATCAGCGCTTCCGCGCCGTACTCGGCGATGAACTGGACCACGCGTGGCCCGACGCCGCCGTGGCCATTGCAGAGCGCGTTGGCGACGGAATGGACCTCGCCCGTGACCGTGTCGACGAAGATGAAGAACGGGGCCCGAGCGAATCGGGGTTCGACTGGGGCCTCCAGTCCCGCCGCCTGCGCGGTGATGCAGACCATCATGGTTACTGTCTCTCCACGTTTCGTCTCCAGGGCCGGCTCAGCCCGACTCCGTGATCGCGCCGGTCGGGCACTCCTCGACGCAGCTCCCGCACTCGGCACAGAGCGCCTCGTCGATGCGGGCGCACTCCCCGTCGAACGTGATGGCCTCGGCCGGGCAGACCGCGATGCAGCTGCCGCAGCCGGTGCAGAGATCGGGATCGACGTTATACGGCATGGCCCGACTCCCGACTCAGTGCGAGCCGCAGTCGCCCGAGCACTGGTCGTGGGTGCAGACGCTTGTGCCGCCGACCAGAGTGCCCTCGGCGAACGCCCGCGCGGCTTCCGCGACCGGACCGTGCACCCCGAGCACGACGTCGATCCCGTTCTGGCAGAACAGGTCGACCGCGCGGGGACCCATGCCTCCCGCGATCACGGTATCGATACCGTGCTCGGCGAGGAACGTGGGCAGGAAGCCCGGCGAGTGCCCGGGGTTGTCGATCTCCTCGATAAATTCGGCCCTGCTGTTCTCGATCCCGTAGACCGCGTATCCTTCGCAGTGCCCGAAATGCTCGGAGACTGCGGCACCTTCCTTTGCAATTGCCACTCTCATAATTTCACGTCCTGAAGAATCGTCCGCCGCGGCCGAGACCACGCCCGCCGCCGCGGGGGTATCCCCCACGGCCGAGACCATAGGTTGAGGCAGGAGGGTTCTCCCGCGCGTGGGATGCGCCGTTCCGGCAGGGGCCGAGGCCCCGCCCGCTGGCGGGCCCGCGCCCGAGCGGGCCCGTGCTGTCAAGTGCTGGCATGTTGAATCTTCTCCACCGGCCAACCGGCGAATATTTACACATATGCGCATAATATGTTAAAGGTGATCCTCCGGGCAGGAGCCCATTCATCAGGGGACGGAGGGACCCAGGAGAAGCGGCCATGCATGGGGTGAGGGCGCGGCGGCATTCAGCCGTGACCGACTGGAATGCAGTCTGGATGGCGATGAGGGGGCGGCAGCGGGCCACGCCGGGATTTCTCACGGGGGAGGAGTTCTTCGGAAGACAGGAGAATGTCGATCGGTACCTGCGACAGCTCGACGAGCAGTACGGGGGATATGCCGGGCGCCAGGTGGCTTCGATGGCAATCCCCTACGGCGCGGCGGTTCTCGATATCGGCGCCGGGCCAGGCACGCTCGCCGTACCCCTGGCACAACGGGGATGCCGGGTAACCGCAGTCGAGCCATCGGCACCGATGCGGCGAGCGCTCCAGGACTACGCCGACCGCGCGGGGGTGACGGTCCATCTCGTCTGCGAGCCGTGGGAGCAGGTCGACCTTACGGAACTCGGTGGTCCCTTCGATTTCGTCGTCGCCTCGTTCTCGCTGATGATGATCGACCTCCGTGCTGCTCTTGCGAAGATGCACGCGGTCTGCCGGGGCAGGGTTCACCTCTTCCATCCACTGACCCCCCCGGGCGGCCGTACGGTCGAGCGGGCACTCTGGCCCCTGATCCACGGCAGCGAGTATCCGCCCGAACCGATGGCCGACTGTGTCTGGAACATCCTCTACCAGATGGGGATCATAGCGTCCCTCACGGCGGAGTTCGACCCGCGCCATCACCGGTTCGGCGACATCGACATGGCCGTGGACGAGTTCCGGGACCGGCTCAACTGCCCCCGTGTATCCCGGGACCGGCTCCGGTCCGCCCTCGACGACCTCCTTACCCACGATCCGGATGGCGTCTGCCGGTTGGACCGGTCGACATGGAACGCGGCGATCCAGTGGGACACGCGCGGCCAGCCGATCGGTGAGGGATGTGAAGCACGTGCATGATGGAAACGGAACCCTTACTACGAGTCGAGATCGGTGTATGATCGGGATGGGGCGACTATGAACGGCACGGCTGGCGGGGGGGAGTGCTGCCGCCGTCGGGGGAGACCGCGGATGAACCGGCTTATCCAGAGCGAGGGACCGCTCCGGTGTTTCGCCCCTCAGTGCAAGTCGAACGGGGAGGTCGAGCCGGTCTCGCTTATGCCGGCCGAGATCGAGGTCCTCAGGCTCGTCGACCTCGAGGGCCTCCAGCAGGAGGAAGCCGCGACTGTCCTCGGTATCTCGCGAAAGACCCTCTGGCGGGACCTTCACGGGGCACGCCGCAAGGTGATCGACGCGCTGGTAAACGGACGGCTGATCGAGATGGCCGTCTGCTCGTGCGCCGAGGAGGGTATCTGTCCACGTCGAACCGGGACCGCCTGCCCCCGTTCCATCGACGGAGACTGTCCGTATTCGTGCGGACCCGACCACGATCGGTAAGTATTTTCGCTCATATGGGTAACAATCGCATACCGGACACGGGTGAGCCCGCACCGGACGGAGACATGACAATGGGTGAGGATGAAGGTGTGATATACGGAACAGCCGGCGGCACGGCCGGAGCCGCGACTCTGAACGATGCCTATCGGGCGGCCCCCCCGCTGATCACGCTCGACCGCATCAGCATGGAGTTCACGGGCAAGCGAGCGCTCTCGAACGTCTCGCTCGAGGTCCGCGAGGGCGAGATCGTTGGGATCATCGGCCGGTCGGGGGCGGGCAAGACCGTGCTGATGCACCTGCTGCGGGGCGTCGACCAGCCCCCGACCTCGGGCAGCGTGATCTATCACGTCACCCGCTGCCCCGCCTGCGGGCACGTCGAGTTGCCGAGCCGGGCCGGCCAGCCCTGCCCCGCCTGCCCCGGCACCCTCGAATCCGTCGAGATCGACCTCTGGACCGTCGACGACCAGGCCCGGCGCGACCTCATGGCCCGGACCGCGATCATGTTCCAGCGGACCTTCGCCCTCTACGGCAACGACCGCGTCATCGAGAACGTGCTCCA
>Ga0255340_1002728_pt1 | contig 19893 bp, 25 predicted proteins | sample wastewater_treat_7_FD_192417 | JGI IMG/M metagenome (GOLD analysis project Ga0255340, IMG submission 192417) | Wastewater microbial communities from Lulu Island WWTP, Vancouver, Canada - plant10 | ecosystem: Engineered > WWTP > Wastewater > Unclassified | place: Canada: Vancouver, British... | reverse complement strand
GAGGATCGCGGCACGGTGTTCACACAGCACAGCGACATGCGGAAGTTCGAGGTGGAGCTCCACAAGCTCCTGCCGAAGGCGACCATCCTCAGCAACACAGGCGTCCGCAAGGTCGTCACGGAGCAGATGCTCCGGGTGTTGGGCCTCACCGGGTTCCGCACCACGCACCACAAGGACCTCGAGTCCGCCGCCCGCATCGCGGTCTACGGTGGGCTCAAGGATCCTGCCATCAACGCCGTGTTCTACCAGGCGTTGACGAGTTACACGGACGGCCAGCCGTGGCAGCTCGCGTGAAGAACGCGCCCGCTGACAGCCGCAACATGCTGATCGGTGTGCGCGTCAACGAGAGTGAGAACGAACGAATCGTCTGGGCAGCCAACGAGCTGGGTCTGAGCGAAGCCGCGTTCACACGCATGGCAGCCCTCAAGCTGGCCAAGGAGATCCTGGGATGAGCGACCAGGAGTGGAACGACGCGATGGTGGCGATCCACATCAGGCTCGGTATGGAGATCCCTCCGTACCTCGACACACAAGGGGATCACGATGAGTGAAGACAACCGCAACACCGACGCCCTGCTCGCGCAGCGTCAGAGCGCCTACGGTGACGTGGCCGACAACGCCGCTCGAGTGGCGAACATGTGGAACGGCTACCTCGGCACCGACATCATCACGCCCGCGGACATGATGATGATGATGGCACTGTACAAGGCGTACCGCTTCAAGGTCACGCCCGACTACAGCGACAACATCAACGACGTGCTCGGCTACGCCGAGATCGTTCGTCGTGTGCAGGAGGCGACGGGCGGTCTGGTCGACGCCGAGACCGTCAAGGAGTACTACGCCAAAAAGGCGGAGATCCTGGCCGGCGAGACGGAGACCCCGGCCGAAGCGGCCGACGCGCGAGACATCGCGTTCGAAGCTGCGACCGAGGCCACCGTCCAGGACTACGTCAACCTGTACGGCACCGCCGAGGAGCGCGCCGCACAGGAGGAGATCGCGGAGAGCCGGCGCCCGCCGGAGTTCCGTCGTGGTCTGCCGGACCAGACCGAGGGTCGCATGATGGAGCAGTGGCTGCGCAACCGCTGCGCCGCCGACACGGACCTGGGACCGTGCATGCTGAGCCCCGGTCACTTCGGTCTCTGCACGCCTGATACCCGCCGCCTGTGAGCGTCGTCAGCATCTCGGATCTCGAGACCGCCTTCCGCAAGCATGACGAGTCCTTCGACTCGTTCATGCCGCACCAGACGGTGGTCTTCGAGAACTGGGACGATCAGGGATGCGAGGGTGCGCACCTCGTGTTCTACCCCACGGGCTGGGGCAAGACGAAGATCATGCTCTCGATGGTCGCGATGGCTGGGAAGGGCGCCGCGCTGGTCGTGGCCCCTCCCATCACGCACCCGAAGTGGGTGGCAGAAGGCGCGATGATCGGTGTCCGAGTGACGCCGATCAGCCACGCCGAGTTCCGGCAGAAGAGCACCATGCTCTCCCGCAAGATGCCGATCATCGTGGACGAGTTCCACCTGCTCGGCGGACACAACGGGCTCGGCTGGAAGAAGCTCGATCGATACGCCGCGGGTAGCCAGGCACCAGTGATCCTCGGATCAGCAACGCCGAACTACAACGACGCCGAGCGATGCTATTGCCTGGTCCATGTGCTGAGCCCCTTCGACAACCGCGGAGGGTTCGACACCTGGATCTACAAGCACTGCGTCACGAAGGCGAACCGCTACTCATCCATCCCGGACGTGTTGGGGTTCCAGCACTTCAAGAACGCGGCCGAGTTCCTATCTGCGCAGCCGAAGGTCAGCTATCTGCCTGACGATGCGCCGGACATCCTGCGAGACTGGCCCATCCCTTCCGACGAGCTGCCCGCAGAGTTCTACGACCTGAATGTGGACCGCTCGAGAGAGCGTGTCATGAGCAGCATGATGGAGATGCGTATGAGCGAGAGCCGTCGCAAGATCCTCGACGAGAACGACCGACTGAACATCGCTACCGCGGAGCAGCTGGGCATCCTCGACGAGCAGCTGGGCAATCCCCCGCTGGTGATCTTCTGCAACCGCAAGCAGGTGGCACAGGCCGTCGCTCGAGAGCTCGACCTGCTCATGGACGAGGATCCCGAGTACGCGCTCTACTCCTACATCGACGGCGACACCACACCGACGGCGAAGAGCTCGGCGCTGCAGGCGTTCCTCTCCGGCCGTAACCGTATCCTGCTCGGGACAGCCAGTCTCGCCACAGGTACGGACGGCATCGACAAGGTGGCGAAGCACATGATCATCGTCGATGACACCGACGACGACAGCCTGCGACGCCAGCTGATCGGACGCATCCTGCCACGCGGTATCGTCACGCCTGAGGACTACCTCGGGCGTGAGGCGTTCCGGTTCACCTACTGAGACTGGGGAGGGGTCGGCCTAGCCGGCACTCAGAAGGAGAACACATGTCGAAGAACGAAGAGATCGAGGACGCGATCAACGAGCATCTGAAGGCGAAGCTGCAGGAGGATCTCTCACCGGAGGACTCCAACGCGCTGCGCGTGAAGATCGAGACGATCCGCGGACTCGCATCTGAGTGATCACGGTGGGGGCTGGGCTTCGGCTCAGCCTCCACCCCAACAGAGGAGGGCTACGTGCCAGACCTGAAGACCAAGCAGCAGATCGTGGACCTCGCCCGCGATCTAGCTCAGAACATGGAGCTGGTCCAGCGAGGGAGTGTGACGTACATCCCCGCTCACTGGGACACGCTCGACATCGACACGATCCCGCCGGCGTCTGAGACTGTCTGGATCCCGCTGTCTCATGAGGACAAGCGAGAACTCGGCAATCATAAGGGCAACATCCTGTTCTACACGGAAGGAGATCTCCGTTCGTTCAACCTGGTGGTTTCCCAGTACGCGAAAAATTTTCGCGGACGGGTGCTCAACCTTCTGGTTCGGACGGACAAGGGGCTCAAGGTCCTGAACTCGTTCGGTTTGCTCTGCGACCCGACGGGAGAGTTCGTTCCCAACTACATTCGGCCGATGCTGAATGAAGATAAGGACGACATGGACTTCGTGTACGACACGATCAAGGAGTGGCTGGGCGGCAGCGACGAGCTCACCGACTCCCTGCTGCACCACCTCGCGACGTCACTGGCGCCAGGCTACTCTGCCGTGAAGTACATCATCCTGCTGGGTGAGGGACGTAACGGCAAGGGTCTGCTGCTGACGATGCTCACGAGCCTCTTCGGCAAGGAGAACATCAGCAGCGTCAGCCGGCAAGAGATGGCGGAGCGTCGTGCGACAGTGACGCAGCTGAACGACAAGCTGCTGAACGTGATCTTCGACGGCGAGATGTCCTACATCAAGGACAGCTCGAGTGAGAAGACGCTAATCGCCGGCGAGCCGCTCGACATCGAGATGAAGTACGAGAACGCACCGACGCGAGTGCAGACGAATGCTCTGTTCATCGAAGCTCTCAACCAGGAGCCGAAGGTGAGGGACAAGTCGTCGGCCCTGCAGAAGCGACTGGTCCGCTACTTCTTCCCGAACGTCTATCCTGTGGACAAGGCGTTCGAGAAGAAGATGACGAGTGAGCGCTACCTCGGTGCGTTCCTCGCTCTGCTCATCGCGCACTTCGTGAGGGAGGACGAGATCCAGGTCAAGCTGCAGCTCACCGCTGCATCGATGAACCTGCAGCTCGAGCAGATGTGGATCACCAACCCGATGCTGCAGTTCATGGAGCACCTAGCCGGCCGAGACATGGCTACGCTGGACAAGCTGCACGACGGCAAGGTCTGGATGGACGACTTCCTGAACTCGTTCAAGCCGTGGGCTGACAATCAGGGCATGCAGGAGCGCAGCGATGGTGACCTCGTGGCGCTCATGAAGAGCGCGTTCGTCGTCGAGAGCAAGACACGCAATCAGAAGGGCAAGCGCTCGACACAGCGCTACATCAAGGCCCTCCGTCCCGAGACCGAAATGGTCTACGAACAGCTGAAGGGAGCTACCAGTGGGACTGGACTTCGCGAAGAAGAACTGGTGGGAGACTGACGTCTACGACCAGGAAGCCGCTCTGCCCGAGCAGTTCGACGGGCTCGAGCTCTTCGGCCCGAACGGTGTGGCACTCGTCAAGGCGTACGCCGACGGGTCCACGCAGAAGGGCTGGGGTCTCAACCCGCCAAAGGGCGAGAAGACCGGCTTCATGCCTCGGTACATGAAGGGAGACTTCCTCCCTCGCCGAGCACTGCACCGCTACGAGCACGACAACGAGCCGTTCGCATTCGTGATGCGCTCTGCCCGCATGATCGTCATCGACATCGATGGCAAGAACCGCGGGCTCGAGTACGTCGTCGAGCTCGGTATCCTGCCGCCCACGCTGTGTGAGACCAGCAAGAGCGGCAACGGGTACCACCTGTTCTACGTCACGGACGAGACGTGGGACGACGAGACGGGCTTCGCAGACGTCTCGGACTCCATCGGCATTGTGCAGGGAGTGGACATCCGCAACGTCGGGTGCATCTACCACTACCCGCAGCAGCGCTGGAACAGCCGGAAGCTGGCTCCGGTCCCGCAGGGCGTGTGGCAACGCCTGCAGGAGAAGCTCGCACAGCGTCAGCACGCCGCTGCCGCTATCCAGAACACCCTGATTCAGGGTGATGAACTCGAGGTGATGATGATGCAGGACTCTCTGGTCGACGAGCTGGCCAAGCCGCTGAAGAGCGGCAACCGCAACAGCTACCTGTTCGCGATCGGCAACAAGATGCGCATGGCCGGTGTCGAGAAGTGGGACACCAAGGTCTACGACCGTGCGATCGAGGTGGGTCTCCCCGCCGAGGAGGCGGAGCGCCTGGTGTCCAATATCAGCAAGCAGCCGTAGGCTGTATTAGGGCGGGAGCGGGAACCTACGGGTTCCGGCTCCCGCTCTTTTTTCTAGCTATAATGGCCTCATGACTGAGGCTATCAGAGAGAAGTTCGAGAGATCACTGGGCTCGAACCGGCTACCGTCTTCCGCCGCGCCGGTGCCGGCGTCCGACCGGATCGACTCGCTCGTTGTTCCGTTGGATGAGCGTCCTCCCATGCCGCTTACCAAGGACAAGTACGTGGTGCGGGACAACCCACACAAGGTGCGCTGGGAGCGCGAGGTCCGCATGTTCCTGCGCCTCCTGCCGCTCACCGACAGCCACCGTGTCAGCGCCACTCACATCTACGAGTGGGCCCGCAAGAAGACCGTGGTCGAGGCGATCGCAGACGGGGAGGCCCCGTCGCCGGACCTGCGCAAGATCAATGAGATCCTGCGGTTCTACTTCGGCAAGAGCTACAGTACCTGGATCATGGGGCGTAAGGTTCCGAACTGCTACCGTGTGCCGATGGGCTGGCGGGTGAAGCGCCACCGTCCCATGACCCTCACGCTCTGGAACGAGTACACCGAGGGGGTGCTCAACGACGATGGGGCGCGCCGGAACGCAGCACAGTAGCCTCTCTCGCTGGCGTCAGGAGAAGTTCCCAGAGCTCGCCGAGTATGCAGACCGGGAGCTGCCGGTCACCACGCCCTTCGTCGACGACGGGCGGCTCACCACCGTCAGACGCGGAGCGTGGCACGAGCTACAAGCTCCTCGTCGAGGATAGGTCCACCCTCGAGACGCTTGTAGATCAGCATGATGCTGTCGAGGTCCTTGCTCCACACCGCCGTGATGAACATCGTCGCCGCGGTGCGGTCCAGCAGATCCGGGCTGTCCTGGTAGACGCTCTGCACGGTGCCGAAGCGCTGGTTGAACAGCCACCGGATGCGCGTGTCGAGCGAGGTGCGGTGGCTCTCGGGGATCTCCTTGCGCCAGTGCCGGCGGGTCGGGACGTGTACGATGTCAGCCAACGTTCTCATCCTGTCCGCTGTCGGTCTGGCCAACCTTGCTGTCGTCGAGCACGCCCACCGTCAGGTCGGCGAACTCGATCTGCTCGTCCTGCACCTGCGCCGGGTGGGTGCCGGGGCGCCGGCGGCCGGTCAGCCGGTCGGCGATGATCTTCTGAGCCTTGGTCGCCCGGCCCATGCTGCCGCGCACCTTTGGGTCCGGCGTGTTGGCGATCCAGAACAGGGTCTGCCCCAGGATCTCCCACGCCGGGATGTCCACGGTCGGCTCGAGACTGACGGGCGGGTGCTCCGCCACATACTGCAGCGAGTCCTGCACGCTCTTGGCCTTCAGCGACGCGCCCATACGTTGCTCCAGTCCTCTTCGTAGTCGCGAGCCTTGTTCTGCGCGCCGTCGTCAAACCAGACACCGCCGAAGAACTCGAGCTCCTTGGTGCTCTGGACGACATAGCGCAGCGCGTCCATCATGTTCGAGTACTTGTCGTGCAGCGGCTTGCCGCTCCACATCTGCAGCTTGGTGTTGTACTCGTACTTGTAGTTCTCCATGCACTCGAGAACGCGATCACAGTTCTGCGGGTGGACGATCGTGTTGTAGAGCTGCATGCGGACCTGCTGGATGTCCGTGATCAGGTCGTAGTCTCCCTGTCGAGAGCCGGGGATCTTCCAGACCTTGTTGCTCTTGGCGAGCACCGCCACATTGGGGAACGCCTTGCGCATCATGTCGGCCGGCGTCGTGTTGACAGCCTTCTCATGGTGGTCGCCGTCCCACGGAAGGATGATCTGCTGCAGGCGCGGGAACCAGTGCTTGGTTCGCAGCTCCTCCACGTACTCGGGCAGAGCCTTGCCGTGGCCCTCGCCACAGTCGTAGAGGAACAGCTTGTTGTTGATCCACTGGAACGCGATCCAGGCCGTCGCGTCAGAGTGGAGGCCGGAGCTGCCGATGTCGAAGGCCACGAACACGGGGCTCGAGCTGTCGAGGTTGAACGGCTCCGCGCGCTTCTCGCTGATGAGCTTGAGGAACGCCTCGCCGTACACGGCTGCCGCGTCCATCTCCTCGAAGTCGACGTAGTACTCCTGGCGGAACATGCGGTCGTTGCCGAACCGCTTGAAGTACCCCTCCTGGATCTCTTCGAGCCGGTGCTGGCTCAGCACGGGAGCGAGACCGCTACGCACCATGATCTCGTTGAGGTCTTCGATCGTGCGCGTGATGACACGGAAGTCCTTGAGGTGGGCGTTGTCCTCGATCAGGCGCCACAGGGGGTTCTGTCGCTTGCCGCGCGGTGTGCTCGCGACCATGAGCTTCTTGTCCTCGTGCTCGCCCATGATGATGGGCATGAGGCGCGGGATCGGGTCTTCCCGCTGGAACAGCGCGAGCTCGGTGAACGCGTAGTCGAGGAACGACGTACCGACACCGTTCTTGTCTCGGCCGCTCTGGAAGTAGCCCTGCACCTTGAGGCGGCTCTTGTTCGTGAACTCGCCCTCCATGACCGTGTTCTTCCAGTCCACGAGGGACGGGTCTACGTTATCCTGCAGCATACGCACGTAGTGCCCGGTCGCCGGGTCTACGTAGGTCTTCTGCCAGAGAATGTCCTTGATCATGGGGTTGTCGAGGGAGATGTACGTGCCCGTGCTCTTCGGAATCCGGAGCCGACGCTCGCACATCTCCATCGACATCGCCACGTCCTTCCCGCTCTGACGCGGGAACACCGCCACACCGATGCGGCTGGTACGCCACATCTGGTGCAGCTCAGCCTGGTACGGGCGAGGCTGGTAGTGGATCGGGAACTTAGGCACTGAGCGTCGAGTCCTCGGTGGGGAAGAGGAAGTAGCGGCCGAGCTTGTCGGCGTCCTCTTCCGTGAGGAAGACGATCGTGCTGGCGAAGTTCAGGATGTAGCCCTTGACACCGTCCTGCTCGTGGTGGTAGGCCGTCACCGTGCTCTTCGTCGTGGTGGGGATCGAGATGGTCATGCTGCTCCTTAGAACCAGACCTGCCAGAGCAGGTAGAGGACGGGCACAGCGACGATGAGGAACAGCACGCTGATCCCCACCGCCACCGCGACCTTGGCGGACATCAGAACCGGAACGTTCCCGGAGGGAAGCCGAGCGTACCGAAGAGGGTGTCGAGACCGCCCTCGTCGCCGCCGCTCGTACCCGCCTGGCTCGTGATGCCGGCCTGCGGTCCTGCCGGGTTGTCCGCCGGGTGACCGGCGAACTGGCCCTGCTGCGTGCGCTGCTGTTGCGCGGCACGCTGCTGCTGAGCCGTCGGCTCGGCCGCCTTGGCTGGCGCCGGAGGGGTGGCAGGGTTCTTCGCGCGCTCCGTTGCGAGCTGGTCGCGCGCCGTCTTGAGGAGAGGCCGCACGTCGATGCTCCACCCGGCGGTCTTGTCCGCCTGGGTCTTGATCGCGTAGGGCTCGACCAGCGAGGCGAAGCGCTCCGCCAGCTCCTTGTCGAACTGCTTGGTGTTCGGCACGATGTCCGGGTTGCCCCGGAAGAGCTCGATGCTGTTGTGCAGCACCTCCATCGTGGTGCGGTTGTTCTCGACGCCGGCACGAACTCGGCTCTGGACCTCGCGGGCCAGCTGCTTCTTGATCTCGTCCTGCCAGTCGCGAGCGTCCTGCGCGTCGTTGAGACGCTCAGTGCCCTCGGAGCCGTCTGCCTTCGGGACCGTCTTGCCAACGAGGTAGCGCGGAGCCTGCTCCACCGCTTCCAGGTACTGCGCGTACTCGGTCTTCACGCCGGCGACGGCCATCGCCGTCAGCTCGTCGGTCTGTCGCTTCTCGAGTCCTTCGATGGCGGCGGCCCAGTTGGGTTCGAAGTCGGCAGCGTCACGAGTGCTCGTGCCTGCATCCGGTGCCAGCTCTCGCTGCTCGCCAGCTCCTGCTGCCGGTGCTGCAGGCTCTCCTGCAGCTGGCGGAGCTCCTTCACCCGGAGGAGTTGCCTGTCCGTCTCCACCTGCAGGAGGATCAGCCGCTTCTCCGCCTTCGCCTGCTGCCGCAGGATCCGGCTCGACCGCCACCGAGTCCATGACCGCACCAAAGAATGTGTCAGCCTCAGCCTCGCTGAACTCAGTGACATTCGGGTCCACCTCCTCCTGTTCTACCTCGGGAGGATCGCCCTCGATGGGGATGGTCACAGCGATGCCACCGCCTCATTGATGCGAGTCTCCAGCTCCTGCTGGTCCTCGTCGTTCCACTGGAAGCCGACCTGCGGCTGGACGAGCGCCTGCATGATGCCGGTGCCGCCCGTGACGAACGCCTGCGCCTCGGCCATCGCCGCGATCTGTGCCGCAGCGTTGGGGTCGCTGACGTCCCACGCGTTCTCGAGCTTGGCGGTGACCAGGTTCCACTCGAACATGATCTCCTTGTAGATGTCGCGGTTCGCCACGGCATCCGAGTCCTCGTCGCCGGGGTCGTGGCCGACCGCCTTGAGCGCGTCCGGGTGCAGGCGCAGCTGCTCGGTGAGGATGTCGCGGTACACGATCAGGTAGTCGTGGAACGTGGCGTAGTAGACGGGGATGTCCTTGTACGTCAGCGTCGGCCAGCGACGGATGATCTGCGTGGCGTAGCCGGGCTCGATGCGCGCGGCGGCCTGCTCCTCGATGTTGCTGAGCACCTCGCGCCACACCTCCAGCACGGTCATCTCGAGCGGCTCGTCCACCGCGGCGAGGAGGTCCAGGTCTGCCTGGTCCTGGGGGCTGAGCTGGATGTCGTCGTTCGTCATTACAGTTCTCCGTTCTTGAGCTTCTCGCGGTATTCGTCCTGGATGGCCTGAAGCACGCTCTCGATGTCGTACCCCAGGACGGTGTCGGTGTAGTCACGCTTGCAGGTGGCGGGCACCGCTCGCGGGCCACCGAAGTACTTCTGCACGTCGAACAGGTCGAAGACCTGCTTGCCACGGTAGACATGGATGCGGAAGAACTCGCCGAGCAGAGCGGGATCCCGGTACAGACCGGTCTGATACGCCGGCAGGGAGACCTTCGCCTGAGCAATGCGCTTCTGGTCGCCGGGCATCTCGAAGCTCTCGACGACGGAGCCGTTGCTGTCGCGGACGTGGACGGTCTTGACGCCGGGATCGACGTAGTCGAGGATGCGCTTGCCTCGCTCGACCGGCGTGGCCGGCTTCCCTATCTCGTCCTTGTACCAGATCTTGCCGTCCGCGTCGATGCGCAGCGGCTTATCCTCGCCGTGGGTGTTCAGACGTAGACCGGGCACCGTGTCGGGCTGGACCTCGCGCAGAGCATCGATCTCTGCCTCGATGCGGTAGGCGGCGCTGTCGTCCGAGGTCTCGGTCTTGGTCTGGGCCTTCGCGGCTCGCACCGCGACAAGCTGGTCCTGCAGCTCCTGGACACTGTGCTCACGGTAGTGCTTGGTCGGCGACCAGCCCTCCGCGAGCAAAGCGTCCCAGAGACCCTTGCGTTCCTGCTGGGTCATGAATCCTCCGAAGGTAGGGCAAATCGCCTATCGACGATTATACCCTACCTTCGGGGATTCCGCTCAGCGGCCTACCGCATCGAGGCGCAGATCGCGGCGATGACCACCATACAGATCGTCTGGATGATCAGCTCCATCAGAACTCCGTCCACTCCACATCGACCCACAGCGTGAGTCCCGTCGGGATCGTTCCCGCCAGGTCCAGGGTGAACAGCTGCGTCGCCGAGAGGAGCGTGAGGCTCTTGGCGTACGTGCCGCTCTCAATCTTGAGGCGGTTGGTCGCGACGTTGGCCGCGACGGGGATCGCGATCTGGCGCACTGCGCCGACGAGCGTGCCGCCCGTGCCGCTCACGGTAAACACGCGCGGGACGGCGCCGGCCGCGGCGTCTCCCGAATCGTAGGGCACCTTGGTCGGGGAGGTCGCCGTGCCACCGGTGGTGACGGCGCTGCGCTTGTTGAGCGAGAGCTCGAGAGTGCCAGCAGCCGTCGCGAGGGCGGTGATCGTCAGACGTTGCACTTCGATCACGGCGGGCGACGCGACGCCGAGCATCTCGAACACGACGCCGGTCGTGGTCGGCACGAACTTCGCCGCCGCGGCGTAGGTGCGCTTCGCGGCGTCGATGGTGCGCACGAACATCTCGCCGTGGCGTCCCACGGTGACGGCGGCGTAGTCGTTCGTCGCGCTCGTGAGCACGACCGGGGCGTCGGTGCGGACGCCCAGGGTCAGGACGCCCACGTCGCCGGAGGCGTGTGGGGCGTCCTCTGCCTTGCCGATGCTCGTGGTGCCGGCCGGGATGACGGTCTCCTGCTGGCCACTGGTGTTGACGCGGAACGCGACCTCGGCACCGCCGGAGGTGACGCCGCTGATGACGGGTCCGTTGAAGGGCATTATGGTCTCCTCGTATCGATGTAACTCTGCGGCACACCGTTGTCGGTGTTGCTGACCGCTCCTACCGAGCTGCGTCCGTACTCGAAGGTCTCCACAGAACCGTACTCGTACCCCACGTTGACGCTGACAGGGGCGTAGCGATACTGCACATAGCTGATTCTACCGTAGCTGGGGGCAGTTGCGCCCTCTTCCTCGACGCTCTCAGCGTAGAACATCCATTCCATCAGGTCCTTGCGGATCAGGAGGAAGTCGTTAATGTCGAACGGAAGAGGTCGAGAGGCGAGGTCGTCCAAGAGCGGGCGCTTGTAGACCTTGCTCACGTCGACCGGCTTGCCGTGCATGTCCCAGCCGCGGATCCCGTAGCGCATGGTGCCGCGCCAGTTGCCTGCCGTGATGTTGACCTGCTGCAGGCGGGCCCAGGCGTCGTGCGCCTTGTTCGCGCCCTGCGTGTTGGTCTCCATCTTCCACGGGATCGCCTTCTGCAGCGTACCGCCGGGCGCACTCGCGTCGTCCGTGATCTTGAGGTCGTCCAGGACGAAGATGCTCTCCGGGCGGCTGACCGCGACGTAGAGCTTCCCGGCGACCTCGAGCTTGCTCAGAGAGATCGCGGGGATCAGCCAGCGACTCCAGCTGCCCTGGTCCTTGCCGGCGTCGAGAACCCAGATCTCGTTGCCGTTGCAGCCTGCCGGGACCGCCACGCCGTCCGGGTTGTTGACGATGTAGTACAGGCGATTATCGTGTTGCGTGCTGACGATGTCGTCCTTCTTCAACAGCTCGAGCCACTTGTTCGCGATGTCATCAGTCATCGTCGCGTGGTTGATGTTGTAGTTGGCCGCCGTACTCTTCATGAGCTCGGTGTCCAGCGGGTGGTAGAGGGCGTTGTTCAGCACCTCGACGCCGTATGGGCTGACAGTGCCCGGCGTCGCGGTCGTCTCCTCGAAGCCCATGATGCTCGTGCTGTCGCTCTGCCCGTTCACCACCGCCGGGGCCATGTAGTACGCGGTCGAGTAGCCGTCGACACCGGTGCAGAGGATCGTGATTGTGTCAACCGACTGTGGGTTCTGCCACAGCTTAACCGAGCTCGGGATCAGGAGGTTACCGCTCGTCAGGGTCTTGAGGCCGCCGCCCTTGCTGGGCGTGAAGTTCGTGTACTCCCCGATCTGGTTGCTGGTCCAGCGGATCAGCGCGCCGTTCTCCTTGTCGTTGACGAGGATGAGACGGTCACCGGCCACGAGACCCTGCGACGCGCTCGACGGGTCGCTGTAGTTATAACGGTTCTCCGCCGTGGGGAGAGGGCTGCTGTTGGTACCGATGTCCACGGCTGCGGTGTTCGCAATCCAACCTGCCGTCTGGTACGTGACGCCGGCACCCACGAGCGAGCGCGTCCCGACGATAATGCCCTCTGGCGGCACAGTGTCGGTGTCGCTCCACGTCGCGAGGTACAGGTTCCACTTGAGCGCTCCCTGCCCGATCGCTGCGTCGAACACGGCCTGCGGCAGGACGGCGATCAGCTGATCCATCGCCATTGCCGGGTCCGTGACGGGCGTGGTTGTCGGGTTACCGCTGCCATCCGGCGCGAAGAAACGCCACTGGCTCCAGCCTCGAGCGGCCTTGATGACCTTCAGCTGGCTGGCCGCGCTCTCGCCCACCTCGTTTTCGAAGGTATAGTAGTACGCGTAGTTGTACGTGTTGCTCGCTGCGGTGCTGCTGATGAGGGTCTGTGTCGTCGGCGTCTCCGCCGCGGGGATGGTGTTCTTCGTGGCGTTGTTGATCCACGCCGCGTCGGGGTGCCGCACGTCCACCACGTCTGCACTGGCCCAGGCAGGCACGGTGATCGGCGTGACCTTACGCGCGGACTTCGTCGTCCCCACGTTGAAGAGGCGGAGATCCTCGCCTGCGTCGCTCAGCGCGAAGATCTTGTTGTCGATCTGCAGGTACTTCACGAACGTCGTCGCCGACGAGAAGTTCAGGACCGACTCGCCCTGCGGGATCGAGAAGTTGATGTCCGGGTCGGAGAGCGGCTTGATGTCGAAGCGGGCGGTCGCCGTGTTGTAGACCGCGACCTTGAAGCTCACGATGCCCATGTTGCTGCGTGCCGCGAACAGCAGAGCCTTCTTCCCGTTGTTGAGGAAGAAGTGCTCGAAGCCGCCGACCATGCGCGCGTCGTAGTTGGCGTCGAGCCAGGTGTTCGTCGTCAGCACGGAGCGCAGTGCAGGTCGTGTCCGCACTGCGCCCTCGCGCGTGACCTGCACGTTCTCCATGATGCGGAGAGACGTGGGTGCGCTGAGGCCCGGCGGGTACGCCGTGCTCCAGCCAGCGAACTCGCGGAGGTACGCCTTCGCGAGCGGCCGATCGATCGGCGCCGGAACCTTAGCCTTGGGCCCTGCCATCAGCGGCGCTCATCACTGTGTGGGTGACGACCGTTCCAGCCGTAGCTGCCTCCGTCGATCGAATTGGTGATCGGTACGAAGTAGTCGTTCATGAACGGGGAGTCGGTGTGGGCGTCGTCTCGAGAGATGAGCTGGTACTTCAGGTCGTTGAACTGAGCCTCGAGCGTCTGCACGCGGGGCTGCATCACCGGGTCGGTCTGCGCGTACATGTAAGCCGCGCGAAGGATCACCACGTCGGGGTAGTCGAAGTCCAACTCCTGGTCGCGCGTCGCCTGGTCGACAGGCTCGAGCGGTGTGTCCGGGTCGTTCGGCACCGCGGGGATGTCGAACATGCGGGGCTCGCGCATGACGGGCAGGTGGATCTCGAGGCCCGCCAGCTGTGCGCCGAGAGGGCGAGAGAACGAGAGGCGGCCGTTCGTGACTGAAGCCCAGATGCCGGCGTAGCGGCCGTTGTACTTGTGCAGCGCGTCGCGGGGCAGCAGGTACGCCCACTGCACCACCTGCTCCGTGCCCGGCACGACGAAGCGTACGCTGTCGTCGCCGACACTGCGGAGCCGCACGGTCGAGCGCAGCGCCACATCGGTGTCGCCGGGGTGGACGACTCCCACGACCTCCGTCGAGGAGTAGTAGCTCCACTCGTGCTCCAGCGCATTGGCCCGCAGAGCGCGGTTGAGCGTCCGAGCGATCGAGCGGTACCGATCGTACTCGGGGTCGTAGTTCACGTCGAGACCGGTGAGGAGGCTGAGGACCTCCTGCACCGCGTCGTCGAGCGTGAGTGCCACGTCCGGGTTACTCACTCCGCACCCCACTTCCGAAGGGTCGCGCCCTCGGGCTTCTTCTGCGCGCCCCCGAGGTTGACGGCGGCGGCGCGGTTGCTGCTCGTGAGCTGGCGCTCTTCCTTCTGGCCCTTGCCTTCCCAATCGGTCCAGCCGGTCGGGATGCCCTGGCGGTTGTACGTGTTGCGGGTGACCGCAGCGGCCTGGTCTCCGGCGTCGGCGTAGAGCTTGCTGTAGCCCTCGGTCGTATCGCTCTCGACGTTACCGCCCGCCTCGATGTTCATGATCTGCGTCCACGCGTCCGCGGCCTGGTTGGCATAGTTGGCCCACGCCTGCTCACGGTCGGCCTCGGCCTGGTTGAACAGGTTGGTGCGGCTGCTCGCCGTGTCACTGTTCAGCGAACCGACGCTGTTGTTGATGCTCTGCAACGTGTCGTGGAACGAGCGGTTGACCTCGCCCTGGTTCGACGAGTAGTTGCGGAGTGCCTGCAGCTGCGCGCGGAGGAGGTCGGTCTCGCCGGCGCCCTGGCTGGCGGCCTGCTCGCTGACACCCTGTCGCTCGCGCACGGCGTTGGCGACGTTGCTGAACGAGGCGTCGGCCTCAGCCATCTCGTTCTGGCGCTTCGTCCCCATCAGACCCTCGAGAGCGGTCTGGTAGTTCTTGAGCAGGAGCGAGTCGCTGGCCTGGAAGGCGTTGGTGATGTTACCGAGCTTCACGTCTCGCTGACTGGCGAACGCGTCGATCAGGCCGCGCTGCTGCTGCGCGAGACGGCTCGTGTTCTCGTTCTGCTGGCGGCTGGCCGAGCGCGCGGAGGCACGCGCCGCCGCTGCCGCACGGGCTGCTCCGCCGTCTCCGCCGCCCCCGCCGTCACCGGTGTCGGCCTGGCTCGTGTTGATGGTGCGGTCGCCGTTCGGCGCGATGACGACGGGCTTGAGCCACGGCAGGACACCACCGCCGTTCTCGACCTTGAGTATGCCGGCACCCTTGCCGTACGGCGCCGGGTTGCTGGGGCTGTACTGGGGTGCGGGCTGAGCGAAGGGGCTCGTCCACCCAGGGGGCGTTGCCATTACTGACCTCCGAAGTAGCGGCTGCGGAACTCAGCCGTGCTGATCTTATCTGCGGGAACCTCGGCTGCTCCGTAGTCGAAGGCGTTGAGACGGTCGTCGAAGTACCGTGTCACGGTGCCGGCGTCGAGGCCGGTGTCCTGCAGGAACAGGCCGAGGATCTCACTCACGTCCTGATCCCCGAGGGAGTCGTAGTTGCTGCGGGTGTTCAGCATCTCGAAGAGATCGTTGAGGTCACCCGCCGCGGTGCTGGTCGGGCTGACGCCGGAGCGCGGCGCACCGCCGCCGGCCAGTGTGTTGCGGAGGCTCGAGATCGCCTGCCCGGAGAACTGCAGCGCGTTGAGACCCCGCTTGTCGTCGAGCACCTGCTCCTCGCTCCAGCCGGAGCGGTCGGCCAGCATCGCGTCGAGGTCGTCCTGGCCGAGCAGAGCGCTCTGGTCCAGGTACGTGTCGAGGTCGCCACGAGTGGTGTCCTTGATGCCGAGCGCGGTGAGGGCGTTGACGGTCGCCGGGGCGTACGTGTCGCTCCCGCCCTGCTCGCCGAACAGCGCCGACACAGCGCTGTCGTAGTCCGAGTCAGCGCTTCCCGTCGCACCGCCCGCGAGATCCTGTCGGACGGCGTTGACGAGCATCGTGTTGGCGTCGACCGCGGCGCGCTGCCGCGGGGTGAGGGCGTCGTACTGGTCCCATGTGAGTTCCGTCACCTGCCGAGCAGTGGGGCTTCCCGTGCTCCCGAGACCGGTTGCCCAGCTCGAGCGCTCCTCGGCGGCCTGCTCGGCGGCCACCGCCTTCTCGGTCTCTGCCCTCTTGATCCGGTCGGTCGTACCGCCGATCGGCTGGAAGAACTCGTCAGGGCTGTTCACCGGCTCCGTGAGCCAGTTGAACACGTCCTCCACGGCACCCCGCGGCTGAGCGCCGCGGTCCACCTGCGCCTGGCCCATGCGTTCCAGGAAGTTGTTGGGCTTGTCCGGCTCCGGCTTCGGCTGCTCGCCGGGCTGGTCGAACGAGCCCCCGCCCTGGCGAGAGCGAGTACTACCGGGCACCGGGTCGAACGAGCCCCCGCCCTGGCGAGAGCGAGTACTACCGGGCACCGGGTCGAACGAGCCCCCGCCCTGGCGAGAGCGGGTACTACCGGGCACCGGGCCGAACACCGCGGCCGGCTGGCTAAAGTCGCGCTGCACCGTGGGCGCGGGCTGCGGCTTCGGCTTGGTCGTCGCCTGAGGGGAGGGCGTCGACTTCGGCTTGGGCTTGGGCTCTTCGGTCTCACCGTTGCCGGTGCTGAACCACTTGAACAGGTCGAAGGCCATCACGCCCTCCTCTCAGGTCTATTGTAGCCTGTCGACTAGAACTTCGGGATGTTGGGACGGGTGACGGTGAAGCCGTACACCGAGGCCACGAGCAGCACCGCCGTGTTCACAAACAGGATGATGCGGTTCGGGTAGTCGGTGCCCATCGCGACCTCCGGGAAGGTCGCGAAGAACAGCGACGCGACCGCCGCAACGAGCAGAACGGCGTTGAGGGCGTCCTGCCAGTGCCGACGCGTGTCGGGGTTCTCGATCACCTTGTTCGGGGTGATCGACGCCTTCACGTCGCTGCGCGTGAGCGGCGACTCGGGCGTGGGATCGTTGATGGTCATCTCTTCCTCTCGCTAGGGGGTGTTGCTCACTGAGAGCCTCCCGGAAGGAACCGCATCAGGTAGTTGAGGGCGGCGGTTCCCACGATTAGGATCCACTGCCAGTTGGTCGCCGACTGCACTCGCTGTCGGCTCTGGGCTTCGGCTAGTGCCTCGGCCGCGGCGGCGGTCTCGGTGGCTTGCCGTGCCGTACTTTCCTTTTGCAGGTCCGCCCGAAGCTCGCTGATCTCCTGACCCTTCCGGGTCAGTTCGTCGCTGACTCGGACCTTCTCGTCCCTGAAGGTGTCCCGAGTCACCATGTCCTTGAGGTTGTCCGACATCTCGTCGAACCGCCGCAGGATCTCCTTCTGGAACATGGACATCCATAGCGGCATCTTCTCCTCGTCAGTCATGGTGACTCGAGACCCCTTCGTCAGAACGCTGCGGCGTTCGCCGCGTCAGCACGACCCCACGCAGCGCGAGTGCCGCCGCCGAAGTCGTTGTCGATTGCACCGGTGTAGCCCCAGCGAGCCTTCAGCCAGCGCTGCGCTGCAGCACCGGTGTTCGGACCCCACTGACCATCGACGCCACCGGCGCTGAAGCCGGACGCGTTCAAGAAGCGCTGGAAGGCCGAGACGGTTCCGACGCCGGCGATGCCGTCGATCGCTCCCGCGTAGCCGTAGCCAGCACCCTTGAGCATCTGCTGGATGCCGCCCCACGGGAGACCCGAGGGAACGCCGCCAGCGGTGGGCACACCCGGCTTGGGCGCGTTCCACTCGGCGTAGTACTTCGCGTGCGCCTCCTGCGTGCCCGGACCCCACTCGCCGTCGATCGCGCCAGCGTAGCCGTACGCACGGAGGAAGGTCTGGTAGCGCTTGTAGGCGTCGGTCGTGACCGGTCCCTTGAGACCGTCCACCGCGAGGTGCTCGCCGCGCGACGCGTTCAGCCAGTTCTGCTCGTTGGCCACGGTCTGCGAGAAGCCCGAGGGCGACCCACCACCGCTCCAGCCGCGGAACTCGAAGTGGACGGGGTCGCTGTCGCCCCACCAGAAGAAGCCGAACTCCTCGGAGTTGCGGCGGAACGTCTGGTAGTCTCCGATGTCGACCGCGAGGCCGCCACCCTTGACGTGCTCGGACGCCGTGGCCGGCATCGCGGGCTTGTAGAGGTAGGGCGGGCGGTTGTACGTTCCTCCCTGGTTCCAGCGATTGATCGCGTCCTGCTGTTCGGCGACCGTGCGCCCGGCGGAGTTCACCGTGCGGCGGCCGTACTTGTCCTCGTAGGCGTCGAACGCCGCTGCAGCGTCGTCACGAAGCCAGAGGCCGGGGTGGTTCTTCAGTCCTGCCATGTCGTACTCCTTTCTCTTTCTATTCTACCCGATGCGCTTTACGATCAAAGCGCCTTGAACGGAGTCGGAGCCGAAGATCAGCAGATCTCTCGTGCCCGTATCCGGCGCACCGGCTGTGATGCGCTCTCCCGCGTTCAGGAGTCCAATGTATGTGCCGTTCGAGTAGCCGCTGAATCCCGACGAGTGGTCGTGAGTGTAGATGCCAGTCGGGCGGGTCTGCAGCGAGATGCGATCTCCGTTCAGCGCGAGCGCCAGGTACGCGCCGTTGCTGCCATTGCCTCGCTGCGTGCAGGTCACCTCGTACTGCCCGGTCTGTGCGATGATGATCGCCGTGGGGTCGCTGCTCGCGTCGAGCCCCACGCCGCTCACGCCGCGCGCCCAGCTGTTCTTGTACGCGCTGCTCCAGCTCGCCGGGCCAGTGAGCCCCGCCCACGCCATCTGCAAGTTCACGCGGTACGGGTCGACGTTCGTCCCGCTACCGCTGATATCCGTGCTCGCGCCGGGGCCGAGAGCGGGTGCTGCAGCCACGATCGAGTTGAGGCCGGTGGCCACGATCCAGCGACCGGTGAAGTACGGCTGCAGGTTGTTGTGAGCCTGCCCCGAGCCGGCGGTCGCCGTGTAGGCCCAGCCCGGCCAGCCCTGGTAGGTACCGAGGCCGTTGCCAGTCGGGGGCGACACCTGTGCCTGTGGTTGGTTGTTGAACGAGATGTTACCCTGACCCCAGGTGAACGTCTGCCCGTCGAACTCGTGGTAGTGAGCCGGCAGCTGAGCCTCGGTCAGAGTATGCGTCTTCGCGCCCCCGACCTTGCCGAGGAGGTTGAACTCGGTCTGAGTCACGTCGTAACCGACCATCGTCCGCCCACGGAAGTCAGGCAGGTTGAAGGTCGTCGTACCGTTGCCCGCGCCGTAGGTGACACCGAAGACAGCGAACAGCGCCGCGTAGGTTGTTCTCGAGACGGCGGTACCATCACACTCGAGCCAGCCCGCAGGCAGGACATTGCCGAGCCACGGCATCGTCATGCCGGCGGGGCTGTTGAAGTTCTGGATGACGCCGCTCAGCACCCACGGGTTGCCGGGAGCGCCAGTGCCCGTGAGCGTCAGGTCGAGGTTGCTCGTGTCCTCCACGGTGAGCAGGGTACTGGCGGCCGGGCCGGCGTCCCCCTTGTCGCCCTTGTCGCCCTTGTCACCCTTGTCACCTTTGTCTCCGGGAGGGCCGGGGATCAGGCCGCTCGGAGGGAGCTGCACGAGGTTCGGCGGGTACGCCGCCAGAGAGACGTGGACGTTCTGACTGCCGAGTAGCTTGACGAGCAGGCTGTTCGCCGCGGGTGGAGTCGTGAACGTCTCACTCGTGCTAGTGACCTCGCCGTTCGGCTTGAGCTTGAGCTCGCCCTTCAGGACGACGAGCGAGTAGTTGCTCGAGACCAGGGTCACGACGAACGGGTACGTCTTCGGAATGAGGTCGAGGTCGCTCGCCTGCAGGGCGAACGTCGCGTAGCCGGCGCCGGCATCGATGTAGTCGGCGTCGACCTGCAGCACCTGAG
>Ga0255340_1002711_pt1 | contig 20021 bp, 17 predicted proteins | sample wastewater_treat_7_FD_192417 | JGI IMG/M metagenome (GOLD analysis project Ga0255340, IMG submission 192417) | Wastewater microbial communities from Lulu Island WWTP, Vancouver, Canada - plant10 | ecosystem: Engineered > WWTP > Wastewater > Unclassified | place: Canada: Vancouver, British... | reverse complement strand
CTGGAACTCTACAGCCAAGGCCGTCACTTTCTCAATAATCAACTGACATGCATAGACGCCTGTCCTTTTTGCTACTTATTTTTCTCGCTGCCTCCTGCGTAAAAGAAGGCGGCTTGGAGAAAGTTGCAGGACCGGTTACACCGTATTACCTTCTGAATGAAGGCGGGCACGCTCCGGCTTCGCATGCAGGAAGGACTGCTTCTTCTGTTCTTACTCCAATTGCCGGAACTTATTCCCGAACGCCACGTGAGGCGACTCAAATGGATATGCCCGTGTATCCCCGTTTTATCAAGACAACGGACGGGCGTTATCTGATGTTCTATCATTCAGGTATTTATATAGCATCTACAGGTAAGTCTGAATGGGCAGGAGTAAGATCTTCTTATAGTGAGAGTGATGATGGTGTCAACTGGAAGTTTGTAAAAGAGATTTTTCCGATACAGACCAATGTTCCCGGGCATTACGACGCCAACATTACCCGCTATTATTCCGGCGCTCATCCCGTACGGCTTGCTGACGGCAAAATATTAGTGGTGGCATCATATCGCGGCAGCACCGATATGCGTCACCGTATTTTAGACAACGGACTGGCTATCAAGATTTCATCTGATGAAGGCAGAAGCTGGACGCAAGAGCAGAGAATCAACGTGGGAACCAACTGGGAACCCCGACCTATAGTTCTGCGAAAGGATTCCGCTCATCCAGGTAGAGTGATTATCTACTATACGGATTCCCGCCCATATATTGACAAGGGAATATGGAATACCGCTATTGTAAGTTCAGGCGTGTCATATATTTATTCCGATGACAACGGAAAGACTTGGAAACCTGATGACCCGCTTAACATTCATCTTCAGGCATTCCGTCAGTTCCGTGATGAAAAAGATGGCCAGAAGGTCTATACCGACCAGATGCCCGGCGTAATACAACTTGCAGGCAGCAAGCGGCTTGCGGGCTGTGGTGAGGCCAATCAGGCGCCGTGTTCATCGTCATCATCAGAATATTGGATAAACTTTGCCTATAGTGATGAGCAAGGGGAGTGGGGTGCTCTGTCCGGTGACGGAGATTTCCCTTCGGACCGTCTGAACAAGATTTTCCGTGGCGCTGCACCTACTATCGAACAATTCGTTTCAGGCGAGACCATACTAACCTACAATACTGCCTATAGCTCAAGCAACAGATCTAATTTTTTCTATTATCATATTGGAGATGAAAATGCCCGCAATTGGGGCGAAAAGACCAGCTTCTTTATAGGCGAACAGCCTGTAGGCTTCGGATTCTGGGGCTCGGTGCTCTGTGATGGTCATCTGCTTCTTGTAGGTGTAGGTGGAGCCGGAGGCAAACAAGGCTTGAATTACCCCCTTCAGACAGGCCTGTTCTATCTGAATCACGACATTAGCGCCTCCGCACGCTCCGTTAAAGTTGATGGAAACAATACTGAATGGCTTAATAGCGATGAGGCTCTCTATCTTGGTTGCGATACGCCATTAAAGCATATTACCTTGAGATGCAGCGAGGATTCCGAGAATCTGTATTTTCTTATGGAAGTAGAGTCGGCAAAAGGGGAGAATGAAGATTTTGGAAGTGTTTACCTGACGGCGCCATCGGCGGAAGGATTAATAGAAGGAGATGTGTGGATAAAGATAAGCGGAGATGGAAAACATCGTACAAGCATCTATAGGCAGGGTTGGTATAGGGAAGATTTATCCCTGAATTGTGTGACTGTCGTTTCGGAAAACGGCTGTATAGCAGAATTCTCCATTGCAAAAAACCTACTCCCTCTTTACGGCAATGCACTCGGCGTCAACCTTGCGACCAACACTCAAGGCGGCAATACGATATTTATTAAACCACTTGGTGACAACACAATACAAATAAAACTCAACAAATAAATGAAACGGCATTATCTACTGCTCTTAATTTTGGCGCTTGTTGCTTCGTGTGCCAAAAAGACTCCCGATATAGAATCCGGAAACTTGATTCTGGAGGTAAAAGCGCCTCTGACAAAAATTCACCTTGACGGTCTGAAGCTAAAATGGGACGATACCGATAAGATCGTAGTAAATAATAATGTTTCTACCTCGATTACTGTTCTTCATGGCGGAACGTCTGCAAGGTTTGAAGTTCCGGCCACGTCTCCGCCTTTGTATATTTTCTATCCTTCAACGTTCAATAATAAGAGTTTCTCTTTCCCTGCAGTTCAATCATATGTTGCAGGCTCTCCCGACCCTGCCGCAACCGTGATGACCGCATATTCTGCATCGCTTACCTCTTCTGTGCAGTTTCAGCATGCAGTGGCATATCTAAAATTAACAATTTCCGGTTCTCATTCTCACGATATCAAATCAATAGAAGTCGCATCCATAGCCGGTGAAGATCTTAGTGGAACACTTACCTACGATTCCAACACAGGTCTTTTGACCGGAGAGACATCCGCCAGACTGAAAACCAAACTATATTGTGCTGCAGGCATGCCCCAAGGGCAAGCGCTTTATATGGCTATTCCGGCAAAAACATATACCGGCGGTTTAAAACTCAGAATTGTTGATGTAAAAAATCACTATCAAGACATACAATCAACAAAGACGTTCACCGCTGTAGCAGGAACCGTTTATAATACGGAAGTTGAATTTTCCCCGACCGGAACAGTGATTGATTCCGATATCGCTGATTTAGTGAAAGAAGCTTGCAAAATCACGCCTTACTTCAAACTCAATTCTTATGGACACTCTCCGAGCTCACATGCGGGTGAGAGCGGGCGTTCAACGCTTACACCTATTGGGGGCACATATCAGACGCTGGATAAAACTGTTACCGGCACCGATATGCCTATTTTCCCAAGTTTCGTAAAATCGGGCGAAGGATATATTATGTTTTATCACAAGGGATATAAAGGCGAGGTGGAATCATGGTCGGGAGTCCGCGGAGCCTGGGCTGCCTCTCCGGACGGTATTAATTGGACCTACAAGGGTGAATTATTTCCAATAAGAGAAAATGTGCCCGGTCATTATGGTAATACAATCAGAGTATTCTATTCCGGCCCATACGGTGTACGTCTGGCAAACGGAAACATACTTGCAGCGGCAGCTTACAGAGGCAATGATGATTTCCGTCACAACGTAAGAGACAATGGCATATCAATTAAAATTTCCAGCAATGAGGGAGCAACTTGGACTGAGGAAAAACTGATAAACGTTGGTACTTGCTGGGAGCCCCATGTCCTTGTCCTTGATGAATATTCTTCTCACCCGGGGCGTGTAATCATCTATTACACGGATTCTTGCCCATATATAGAGGATATTGTGAATGGGGAAGTTAAATCCTATGAGATATCCACAGGGGTTTCTTATATTTATTCTGACGACAACGGTAATACCTGGATGCCTGATGACCCGCTTAATAACCATCTGTTTGCATACAGAAGATTGCGCGGGCAAAAAAACGCTTCCGGTAGCGTCTATAATGTTTATACCGACCAAATGCCGGCGGTTATTCAGCTTAGCGGCAGGAAGAAGCTTGTTGGCTGTGGCGAGTCTCAATACATTCCCATAGGAACTTCAGGCAATGATTACTGGATAGATGTTGCCTACAGTGATGCAAACGGTGATTGGGGGACACCCGACACCAATGGTGTAATGCCTGCTATCCGTACCGATAAACTTTGGGCCGGCTCCGGCTCGTCTCTCATTCAGTTCACTTCCGGTGAGTCTTATATTGCATATAGCGACAATAATATATTCTATATGCGCTCCGGTAACGAAAATGCCCTGAATTGGAGTAATGCTGCAAAAGTGTTCAACAGGAGTGATCCCATATATGCTTCCAATGGATTCTGGGGACGCCTTCATTGCTCGAATCACGTGATGATTGCGGGAGTTGGAGGTGCAGGCGGCGCTAATGGCAAGGACTATACTCTACAGGTGGGACAATTCTATCTTAATCACAATATCACGGCTTCCATCCATAGCGTTACGGTAGATGGCGACAATGGAGAGTGGCCGGATAGCGGTGAGGCTCTATTTGTGGGCTCCAATGGGAATATGCATGCTACGGCTCGTTTTAGTGTCAAGAACAACGTGCTTTATATCCTTGCGGAGATAGAAAATTCCTCATTATCTGATTCTGATTATTTCAGGCTCTATTTTTCCAACCCCTCTGCCTCCAATGTTGCGGCCGAAGACAAATATATCCAGATTACGCCGCAAGGCGATTTGTCGCAGAAAAATCTTTCCGCTTCCTCCACCTGGGATGATGCGGAGCTTGGAGCAACAGCGAATGTCACCAAAGGAAGTGATTTCTATTTCGCAGAAATTTCTGTGCCTTTAGCTTCGCTTCCTGTAAATGGAAATGCATTGCTGGTTAACCTCTCTACTAATGACTCGGTGGATGGAGTACAGTCTATACTTCCTTTAGGAACCAACGTGAGCACGACTTCATGGCCTAAAATCAATTACTAATATTCATAATCATTAATATATATTCATATGAAAAAAATCTTATCAACAATTCTACTTTGTGCTCTTTCTTTGAGCATATGCATTGCAGGACCAAAGAAATCTACTGCAGGCGAGCGCTGGAGTGAGGAAAAAGCAAATGCCTGGTATAAATCCAAGCCATGGCCGGTGGGATGTGTTTTTATGCCTTCTTATGCAGGAACTCCTATTGAGCTCTGGGGGGCTGAATATTTCAATCCTAAAGTATTGGACAAGGAACTTGCTCTTGCTGAGGGCCTCGGATTCAACACAATCCGCCTGTTCCTTGCAGACATTGTATGGCAAACCGATCATGACGGCTTCATGGATCGCCTTGAGAAAACAATCGCTTTAGCGGATAAGCACGGCCTAAGCATCTTGATGACCTTCTATACAAATGGCGGTACAATAAAGAATCCTTATGTGGGTCCTCAGCCTCAGCCTGCTGAAGGCATTCATAACTCCGTATGGATGTCCTCTCCAGGTCGTGACATTGTGAATAATCCGGCCAAGTGGGGAATAATTGAGAAGTATCAGAAAGAAATAATGACCAAATACAAAGATGATTCCCGCATACTCGCATGGTGCCTGTATAACGAACCTGAAAATACATCCACCTTCAATACTCTTCCGTTTCTACGCGAAGTCTTCAAATGGGCACGAGAGGTGAATCCTTCCCAACCTTGTACAAGCCCTGTATGGCAGATTCCGGGCAGCGCCGGTACTAATTGGCCGATTGTCGCTTTTGTATGGGAGAATTCAGACATTATTTCATTCCATTGCTATTCTGACTATTCTGTAACCTCGCGTTTCGTGAAAATTACAGAGCAGTTCAATCGTCCTGTATTCTGCTCAGAGTGGATGGCTCGTACAAAAGGCTCGAACTATTACACTATCGGTCCGCTTTTCAAAAAGCACAAGATCGGCTCATACAGTTATGGTCTAGTGAACGGTAAACAGCAATGCCACTATCCATGGAACGCCAAGGATAAAGACGGCAATAAAATTCCTTTTAAAGAAGAACCGCCGGTATGGTTCCACGACCTTTTCAAGCCTGATCATACTCCATGGGATCCTATCGAAACCGAATTCATAAAATCACTTACTAAGACTAAACCGTAAATCTATTTTCATTTATTCTGTTTCTGCCGTCGCGCCTGTATAGTTATATAAGTGCGACGGCTTTTAGTATCCTTTTACTCCATCACCTTTAAATACTATAAGACTGATAAAATAATTTTTATTTGTTTCTGATGCAAAGGTATCGATAACAAAGCCGGATACATTACAAATGCAAGGCTTGCAGCAATGACGGATTTTCACAACCTATCATTAAATAAATAAAAAATGATATATTTGCATATTATATGATATGTTGATTAAAAATGGCGAAGAATACTATGGGCACCAAATTGCCCCGAAAATTAGAAAAGAAGATGCAGGTTGTAGGGGAGCAGATTAAGTTGGCTCGCTTGCGCAGAAATCTGAGCATAGCTCAGGTGGCGGAACGTGCCACCTGCTCTCCATTAACCGTATCTCGAATAGAAAAGGGTGCACCGACAGTGGCGATAGGAATTTACTTGCGCGTATTGTATGCTCTACAGCTTGACGATGATATTTTATGGCTTGCCAAAGAAGACAAATTAGGAAAAGTCTTGCAAGATTTTAACTTGAAGCCAAGGGAAAGAGCCTCAAAAAAGGAGTAGCTTATGAAGAATTTATATGTATATGCCGATTTTGACTGGTTCAAGGAGATAGAATTCATCGGTGAATTGGCTTATGAATCTCTTCGCGGCTCAGACACTTATTGTTTTACATTCGACGATGAGTGGTTGAAAAAGCACGGAAATCTGTTTTTGAGCGACGACCTGAACAATTATCCGGGGCGGCAATATACGAAAGAGGGAAAAGATATCTTCGGCTGTTTTTCTGATACTTTGCCGGAACGTTGGGGACGTTCCTTATTGTTGCGTCGCGAACAGATTGCCGCAAGGGAAGAAAATCGACCGGTACGGCGACTGTCTTCTTTCGATTTTTTGACAAGTATTGATGATTTCTCCCGAATGGGCGGTTTCCGTTTCAAGGAAGACAAAGATGGAGAATTTATAAATTCGAGCGAGTCTTTGAAAGTGCCGCCTTTGACATATATTCGAGAACTGATTGAGGCCAGTATGGAGATAGAGAAAAGCGAAGAAGAGAATGTGCTTCCTGACAGGAAGTGGCTTTTGCAACTCGTGCAACCGGGTTCTTCATTGGGCGGGGCAAGACCCAAAGCCGGTGTAATCGATACGGACAAGACACTATACATCGCTAAATTCCCTTCACGCAAAGATGATTACGATGTTGGGCTTTGGGAACATTTCAGTCATATCCTTGCCTTGAAATCCGGTATAAATGCAGCGAAAACCAAAATTCTGAGCGTCGGAGAAAAACACCATACCTTGCTTTCACAACGCTTTGACAGAACCCAAAAGGGGAAAAGGATTCACTTTGCTTCCTCGATGACCTTATTGGGACTTAATGATGGTGACAATGCCACTACGGGACACGGTTATCCGGATATAGTCGACTTTATTATTCAACATTGTACAAATGTGGAAGAAAACCTTCAGGAACTCTACCGCCGTGTGGCTTTCAATATCTGTATAGGTAATAGTGATGACCATTTCCGCAATCACGGTTTCCTTTTAACCCCGAAAGGATGGACATTGTCACCCGCATACGATATGAACCCCACTTTGAATGAGCACCTCAGTCTGCTGATTTCAACCACTTCAAATAAAGCGGATCTTGGCATTTTGCTTGATGCCTGTGAAGATTATTTTCTCAACAGAGAAACTGCAGAAAAGATTATCTCGGAAGTGCTTGGTGCAGTGAAAGACTGGCGCGAGCCGGCAATCCGATTGGGTATTTCCAAAAAAGAGATGGATATGTTCGGTGTGATATTTACTAACAAAACAATTATTAGAAACAGACAATGAAGCATTTTAGTTTACCGAAAGATGGGGGGCTCCTCATCGAAAATATTCCGGAAGGAATCATTCATGCATGCGACAAGGTCGTGACTGATGTCTTTGGGGATGCTGACGCCGCTTGCCGTTCTGTAAGCAAAGCGATTGTTGAAGCAATCAACAATTCCGATAAAGAGAAAGCCTTTAAACTGGGTTTTTCGACCGGCACTACTTTGACCCCGCTCTTCCGTCAGTTGTGTAAACAATATGACAAAGGTGCAGTTTCATTCAAAAACGTCGAGATTTTCACGACAGATGAATATTATTTCAAGGAATCATCTCCTTCACAAAGAAGAAATGATATTATTCGCAGTGAATTTCTCTCAAAGACTGATATTCAGGCTGAAAACGTGAATATTCTCGGCGATTCAATCGATCCTTCCGAGCTGGCAATGTTTGACGAAAAAGCAAAAGGGCTGGATTTGCTTGTGATGGGTATTGGAGAAGAAGGACAAATAGGATTCAACGAATCGGGGTCCGAAGAATACTCACGCACCCGAATTGTAATGCTTTCATATAATTCAAGGAAAAGACAAGCTCGAAATTATTTCCGGGGAGATATCAATTCTACTCCCAGGATGGCTGTAACCATGGGCGTTTCCACCATGCTTTCTGCAAAAAAGGTGTTTCTTATGGCATGGGGGGAGGATAAGGTGGAAATAACACAAAAGATAGTTGAAGGAGATTATGACCCTGCCTGTCCCGTTTCTTTGTTCCAAAAACATCATAATGTTCGAATGTACGTCGATGAAGGAGCGGGAAGCCTTCTTACCAGAGAAGTAGCCCCATGGCTTATCGGCCCTTGCGAATGGACTCCGAAATTCACTCGAAAAGCGGTATTATGGCTGTGCCGGAAAGTTGGAAAACCAATACTGAAATTAACAGAACAAGATTATCTGAGGAATTCTCTGGACGGACTTCTCGAAGAACACGGCCCATATGACCAAATTAACATTGATATCTTCAATGATTTCCAACACACAATAACCGGTTGGCCCGGAGGAAAGCCTAACGCTGATGATTCAACACGTCCGGTGGCTTCAAAGCCGTTTCCAAAGAAAGTCGTCATCTTCTCGCCTCATCCCGACGATGATGTGATTTCAATGGGCGGGACTTTCATCAGACTTGTTCAACAGGGGCATGACGTTCATGTTGCATATCAAACATCCGGAAACGTAGCAGTAAATGACGAGTTTGTTCTTCAACATATGGATGCGGCCCGCAAACTCGGTTTCGAAGACAGGTTTGATGAAGTGAAAAAACTTGTTGAACAGAAAAAGCCTGGCGAACCGGAGCCTCGCGCATTATTGGATATCAAAGCCGCCATCAGACGTTCCGAGGCCTGTGGCGCCTGCCGCTCATTCGGCTTGAATGACGAAACAAATGTTCATTTCCTGAACCTGCCTTTCTATGAGTCGGGCGGAATCAAGAAACTGCCGAGTTCTCAAATCGATGTTGATATCATAAAGAATTTTCTTGAAAGCATCAAACCGGATCAAGTATATATGGCAGGCGATTTGGCCGACCCGCACGGCACCCATAAAGTCTGCACGGAAGCCGCGATGGAAGCGCTGGAACAACTGCGCGAAGAGGGTAAAGAATGGGCAGGAAAATGTGTTGTATGGCTTTATCGAGGCGCTTGGATGGAATGGGATTTAGGACGTGTCGATATGGCAGTCCCGATGAGCCCATCCCAGGAAATTGAGAAAAGACATGCCATTTTTCATCATCTCTCTCAAAAAGACATTGTTCCTTTCCCCGGTGAAGATTCGCGTGAATTCTGGCAGAGGGCTGAAGACAGGACTCAAAATACAGCCCGGCTCTACACCGATTTAGGCATGGCCCAATATCAAGCCATGGAAGTGTTTGTAAAATATTAATTGCCCACGATAGGATTTCCGATCGAAAGAAAAATGAGAATACAATATATGAGCGATCTGCATTTGGAATTCTCCTAAGCCACGTTTGCTGTATAACTGTGATTATAAATATGTAATATAACGTTGGTTGTTCTTATTTACATAGATATGGAAATAGCCCTTCAATTTCTATTTTAATTATGATAGGTTTTGCTGTTAAATTGCCCTTAAGTATTGCGGCATAGCCGGCTTATGCAGTTTCCAAATGACATTCATCGGGTAATCGTCGTGAGATGAAACATATTGCACTTGACCGAAGCAATGGAAGGGGGATGTGTTGCCAAAGCCATCTTTCTTCTCTTCGCGAACAAATAGAATTATCTTATTATTTGTTTTAGACTGTTTGGTATAGCGGTGACCACCTTTATTGTCGTGAGAATCAGTGTTCTGCGACTGCCAATGGAAATAATTCTCGTTGATAATGTAGTCGTTATATTGAGTCGATGGTGAGAAGTCCTTCTCAGATTTATTAAGCGTTACAAATAGCAAAGTGGCGTTATGCTCAGGAAGGTTAAATACGCCGGATGCCGCTCCTTGCATTTTTGTGTCTGCAGTTTGCCTGCCAACAAATGTAAAAATATCCTCGCGAGTATAACAACCATAAAGTTCCAGTCCTGGAATAATATTCGGACCTAATGGTACTGTCTTAATATTCAAATTAGCCAATAAGTAAGAAACAATCTCAGTAATTTCCTGCTTAAAGCAAGCATATTTCAGATTATGTATTAGTTCAAGTGCTTCATTAATAGAGCTAAATCCCGCCTTGCTAATACGATCTTGAAATAGGGCATAATAAAGCATAAGCGCATAAGCATTGTTAGCTTTATCTAAATGTACTTTCTCGCCTGCAATAAACCGTTCTACAAAGTGAAGGAAAGAGCTTGTATTATGGTAGAGTAAATTAGACATGCCATTCTCCAAGCGTTTGGTTATCGCATCATCGGTATAGGAAATACGACCAGCATCACGCTTGAGTGATGACCAGCATTTCTTTCCTTGATATAATACTCTAATATCTTGCCCATTGTTTTCAAGGAACTGTGATAGAGTCGGCAGTGAAGGATAGGTATTAATCTCTCTAATAATCCGATTTTTATTATAAATAGCACTTTGGATATTATCGAGGATATATTGTCGAGCTTTCTTCTCCATCACAATACTACAGCCCATAGGCAATTGCGAAAATCCCTCTTTTATCTGATTTAGGATATTCTTATCCGGATGAAGTGTTAACGCTCGGAAACGACTTGCAAAGTCATATTTCTGATTAGCTTGCGCCACAAAATCGAGCACTGTAAGTTCGGTTTTACCAACCGATAGGCGCAAGCCTCGTCCCAGTTGTTGTAAGAAGATAGTTAAACTCTCTGTCGGGCGCAAGAAGAGTACCGTATCAATCTCCGGAATATCGACACCCTCGTTGAAAATATCAACTACACACAAATAGTGAAGCGTTCCCTTTCTTAGATCCTCAGCAAGTTGTTTTCGCTCTTGAGAAGGTGTATCTGATGTAAGACTACGTGCATTGAAGCCATATAAACTCAACTGCTCAGCCATAAAGTCGGCATGACGTTTATTCACGCAGAAACAAAGTGCTCGACAAGTGTACTCGTCAGCTAAATATTTGTGCAGTGCATCGACTATGAGTTTAGCGCGAGCCTTAGCGCATAATTTGTCTGCAAGACGCTCAATATTATACTTTTGACCGCTCCACAAATTATCATCTCTAAGGTCAGTATTATCAGAAATACAGAAATATTGGAATGGTGTTAGCAGGCCCGCTTGCAGTGCTTGTGGCAATCGAATTTCAGCACTAATGCGACCTCCAAAATCCGGGCGCAAATCGCGGCCATCCATACGCTCCGGTGTGGCTGTAAGACCAATCAACAGTTGTGGCTTAAAATGGCTGAAAAGTTTACGATAACTATCTGCTTGGCTATGGTGAGCCTCATCTATAACAATATAGTCGTAAAAATCAGAATCTAATAGGTCGAAAAACTCTTCGAAACGAGAGTTAAACATCGAAATAGATACAAACAGATGCTCATATTCACTTTCCTCCTGTGGACGATTATCGCCGACCCATAGAGTTCCAAAATTCACATCTTGTAACACACTACGATAAGTATTCAGAGATTGCCTAAGAATTTCTTCTCGATGAGCTGTAAATAAAATACGAGCTCTTTTATTAGTCCTGGCAAATTCTTGATAGTCAAAAGCAGATATTACGGTTTTACCCGTACCTGTTGCGGCTACAATCAGATTTTTGTAATTCCCTCTTTCTTCACGTTCTACACGCAGTTTATCGAGTATTTGTTTCTGATGAGGAAATAAAGAGTAGCTCTGATATATGATTCCTGTGGCTTCCGGCTTGTATGTATTACGTTTTATTTCCTTGTTAAACTTTTCAATACCTCCAATACTGAAATCCTCAAAATTGGGGCTATTCCAATACATCTCAAAAGTTGCCAAGGCGGTCTTTATGATATGCGGATTCTCAATGCTTGTGACACGCATATTCCACTCTAAGCCATCACTTTGAGCTGACTTAGATAGGTTGGATGAGCCAATATAGGCAGTATTCATTCCGGAGTTTCTGACAAAGATATACGACTTGGCATGAAGACGCTCTATATCAGTATTATATGAAATTCTAATCTCAGTATTTGGAAGCTCTGCCAGCTGTTCAATAGCTTTAGCTTCAGTAATACCACAATAAGTGGTTGTGATTATGCGTAAACGTGTTTCCTTTCGGTTACAAAACTTTTTAAGATCTTCCATCAAGAGACGAACACCCGAAATTCTGAGGAAAGATATTATAAAACATATTTCATCAGCGCTTGCAATTTCGCGACGTATCTCCTCACCTAAAGACAGCGCACTACTTCCGCCTGTGAAAAGGTTGCTGACACGGAAACCGGATATGGGGCGAATAGTCTTAGAATTGCTCTCTGTTTGCAAAGCAGATTGTTGTTGGCTCATAACCTCCACGAGCAGGTCAGATGGCTTTTTAATCTGCTTATCCTCAATTAAGCCGGCATCTATCATTATCCGATTGACAAGATTTACGCGATCTTGCTGTCCCTCTATATCTTCAAGCTTCTGACGAATGGCCTTCGCAAGATAATCAGCCAATATTTGCGGTGATTCCGCCTCATCTATCGCTTGCTCAATACATACTAATCCCGACTGCTCGGCATCATCCATACGCCTTTCAGTCTCTTGGTTAATGATGTGTTCGTATATTCCTTTCTTTAGCATAATTATTATGATTAATCTAAGCTATTTATACATAGCTGTCATGGTTTACAGCAAAAAATCCAGACACTGCCACGAAGGGCGAATTTGCCAAGAATGGCCCTTTATTACTTGCTTAATTCTTTTATGAATGACTGCGGAAGAGCTACGTTAGGCAGTTCCAGCGCATTCCGGAAAAGAGGCGCTATTTCGTGATCACTGAATCCGGCAATACCGCAACCAATCCTTGTGACATAGAATAACAATTCTGAATGGAGACGTGCGTAGTTGATAAAATCTTCTACGTACGGCTTAATCGTATCTACACCGCCCTGCATCGTAGGAATGGCGTAGCATTGTCCTGTGGGTCCGACCCCGACACCCCACTCTGCACCGAAGTTCTTATGAGCGATACGCGCAGCGCCACCAGCATGGGCGCCGACAAGGTTGCTTCCGAACACGAATATCTCATTTGGTTCGAGGTGTTTGATAAAATCGGGTGTAATCTTTTGTTCCATATCAATAATTCCGGTTTAAATCTTTTGTACTTTAATTCAGAGAAAGTTACTTGATTGACATGTGTTACAATGCAAATATGCATTTCTTTAAAAAAACAAATTTATTCGAGAGTAATAGACTCAAGAAATGGATTATTAAAGAAAATTCCTGAAATTTGTAATTGATTTGCCTGAGGCTATCTCAAAATGCAGTTCAGCTATCCCAAGATCAATTTCGGTGTATCCAATCAATGAGAATACTTTTCTTGCTGTCACTTTATCTCCGCCTTTGTACTCGAAGAAGAACTTCTGCTGGTTGACTGCAGTAGGGGCGAGCAGGGCTGCGTTCACTCCATCATTGAACCATTTCGGCGTGATGCCGCTGACATTGCTCACATCTTCCGGCTTCTTGCTCCTGCGACTGACGCCTTGAGTCTCGCCGTATCCAAGGGAAATATAGCATACTATCTTTTCATTCTCTCCAAGCACATAAGTGTCGGGAATCTTGCTATAGGACAATCCCACCCAACAAGTGTTCAAGCCCAGCTGCTGCGCAAACAGAACAAGCTGTTCTCCATAATATCCGGCCCTCTCGTTAAGGTCTTCAGCCTTTCTTCCGGCTATCACAAGATAATTGTTCACGCTTCTGAATTTTCCATACTTTGCTAACGGACCTTGGAAAGCCTTCGGCTCGTTGAGAATAAGTTGGATGTGGAGGTCTCCGGCGGCGTTTATCTCATCTATCTTGTTTTTAAGCAGATGAGATGTTTCTTCGGAAATGGGAATATCCTTGTAAGCCCTTACCGAATGCCGGGCCTCAATCGCTTCAATTAAAGTCATATTCTTATCCATTTTTATTCTCAGAGGTGTAGTTGTTCATGAGAGCGGCACATTAACGAAGGGTGCGTTTCTTCCCGCCCCACGGGTCCCAATCCCAAGTAATGCCGAAATTATCGTATTCTTCTTTTGTGATGGGTTCGAGGAAATTGTGGACACCATAACTCGGAATGCCCCAGGCCACATCATGGTCTTTGCCCACTCGTCCCTCTTTAAGGTTGTCAATCTCTTTAATATACCTGACACCGTTATCATCCTCCCGGACTACGGCATCCGCTTCATAATTGGCAAAGTATTTCATTTTTTTGAGTTATTAAAAAAGTTCTTCCGTGGTCAGCCACTCGCATCCCACCATCTTGTTTCAGATGCCATTTCTTTTCGAAAAAGCCTTGTCCGCTGCCGGAAGAACTTAAGTAGTTATAATGATTTGCAAATATTTATTGAGAGGGGATTTAGTTGTCACCAAGTAGCGCTTCTACTTCTTTTTTAAGAATAGGAAGATGATTGATGACTACGCTCCATATAATATCATCGGACACACTGTCGTAACCATGACTGATATAATTTCGTATATCAACTATTTTGCGGGCATTGGTTATATGTATGGTGTCATCTTCTTTAAGAATTCTGTTAGTAGCCTCACCTATGATTTCAATATTACGTTCAATCCCTCTCTTCAGCATCAGATTCTTGCAGAACTCATCATACACTTTAGGTTGATTGTCGAAGAAAGAGTCGATTTCTTCGATTGCATTCAGGATATCATGAAGGTTTTTCAGGGTTTTAGTTTCCATAAATCTTCCGTTTTGTGGCATTAACCTCATCGAGGAAATACTTGTTCCTGATAGATTTCATCTCAACTAAATCAATATTCCGCTTCAACAGGTCTTCAAGGGCATACTTGAAGTCGAAATAATTGTTAAAATAATCATACTTAACCGGGGACTCGAACACCACAAGAAAGTCAATGTCGCTATCTTCATTAAATCGGTCAGTTACGGCGGAACCGAAAACATGCAGACTATTGACATTGTACTTGATGCACAATGCGTTTATAGAATCAATATGACTATCTATGTAGGACACAAAGCAAAGATATGGAATTTTTTCTTAGAAAGAAATAACTATATTTGTTTTCGGTTTGTTCCGCCGTTGAATGACGGACGCAATGGGGCACAGGCACGAAAGTATCATTGAGTCAATTTGGATGAACAAAGATTATCAGCATTTTCTCGCTTGTCTGCAAGTAAGAATCGAGGCGGACAGGATTTATACTGATGAACTTCGGACTTTCGCATGGGGGACCGACGCCAGTTTCTACCGTCAAATCCCGAAAGTAGTGATACGCAGCAAGGATGAGGACGAAATATCCCTGATTCTGGAGGCCGCTTCAAAATTCAGGATTCCTGTGACATTCCGTGCCGCAGGAACCTCTCTGTCAGGCCAGTCCATAACGGATTCTGTGCTTGTAGTCGCAGGGAAGAACTGGGAACGCTTTAAAATCGGACCGAAGGCGGATACCGTTTCTCTCCAGCCTGGTCTTATCGGTGGCAAGGTTAACTCAATACTGGCTGAGTATGGAAGGAAACTCGGTCCGGATCCCGCATCCATAGACAGTGCAATGATAGGAGGCATCGTGATGAACAACGCTTCCGGAATGAGTTGCGGCGTTCATTCCAATTCCGACAAGATGCTGGTGTCCGCCCGTATCGTCCTGGCGGACGGAACTGTGCTGGATACCGGCTCGGAGGAGAGCCGCAAACGCTTCAAGAAGACGCATCCGGAATTTCTGGCGGCACTGACAGCTCTTCGTGATGAGGTTTTGGCTGATAAAGAACTTACGGAACGTATCCGCTATAAATATTCCATCAAGAATGTAACCGGTCTGAATATACTGCCGTTGGTGGAATATGAAGACCCGTTCGACATCATAGCTCATTCTATTGTCGGCTCGGAAGGAACCTTGGCTTTCCTCAGTGAGGTGGTCATGCGTACGGTGCCGGTCGCTCCGCTGCAGGCCAGTGCGATGATTTATTTCCGTGACATCAAGGATGCGGCAAGGGCTGTCGTGGCACTGCGCAGTCTTGAAATCAATGCAGCGGAAATGCTGGACAGCAGGTCGCTCTCCGCAGTTCAAGATACAACGGGGAAAAACCTTACGGCAGTGCTTACGCAGGTCGTTGCATCTTCAGAGGATGAACTTCATGCCAGAATCGCAGCCGTGAGTGATGCATTGTCCGCCTTTGATACGGTAATCGGAGTTAATTTCTCTACAGACAAGGAGACTTGTGCCAGATATTGGGCCATACGCTCCGGGATATTTCCTATGGTTGGTGGAATGCGCAGACAGGGGACAACTTGCCTGATCGAGGATGTCGCGTTCCATATCGAAGACCTTCCCGATGCTACCGCAGACCTGTCGGCATTGCTGGACAAACACGGTTATGATGACTCGTGCATCTATGGCCATGCCCTCGATGGAAATTTTCATTTTATTATCAACCAGTCTTTTGACTCCGAATCCGAGGTCGCTCGTTATGAGGCGATGATACGGGATACAGCCAAACTGGTCGTTGAAAAATATGACGGTTCTCTTAAAGCCGAACACGGTACGGGACGCAACATGGCTCCTTTTGTACTCTACGAATGGGGAGATAAGGCTTTTGATGTAATGAAACGTCTGAAAGCAATCTTCGACCCGAAAGGCATACTCAATCCGGGCGTAATTTTCAATGATGATCCGCTCTGTTTCATCCGTGATTTCAAGGCCCTGCCGGTTTTACATCCCGGTGCCGGTGCTCCGGTAGAGACAAATTCTTTGTTCGACAAGATAAACAAGTGCATTGAATGCGGTTTCTGCGAGGTAAACTGCGTTTCCTGTGGATTTACGCTGTCTTCCCGCACGAGGATTGCCACTATGCGTGAAATCACCCGTCTGCGTAATGACGGCAGTGATCCTGTACGTCTGAAAAAGCTTGAGAAACAATATGTTTATGCAGGTATGGACACCTGCGCCGTAGATGGTCTGTGTTCCACTTCGTGCCCTATGGACATTAATGTGGCGGACCTTACTCACGAACTGAGACGTCAGACAATAGGCGGTTTTGCGCGTGGCGGATGGAAGCTTGCTGCCGAGCATTACGGGGTTGTTAAAACGATGCTGCGCGGCATTCTGGGTGTGGCCCAGGCAGGAAGATTCGTGCTTGGAGACAAGGCTATGTCCGCATTGTGCTCCGGTCTTCACAATGGCATGGGCATTCCATTGTGGACAACGGCATTTCCCGGCCCTTATGCCTGTAAAGTGCAAAAAAGGGCTTGCCCGACGAATGAACAGGTGAGTCAATCAAGACCGAAGGTGGTTTATTTTCCCTCTTGTCTTAATCAGATGATGGGTGCTTCAAAAAACGACTTTTACACGCGGCCTTTGGCAGATGAGACCGTTGCGTTGCTCGAAAAGGCCGGATATGAAGTCCTTTTCCCAAAAAATATGAAGAACCTGTGCTGTGGGATGATATGGGAAAGTAAGGGGATGCCTGATATTGCGGATAAAAAAACAGCGGAACTTGAAAAGGCGTTGCTCAAAGTTTCTGATAACGGTAAATATCCCATTTTATGCGACCAAAGCCCTTGCCTGCATCGTATGAGAAACCATATCAAGGCTTTGAGACTGTATGAACCTGCTGAATTCATCTGGACTTTCCTGCGGGACCGTCTGACATTTACAAAATTGCCGAAGACAGTTGCCGTACACATCACCTGCACTACGCGGCAGTTAGGCCTTGCGGACATGCTTGTCAAAGTAGCGGAGCTGTGTGCTGAGAAGGTGGTTGTCCCGGAAGGTGTCGGCTGTTGCGGTTTCGCCGGAGACAAGGGAATGACCAATCCTGAACTCAATGAATACGCCTTGCGCAAACTCCGCGACCAGGTCTCCGGAATAGAAGTAGGCTATTCCAATTCCCGCACTTGTGAAATCGGCCTTCAGCACAACTCCGGCATCCCGTATTGCTCCATCATCTATCTTGTGAATGCCTGTACGGAAAGAACACACAAGTAATGCAAGGACGGAATAGGTTAAAGCCGCACTCTATTTCCCGATGCAGAATATAGTTATTATTGAATATCAACCATTTAACATTTAAGCGGTACAAATAGGGTACGGCTTTCGTGATGTTATCGAATGTAAAGCAGCAAAAACTAAATGTTTTCAGCCTTATCTCCGTTCTACAAATGTAGTGATTTTCCTATGATTTTTAATGTCTTTTCTAGCTTATTTTCTGCTTCAGTAGTTTACTTCTGGAGTGTAATGAATATTTTACTCAAGATTTCATTTATGGTATTTTTGCCCGCTATCCTCGAAATAGAGAAGATAGCGGATTTGATGTTCTGAGAAATCAGTTGAATATTTTGTCAAGCCATTCTGCGAACTTGCGCCATAACCAGAAGTTGGCAATTAAACCTCCTATGAGTCCAGCTATCATCAAAATTGGGAAAGTAACGGCTGCAATAATTGTGGCTGCGACGCCCAGCATTTCTCTGCCGAATGGTGTGCAAAAGGAAACGGCAATGCAGCCTAATGTGATGCCTGAAACAATCAGGGCTTTCTTGATTCTTGTGTCCATAGTCTTTTAATGTTTAAGAGAAATTTTCAATTGTCTGATTTCATCTTTGAGTACAGTGTTTTCGCTGCAGAGATGATCCACGGAGGCTTTAAGTTCTTCGTTCTCCTTCCTCAGGGCGATTATTTCATTGTTTGCTGAAGTGATTTCTTCAAGCAACCTCTTGTTCTCTGAAGAGAGCAGGTTTATAGAAGATTGCAAGTCTTGCAGGAAGTCGTTCTTTTGTTTACGCCGTCCTGCGAGCCAACCAGCAGCTGCTGTGACAAGTGGAAGAACAAATGTTCCGATATTAGTGATGATTTCATTGGTTTCCATATGCCTGATATTTATTTGTTTGAACTCATCATTTAATAGCATTACTTTAGCTTGTCTGAGAAATATAGTTTCATTTCTGCCAGTCTGCGTTTTTGCAGCCCCTTCATCACTTTGCCGTTAGCATAAACCCATCTGAGGAATTCATCCATTATTGAATTGTCATCAGGGTTAGTGCGAATCTTTGCAAGTAAAGTGGAGGACTCGAAATTGCCTATTCCTACATTAAAGACGAATGAAATAATAGCGTCCCACTGGCATTGTCTGAGGATGAGATTCAACTTATTCAGTTGCATTTCAATGGTCGCTACATCTCTATGTAAGTATTCATCTGCTTCTTGAATTGTAATGAAGGAATTAGGTGATACACCGGAAGTATGCCCGTATCCAATTGTCCAGATTCCAGCAGGACAGAGGTATGCTTTAAGTCGAAGTCCTTCGAACTGTTTGATGAGTTCGTATGCGTCTACTGATGCTTTCATAATTATTGAAACAAATCCCCGTCAGCTCTTAGCCGGCGGGGAGATGAAACATTGCCTACAGGCTGATTTGTCCGAGCATCTCTCCGGATTTCTCGCCGGTCTTCGTGTTGACGAAGAAGTAGCGGAGGAACACCTTTGGAGCTGCGGTGGTGACTGCACCGTGGACTGCCTCATAGTCGGCCTTGATGTCGATGGCCTCTTCCACGATAGCCCGTGGCGAGCCAATCATCACGGCCTTCGAGTAGGCCTTGGTGACACCATTGCTCTGCGGAGCGGATGCCATAATGACGAGCTTGAGGTCTGCAGTCTCTGCCGGAGGATCAGGCAGCTGGAAGGTGAAACTGTCAGAGGAGAGTGCTAGCTCCGCCTCGCACGGAGCTTCCACTCCGACAAGGGTAGGAGGAGCACTGAGTGCGGCTCCACCGCATTTCACGATCCAGTAGTTCAGCCTCGAATAGAGGTTCGCTCCGGAAATCTTGGAAGAAGTTCCGAGCACGCTCTTTCCCTTCTGGGTGCCTGCGAGGGCATTCCAGGCGAGGATCTGGGCGTTGGTGAGAGACCTCCAGTTCTGGCTGAGCTGCTTGAAGATGGCTTTGACTGCACCCTGGGCGCTGGACTTGAATCCGCCGCCGTAGCCACGG
>Ga0255340_1002710_pt1 | contig 20027 bp, 17 predicted proteins | sample wastewater_treat_7_FD_192417 | JGI IMG/M metagenome (GOLD analysis project Ga0255340, IMG submission 192417) | Wastewater microbial communities from Lulu Island WWTP, Vancouver, Canada - plant10 | ecosystem: Engineered > WWTP > Wastewater > Unclassified | place: Canada: Vancouver, British... | reverse complement strand
TATGAAACTGACATCAACAGATAAGCACAAACACATGAACCTCGAGTTCGCGGATGAAATTTTAACTCCTTATCTGTTTTTCAATATGCTGATATTGTTTAACTTAATAATTATTTACGGATGAAACCATGCAGCAAACGCTTGTTGGCGAAAGAAAATTTTTTACCTCAAAACCGCAGTACAACTGGCAAGGAAAGGTGATAGTAATAGCTGAAGATGTCGATACCAATTATTTGCTGCTAAAATCAATCCTGGCCGATACTCATGCCCAGATTTTCTGGGCACGCGATGGGGAGGAAGTTATCAGTATTTGCGAGCAAAACCGAAAGGTAGATATTGTGTTAATGGATATCCAAATGCCAAAAATCAATGGCTACGATGCCACTGCTATTATTAAAAACAAGTTCCCGGGTATCATCGTGATCGCCCAAACGGCCTATGCCATGCCCAATGATAATGTCAGATGCTTTGAAGCCGGATGTGATGATTATATATCCAAACCAATCAATTCAACACTTTTACTACAAAAAATAGATTCGCACTTAAGTGCTAAAGTTCGTTAACGGTTTTTCTAAGTTTCACTATTCTTTCCAGCAAGAGCTCAAGTTCAGCCAATGGTAACATATTGGCACCATCCGAAAGTGCTTTCGAAGGATTGGGATGTGTTTCGATGAATAGTCCATCGGCACCGGCGGCAATGGAAGTTTTAGCCATCAACTCAATTAGTTTTGGCTTTCCTCCAGTTACTCCGCTGGATTGGTTTGGTTGCTGCAGCGAGTGGGTAATATCAACCACAACAGGGTGTCCAAAGGATTTCATTATGGGAATGCCCCTGAAATCAACTACCAGGTCTTGATAGCCAAAGGTTGTTCCCCTTTCGGTGAGCATTACCTTGCGATTTCCGGTTTCAACAACCTTGTTGGCAGCGTGCTCCATCGCCTCGGGCGATAGGAATTGCCCTTTTTTTATGTTAACCACGCGATTTGTTTCGGCAGCGGCAATCAAAAGGTCGGTTTGCCTGCACAGGAATGCCGGAATTTGCAGTACATCAACAACCTGCGAGGCAAATTGGGCTTCTTCCACCGAATGTATATCTGTAACAATTGGGATTTTAAAATCGCCCCTTACCCTGTTAAGTATATCCAGCGCCTTGGCATCACCAATGCCTTGAAAGGAGTCCATGCGCGACCGGTTTGCCTTACGGTAAGAGGCCTTAAAGATGAAAGGTATCTTTAACCTGTCGGTTATACCCTTTATTCTTTCAGCTATTTCGCGTGTAATGGTTTCGCCTTCGACAACGCAGGGGCCTGCAAGAAGAAAGAAATTCCCTGAATCGAGGTTCTTTATATATTCAATCGATGATAGAGTTTCCATGTTATTCAGCTAATTACGATTAAAAATTCATTTTCGACAAAAGTTTTGCATTAAGCATCAATCAATTGAGCCAAAACGGATTGTTATGTGTATTTATTTCCCCATAGTTTTTGTATTCTTGCCAAAATCTCTTGCTCTTTGGGATTTTCTTGGGGTATATAAATTTTTCTTCCAATCAGCTCTTTGGGCATAAATTCCTCATCGGCAAAATTACCCTCATAGCTATGAGCATATTTGTAACCCTTCCCGTATCCTAAATCTTTCATCAATTTTGTGGGAGCATTACGAATATTGAGGGGTACCGGTAAATCACCGGTGTCTTTTACCAACTGCTGGGCATTGTCAATGGCTGCACAGGCTGAGTTGCTTTTAGGACTGGTGGCTAAATAGATGGCTGTTTCAGAGAGTATTATCCTCGATTCGGGCCATCCCACCAGGTTAACCGCCTGAAAGGTACTGGTGGCCAGGAGTAATGCATTGGGATTGGCTAACCCAATATCCTCTGCGGCAAGAATTACCATTCGACGGGCAATAAACTTGATATCCTCGCCACCTTCCACCATCCGTGCAAGCCAGTAAACAGCGGCATGTGGATCGCTACCGCGAATGGACTTTATAAAGGCTGAGATGATATCGTAATGCTGCTCTCCCGTTTTATCATATAATGCCAAATTCTCCTGTAATCTCTTGGTTACTATGGCATTATTGATTACTACTCCTTGTTCGTCATTTGCCTGAATGCCAACAACCAACTCAATAATATTTAGTAGTTTGCGAGCATCTCCGCCTGAAAAACGGAAAAGCGCATCAACCTCGTCAACCCTAATATTCAATTTTTTTAGGTCGGTATCGTTATTGATAGCCCGTTGAAGCAAGAGTTCAAGTTCTTCCTTGCCAAGGGGTTTTAGCAAATACACCTGACATCGCGAAAGCAAGGGCGATATAACTTCAAAAGAGGGGTTTTCGGTTGTTGCGCCAATCAGCGTTACTATACCCTGCTCAACTGCACCAAGCAATGAATCCTGCTGCGATTTGCTAAATCGATGGATTTCGTCAATGAATAGGATGGGAGAGGGATGGCTAAAAAAATGTTGCGATTTGGCTTTTTCAATGATATCGCGTACATCTTTTACTCCTGAATTGATAGCGCTTAATACGTGAAAGGGCGATTCAGCTGGTTGGCAATAATTCGGGCCAGTGTAGTTTTGCCAACGCCCGGAGGCCCCCAAAGAATGATGGAAGAAAGTTTTCCTGTCTCAATCATCACCCTCAAAACACTACCTTCCCCCACCAAATGGAGTTGACCAATAAACTCATCGAGTTTTTTGGGACGGAGTCTTTCGGCAAGGGGAATATTGGACATGGTAATATTTTTTACAAAGTTAGCACGTTTTATTTCATGTCATAAAATGGTAAACCGGGTCTTATCCGGAAAAATTTTCGAAATTATCCTTATTTGTAGCTGATTTATAATCAAATATTAATCATTGTTTAGCTCCATACGGAAGTAACCCTATAAAACATTAAAAGTTTTGTGAAAAAAATCAAATGAATTATACCCCTTGGTATTAACCATTTTGCACTATATTTGTTGATTATGGAAAAATTCTAAACAATTATAAACTAAAATCTAGCCTGTATGAGAACTTTAAAACCTTTATTTTTGATTATCTGCGTGTTGTTTGCGCTGACTACTACAGTAAAATCGCAACAACAGGTTGCTGAATTTTTAAAAGGCAATGTTAAAGATGCCAATACATTGGCCACAGCCTACATGGAACCCTTTGGAAAAATGTTTGGTACCTCTCTTAACGGTGGCTGGTATCAAGCAGCACGACCGCACAAACTACTGGGATTCAATGTGTCGTTTGTTACTTCTGTAGCAACGGTTCCTATTAGCGCAAAAACGTTCGATGTTTCGAAACTTAACTTAGAAAATCTTGTTCTAGCTGACCCTCAGAATAATATAGCTCAAACCATTTCTGGGAAAAATACTGTGGGACCAAGGGTTTTATATAGAGATGAGCCGGCATTAGGATTCGATTTACCAAAAGGTGCACGTTTGCCTTTTACATTTATGCCCATGTTGCAGGCCGGAATTGGACTTCCTTTCCATTCCGAGATAACCGTGCGTTTTTTACCCACTGTAAATGTACCTAAGATTGGAAGCGTAAAATTATGGGGAGTTGGGGTTAAAAACGAGTTTAAAGAGTTTATTCCCGGATTGAAATTAGTTCCCATTGACCTCTCGGTAATGCTTGGCTATACGAAATTTGCCAGTGCGTTCAATATAAGTTATAAACCTGACCCGGCCGATATTCCTTCAGGACATACTGCATCTGAATTTAACGATCAGAAATTGGTTCTGGATGCCAGCGGTTTCACCGCCCGATTATTGGTTGGAAAAAGCCTTCCATTTGTTTCAGCATACGTTGGGTTGGGCTATAGTACTGCCAAAACCGATTTTGGCCTAAAAGGCAATTATCCTATCGGAATTGCTCCATTATACACGTCAGTGGAGAAAGATCCTATAATGATGCAATACACACACAACGGATTCAGCGGCAACATTGGCTTTAGGGTAAGGCTGGGAGTTTTGGCTTTCAATGCCGATTATACCCTGGGTGAATATGCGCTATACTCCGCAGGCATAGGCATTAGTTTTAGGTAGATTGGTACTCGGAATAATAAAAAAAGAGAGGCCATAAGGCCTCTTTTTTTATGATTACGGTCGACTTTAGAACTCAGATGTGAAATGGAACTGAATTTTATCAAATTTTTCAATTGCCATTTGCAAAGCGTAAGGCGATTCGGCCAGGAAAACTTCTCGACCCCATTTGTCTAAAGCCATACTATTGAATTTTCGCTTCCGAAAGTCATCCAATTGCTCTTTGCTCTGGCTTTCAATCCAGCATGCTTTGTGAAGATTGATAACTTCGTAACGGCATTTGGCTCCATATTCATGCTCCAAGCGAAACTGTATAACATCGAACTGAAGAGCACCTACCGTACCAATGATCCTTCGGCCATTCGATTTTAAGGTGAAAAGTTGGGCTACCCCTTCGTCCATTAGTTGATCAATCCCTTTTGCCAACTGTTTATACTTCATGGGATCCGCATTTTCGATGTAACGAAATTGCTCGGGCGAGAAGGAAGGAATGCCTTTAAACTGAAGGTCTTCGCCTTCGGTGAGTGTATCGGAAATTTTAAAATTGCCTGTATCATGTAATCCAACTATATCGCCCGGATATGCCCTATCAATAGTCGACTTTTTTTCGGCCATGAAGGCGGTTGGATTGGAGAATTTTATCCATTTACCCGAAGTAACATGAAAGTACGATGTATTACGCTCAAATACTCCAGAGCATATTTTAAGGAATGCAATTCTATCCCTGTGGTTGGGGTCCATGTTGGCGTGTATCTTAAAAATAAATCCGGTCAACTTATTTTCAAATGGCGATACCTCCCGTGTAGCAGTTGTTGAGTTTTGTGGATGAGGCGCAATCTCGAGGAAACACTCCAATAGCTCTTTGACACCAAAATTATTGATAGCGCTACCAAAAAAGACAGGAGCAACTTTTCCCATTAAATAATCTTTCACTTCAAAATGGGGATATACGCCGTTGATGAGCTGAAGGTCATCGCGTAGTGCTGTGGAATAGTCGCCAATGTTTTTATCCAATTCAGGGGAATTGATGTCGTTAATTTCAACTACATCTTGGGTGATTGTTTGCTTATTAACGGGAAAGAATAGGTTTAATTTCCCTCCATACATATTATATACACCCTTGAATGTGGTTCCCATACCAATGGGCCAACTCAGGGGGATAACATTGATTTTCAACTCTCTTTCAATTTCGTCGAGCAGTTCAAAGGGATCTCTACCCGGGCGGTCGAGCTTGTTTATGAATACTATAACAGGAGTTTTTCTCATGCGGCAAACGTTCATAAGCTTGCGGGTTTGAGATTCAACTCCTTTGGCACAGTCAATTACAATAATTACGCTATCCACTGCCGATAGGGTGCGGTATGTATCCTCTGCAAAATCTTCGTGCCCGGGTGTATCAAGTATGTTTACTTTTAATCCCTTATAATCGAACCCCATGACCGATGTGGCAACAGAAATTCCCCTTTGCCTTTCTATTTCCATAAAATCGGATGTAGCACTCTTTCTTATTTTATTACTTTTTACAGCACCGGCAACATGAATGGCTCCTCCAAAAAGGAGTAGTTTTTCGGTAAGCGTTGTTTTTCCCGCATCGGGGTGGCTTATAATGGCGAATGTTCTGCGTCGTTTTATCTCTATTTCCGGTATCATACACTAACCTAATTTCGGAGCGCAAAGGTAAATAATTTGATTGCATACGAAATTGAAATCGTATATTGATTAGATCAAGCTATACAATTTTTACCAAGGCTAATTGATGGGAAAAGGTTTGTAACATGACAAACATTGCATATGAGATAATGCAATGATTATGAGATCATAAAATAAATAGATGGGTGGATATTTTAAAAATTAGGGCCGGCTACTTACGTATCTCGTTGTAATACTGCCATTCGGAAATGTTATCGCCATTCTTAAAGTAATAGATCGATCCGTTTTCATGTTCAACCCGCGAATAGAAGGTAATTATTCCCTCGCGGTTAAAGACATTGCGTGTTATAACAATCATATTCAATTTAATCTGTTCCTGTGTTCGTTCGGAACCGTATCTGGCAGAAAGGTCTTCAGTTGGAACCAATAGCTCTCCTTTATCGGCACTCACCAGTTCGGCAAGTACTTTTCTTTTCCTGTCCTCGGCATCCTTTTTGAGTTCCGCCTTACGCTTTTCCTGATCTTCCAGCAGCTGTTTCCTCAAACGTTCCTCATTCACTCTAATGGCTTCAATTTCTTTTGCAATTCTTTCCTCTTCCAATCGCCTTTCCTCTTCTTTTCTTTTGGCTTCAGCTTCGGCCTTTTGTTTGGCTTCCTCTTCGGCTTTTGCTTTCTCCTCAGCTAATTTTTGCAGCATTTCCTCACGCGCTTTGGCCTCCGCAAGCGCTCTGGCCTCATTCTCCTTTCTTATGCGCTCTTGTTCGGCCAATCGGGCCTCCTCTTCGGCTTTTTTACGTGCCTCCTCTGCCAATCTGATTTTTTCAAGTTCTTGGCGCTGACGTTCCTCTTCAATCCTTCTTTCCTCCTCTTTACGCTTTGCCTCGGCCAATGCCCTTGCCTCTGCCTCTTTCTTCATTTTTTCCTGTTCGGCCAACCGGGCGTCTTCTTCCGCTTTTTTTCGAATCTCTTCGGCTAATTTTCTCTCTTCAAGTTCTTTTCTCAGTCTTTCCTGTTCGGCCAATCGGGCCTCCTCTTCGGCCTTTTTGCGTGCTTCCTCAGCAAGTCGTATTTTTTCAGCTTCTTGACGCTGGCGTTCCTCTTCAATTCTTCGTTCCTCTTCTTTACGTTTTGCCTCAGCCAATGCCCTTGCCTCGGCCTCTTTCTTCATCCTTTCCTGTTCGGCCAACCGGGCTTGCTCTTCTGCCTTTTTACGAGCCTCTTCAGCCAACCTTCTCTCTTCTAACTCCTTCTTAAGCCTTTCCTGTTCAGCTAACCGAGCCTCCTCTTCGGCTTTTTTTCGTGCATCTTCGGCCAGTCTTATTTTTTCTGCTTCCTGACGCTTGCGTTCCTCTTCAAGTCTTTTTTCTTCTTCCTTCCTCTTTGCCTCTGCAAGCGCCCTGGCCTCAGCTTCTTTCTTCTGTTTTTCTTGTTCTAATCTTAGGGCTTCCTGTTGGGCCAATCGCTGTGCTTCCTGTTCCTGCTTTCTTTTTTCGGCTTCGGCCGCAATACGCTCTTGCTCTTTCTGGGCTTCCTTTTGTTTATTTTCCTCAGCCAACTTTTTTTCCTCCTCACGAACTTTTTTCTGGAAACTGGCCGAATAGTCAACATCATAACCGAAATCATTCTTTCGATGGTCAAACCGAATTCTACCCACAGGATTATCGTAAACTTTGATGGCTGTCATATCAACCTGCGGTTCAAGCTCTACTTCAAAATCAATAATATTATCTTTTTCTCTGGGATAAGTGGAAGGAACCTGAGTATTTATATTTATCTTTTTCGTAACATAATCTGTCTTCTCGAAAGAAAATATATAGTCTGCGTCGTAGTCGAGTCTTACTTCAAACTTCCCTCCACGGCCGGTAGGGAAAGTACCCACATTTACACCATCTTTAAATAGCACTATTTGTGAGCCATCGGTATTCCCTTTTTTAACCCTTACCTTAACATATGACTGTAAGGAACCCTGGGAATAAGCACTATTTGAAATAAATAGGGAAATACAAAAAAATATTGCCAATAGGAAAAACGTGGGAAAAATACCCAACCGGTTCAATTTACAACAACCAATCCTCATACCGAATTCGTTTGGTGTTACCTGAGTGGTTTACGCAAAGATAGATAAAAGGTTTATCCGTTTAGCAACTCAAGTACAAAACCAAAAATATAATTTATTCTTTTTCATTGTAACGGAATAATGAACGGTTTTAATATAGGAGTTTATTCTGTCAGAAATAATTAATTGTGAAAAGTCATTAAAACCAGGTTATCATTAAGAAATACAAGGGGATGATTTTAAATACTCCCCTTCTTTAGACAACTTGATTGCAAAGTTAAGTTAGATTTTCCCATCCGCCCAATTGGGCGGATGGGAAAATCTAGGCGGCCGCCCGATACACCCTTTCAGGTCTTTGATAACTCAATGCCTGATGCCCCCTTTCCGTATTATAAAAATTCATATACCATTTTATTTTGGTGTACAGCTCGTGGCCATCCTCCGATGGTTCCAGGTAGATTTTCTCGTATTTGATACTGCGCCAGAACCGTTCAATGAAAATGTTGTCAATCGCCCTGCCCTTACCGTCCATGCTGAACCGGGTCTTCTCAAGGCTGCCCACGTACGCTGTGAAAGCAGGGCTGGTGAACTGGCTACCCTGGTCGGTATTGAGTATCTCGGGCGCCCCGTGCCTGGACACCGCCATTTCAAAGCACTCCCTGCACCATTCGGCCGTCATGGTGTTCGACAGCGACCAGCCAACGACAAAGCGGCTATAAAGGTCGATGATGGCCATCAGGTACATATGCCCGTCGCCAACGGGAACGTAGGTTATGTCCATCCCCCAGACCTGATTGGGGCGCTCTACCCTCACCCCCCGCAGCAGGTACGGGAAGATGGTGTGCCCGGCCCCCTTATGCGGCCGGCTCGTGTTGGGGCGGGGGCCAATGGCATGCAGGCCCATTTCCCGGTAGAGCCGCCGAATACGCTTAGGGTTCACCCTGTGCCCGTTCTCACGTAGGTGCTGGACCATCCGGGGGACGCCATAGAACGGGGTCTGAGTATACTGCAAATCTATCAGCTTCATGAGCTCCTCGTTATAGGAACTGTCCTTTTGGGGAATATAGTAGAAGCTGCTCCGGCAGACATCCAAAAGTTCGCACTGACGCTTTACGCTCAGGCCGTGCTGAGGGTCAACCTTTGAGATGCGGCGGGTTTTGTCTATTTCCCCAAGACTTTTTTTAAGAAATCGTTCTCCAGCTGGAGCTGCCCGACCTTCTTGAAAAGGGCATCCTTTTCCCTTTCATCGTCGGATTTTGAAACCCCTTTCTCAAAAACGCTGCTGGCATTGGCCAGAAATTGGCTCTTCCAGGTCGAAATCTGGTTCGGGTGGAGCTCATACTTTTTACCGATTTCCTGAACAGTCTCCCGCTCCTGAAGGGCTTCTATGACAACTTTTGTCTTGAAACCCGATGTGTAACGCTTCCTCTTTTTCATGACTACAAGTTTAGTGATTTTTCAAACGATACTTGTTGTCCGAATTTTGGGGGTAATTATAATTCGCTTGCCAATATATAATGTTTCCAACTAAATTAGTTGTATCTTCGCGAAGTTTTATTGAAAATATGGCAAGATCGATTATCCGTACAGCTATTTTTTTAATTTTCGGCTTTTACAGTTTTGTATCTAAAGCTGATATCCCTCAGTTTGATGTAGATTCTGTTCTGTTGCATGCCAATCGCAAGATTGAGAGTAAACAGTATAACGAAGCCATTGCCCTGTTAGACAGTTTTATTATATTTCAACAGAAACAACCACACCTTAACGCTGAAGTTTTAGCGCAAGCATACCTGACTAAAGGGGTGTGTTACCATAGATCCGGAGATTTTCAAAAATCTATAGCTCAAATACTCGAATCCATTTCTTATGCTGAAAAGGCATCTGATTCTACTATTTTGGCCGAAGGTTTTCGTGAACTGGGGTATTGTTATGTTTTTTCAGGAAAGTATGATGAAGCGTTGGATTCATATACAAAAGCCTTAGAAATTGATAAAGGATTGAATGACTTGACTAGTATTTCAGTGGACCTGAATTCAATAGGTAAGATTTTTGAACTATGGACTGACTTTGACAAGGCGCTTGATTTTTTTAATCAATCTTTACAGATTGCTCAGGAACAGAACAATCTTCATCAGGTAGCGGTAAGGAAAGCGAGTATCGCTTCGGTTTACAAATCAATGAAAAGGTATGAAGAGGCCTTGAAATGGTTGAAAGAATCACTGGCCCTTGAAATTGAACTTGGACGTGTGGTAGAGAAGGGTTATAGGCTTGATCAGATTGGTGAAATATATACCCTGATGGAACGCTATGATGTTGCTGAAGGATATCTGAAACAGGCACTCACTATTTTTGAAGAGAACCAAATCCAATCATCCTTATCCATAGTTGCAAATCACCTTGCTGTTAATCATATGCATAAAGGGGATGTGCGAAATGCCATTGGCTATTTTCAAAAAAGTTTGACAATAGCAAAAAGAATTGGCTTTTCGAATATGATCTTGAAAAACAGTCAAGAACTATCGATGCTTTTCGAAGATATAGGAGATTTTGCAAATGCATTAACATACTATAAGCGTTTTTTTCAACTCAAAGACTCTATTTATTCAGAGAATGCCCAAAGGCAGCTCAAGGATTTTCAGGCAAAATATCATACTGAGCAGAAAGAGAAAGAGTTGGCTGTATTAAACCAGGAAAAGCTGTTGCAGGAGTTGGAATTGAACAGATCCAATCAGCAAAAATATTTCATGATCGGTTTATCGTTGGTTTTAATTATGCTGCTTACTACGCTCTATCATCGTTATTTAATACGGAAACGCTTACAGGCACAACTGACAGTGATAAACGATAAACTACAGGAACTAAACAACACAAAAAACAAAATATTCTCGGTGCTTGCACACGATCTGCGCAACTCAATGTGGGCTTTTTCCAACATTACTGAATCGCTCAACAAAAATTTTGACTTGATTTCAACAGGCGATTTGAAATCATATTTAGCAAATTTATCAAATTCAGCATCAACTGTTAAAGATCTTTTAAAGAACCTGCTGGAATGGGCAAAATCACAACAGAATGCCATAGTAGTTACGAAAACGGATGTTAATATAACCCAGTTGGTCAATCAGTCGATTAACCATGTTTCCTACACATCGGCACAAAAGAATATACAGATTAAAAGCAGGCTTGAAGATAATATCACGATTTCTACAGACGAGGATATTTTGTATATTGTACTGCGGAATTTGATTAATAATGCCGTAAAATACACTTTGCCAGGAGGTGAAATCTTGATAGATGCCGCTCAATTGGATGGCATGCTGAATATTACCGTATCTGACAATGGAGTAGGGATGTCAAAGGAACAAATGGATAAAATTTTTAATTTTACCGGTGTTATTACCTCTCCCGGTACTCGCGGAGAGAAGGGCTCTGGCTTGGGATTGATGTTATCCTATGAACTTGTTACCAAGTTAGGTGGGGCCATTGCAGTTGAAAGTGAATTGAATAAAGGCAGCCGTTTTACTATAAGTGTCCCGATTAAATAATGGGTGTCGTTGTAATAGATTATTGATAAGGGTGATGGATGAAAAAACAATTATAATTGTTGATGATCATAGGATTGTTATTGATGGTTTGAGGGCCATTCTGCTGGGCAAACCCAATTTTAAGATTTTACATGAGCTTTCTTCAGGTAAAGAGTTAATTCAGGTTCTTAATATTCAAGCACCCGACCTTGTTATATTAGATGTAATGTTACCCGATATTTCGGGGCTTGAATTGATAAGCATTGTAAAAAGCCGTACCAATAGTAAAGTGTTGATGCTGACTGCCAATACAGACGAGGATACTGTTTGCTCTGCCGTGCAGAATGGTGCCGATGGATTTCTGGATAAAAACTCGTCGGCAGAAGAACTTATCTATGCAATGGAGGTGGTACTTGATGGAGAGCCTTACCTTGGAATGAATATTTCAACACTTATACATAAAAGCTATTCGAAAATAGTTAACGAACTTCGAAATGATGCCAATAAACCGAAGATTTCCGATAGGGAAGCAGAAGTGATAAAACTCCTTGCCACCGGATTATCGTTTAAAGAGATTGCCATCAGATTAAATATAAGCCCAAGAACGGTTGAAAGCCATAAAAACAATATTTTATTAAAACTTGATTTAAAAAATACCGTTGATTTGTTGAAATACGCCTTTAAGCACAAGTTAGTTGAATTGTAATCACGATTCGAACTGCCCCTTTGATATTGCTCTAGCCATGAAGATGCCAAAGAGGAGGTTCAGGTAATCATCAGGAATATTTTGTTCTCATAAATTATAGTTATGCCATTTATACTGAGGTGATAGCTTGCTTTTTTAAATATCGACATAATAAAAATCGCTGCTCATTTTAAAACAGTTTTACAAATGAAAGTCTTCATTATCAGTATATATGTTAAATTAATCTGTTGCTTTTTACTATGAATCAAAAAATAATGTGATCAAAAAGCATTTATTAAAAAAATAGGGGATTTTACGGATTGACATATTTAATTTGAGGCAATAACTTTGCATTGGAATACGTAATTCATTTGTTGTTATTCATTTTAAAGGACAGGTAGAGCATAGTCGATTATTTTAATTCTTTTTGTTGGTTTAGTTTGTATTAGGTGTTTTCGTGGCAAAAAAAACCGGATGATAGAATAATTTTGAGGTGGAATTAATCTAAATATCAAGTTAGGCAATTTTTCATAGCGATTCCGGTGTTCCCCAATGCGTTGTGCAACCATTGGGGTTTTTTTATTGATAATTTTAACTTTTTTAAAATACAATTTATTTTGAAAATAATATTTGTAATCCATTAATGTTCAGCTGAATGTCATATGGATATGTGGAAATAAGGGTAAATAGAATGTTTTTAGAAAATTTCTTACTCCTAAGAATGGCTCTGAAAATCTATTGTAATCTGTACAATTGAGTAATTGGTATTGGTTGTAACAAAAGAGTATTTAAAAAATCATTTGCTACACGGATATTATTACTTGGATTATGGATATATTTCCGATTTATTAGTTGAAATTGATAGCAAACACAAAGTAATGGAAAAGTATATTTTGGCATTCGACCAGGGGACAACCAGTTCCAGGGCATTGATATTCGATAGAGAGGGAAATATCTGCACTTCTGCTCAGAAGGAGTTTCCTCAAATTTTCCCTAAACCCGGATGGGTTGAACACAGACCGTCCGATATTTGGTCGTCGCAGGTTGCGGTAGCAGCGGAGGCCATGTCGCAGATTGGTTTAGGCAGTAAGCACTTGTCGGGTATTGGTATTGCCAATCAGCGCGAGACTACTATTGTGTGGGACAGGCGCACAGGAGAACCAATTTACAATGCCATAGTTTGGCAGGATAGGCGTACTGCTGAATATTGCGACTGGTTGAAGCAGGAGGGTTTCTCCGAAACGATTCATGCCAAAACTGGTCTTGTTATCGATGCTTATTTTAGCGCTTCGAAGATAAAATGGATACTGGATAATGTTAATGGTGCAAGGGCGAAAGCGGAGAGGGGCAATTTGGCATTTGGAACCGTCGATACGTGGCTGGTTTGGAAATTGACCTCAGGTAAAACATATGTTACCGATGTTTCCAATGCAAGCAGAACCATGCTGTTTAATATCAATACTTTGGATTGGGATGATGAGCTTTTGCACATATTTGGTATTCCTCGTTCTATGTTACCCCAAGTGGCTTCCTCGAGTCAAATTTACGATAGTACCCACGAAAATTTTTTCATATCTAAGGTTCCCATTGCTGGCATAGCCGGTGATCAGCAGGCAGCACTGTTTGGGCAAATGTGCGTTGAAGAGGGAATGGTGAAGAATACCTACGGCACAGGTTGCTTTTTGCTGCTTAACACGGGAACAAAGCCATTCTTTTCGAAAAACAGCATGCTCTCAACCGTTGCATGGCGTATCGATGATTCTACCATTTATGCCCTCGAAGGCAGTATTTTCAATGCGGGTGCTGTAGTACAGTGGCTTCGCGATGGGTTGGGATTTATCAAAACTTCTGATGAAGTTGAAGGTTTGGCATCGCAGGTTCGCGACAATGGCGATGTGTTCTTCGTGCCAAGTTTTACCGGTATGGGTGCGCCTTACTGGGATCAGCATGCAAGGGGTTTACTGGTGGGCATTACCCGAGGTACAAATCGGGCGCATATTGCCAGAGCAGCATTGGAGGGGATTGCCTTCCAATCAATGGATGTAATGAACGCCATGGAGTCCGATACGGGAATAACTATCAACGAGCTAAGGGTTGATGGTGGCGCATCGGTCAACAATTTGCTTATGCAAATACAAAGCGATGTGATGGGCATCCCTGTAGTACGTCCCAAAGTATTTGAAACCACAGGGCTAGGTGCAGCCTATATGGCAGGCCTGGCCACAGGTTTTTGGCATGATTTGGATGAAATAAAGAAGCACTGGCAGGCAGACAGGCGTTTTAACCCTTCCATGGACAGGGATAAATCGGCCTTACTAAGGATGAAATGGGCCAACGCTGTAGAAAGGGCTAAATCGTGGTCGCAGAGCAGTTAGTTACAGTAAAAAACTCTACAATACATGGGATGGTTAGGAGTTTCGTGTATCTCTATTTGTTGGACTGAAGTTCTTTTTTAAACTCTATTATAAGCCTAAAAAATTAGATAGCAAAACTATTATTCTGAATATTAGGTAACTGAAATAGCCTAAGATTCAAGATTATAAGCCATGAAATATAATGCTATTCTTTGGTTTAACTTAGATTATTTATCTCCCCAATTCCCATCGTTGATGGAAACTATCGAAGTGCTTAACGCATTGCCTTTCGGCATGAAAAGAGTAATAGCTACCTGCTTTTCTCTGTATAGTCCCTACCTGCTTTTAATGCTTTAAGATTAGCCTCTACCACTTCATCACCTTTTCGTCCGAAAAGTTCGCGAATGCCCTCCTGAAGTTTTTCGAAGGGAATATCGATGAATGGCGAGGCTGCTCCCAACATTACGATATTCGATGATTTAGCTGACCCAATATCTTTGGCTATGGCATCGGCATCCAGGGCGATATGATTCGGGACTTTCTTGACTTCGGCCAAGATTTGGTCAATGGCGGGGTAGTCGGGAATATTTTCAAAAGGAATAGTATTGGTTACCAGCCATCCTTTTTTACTCAGGAAGGGCAGGTAGCGCAGGCTTTCCATAGGTTCAACGGAGAGTATCAAATCTGCCTGTCCCTGAGGAATTAAGTCGGAAGATATGGGCTTGTCGGATATCCTGAGGTGCGACTGAACATCGCCACCTCGCTGGCTCATCCCATGAACCTCGGATTGTTTAATGTAGAGATTGCTCTTCACGGCAGCAAGACCAATACCGGCGGCTATGGAAAGGATTCCTTGTCCACCAACTCCTGCTAAAATTATATCTGCTTTCATAGTTGAATTTGTTCTTTTCAGTTGTAATTAGTCTGTATCCTTACCGGCAGCCCTTCTTTCGGCCTTTTTCCTACGGGCGAATGTTTGGATACATTCACGCTGAGGGATTATTACGGATAACCCATTGTATGCCAACTCTTCCTTAAGGATTCGTACATTCTCCTCGTGATTTTTCTTAATGGGGCTTAGCACTTTTAAATGGTTGGGGTCAACTCCTATACCCTTGCAAATATCCACAATTCTGCCCAATGCAGATGATGCCTGACCGCCCGTCATGCCTGCAGTCGAGTTATCGGAGATAATCACGGTGATGGATGAATTCTCGATTACGGCATCCAGCAAGCCGGTCATCCCGCTATGTGTGAATGTTGAGTCGCCGATTAATGCGACGGCCGGAACCAGCCCTGCATCGGCAGCTCCCTTGGCCATGGTGATTGAGGCACCCATGTCAACGCAAGAATTGACAGCGCTGAATGGGGGCAAAGCGCCCAGCGTATAACAGCCAATATCGGAGAATACCCTTCCGGTTCCGTACTCCTGCAAGGCAACGTTTAGATCGGTAAATACATCACGATGCCCACAGCCCACGCAAAGTGAAGGTGGTCGCTTGCGAACCACTTCCGGAATGGGGAATCCTTCGCTAACGGCCATGCCGAGAGCCTTGGCAACTATGGCCGGATTTAGTTCACCATCTCTTGGAATGCTACCATCCAACCTTCCGTGAATGGTTTTTCCGTTGTTTAAGAAGCCTCTAATCATTTCTTCCACAATGGGATATCCATCTTCGAGGACTAAAAGTTCGTCGCAAAGTGAATATAACTCCTTAATCTGCTTGTGGGGAATGGGGTATTGCGAGATTTTTAGCACGTTATAGTGGTTAACGTTGGAAGAGATATTTTCCATTAAATAGTTATATGCAATCCCACAGGCAATGATTCCCAATTTGGTATCACTCCCCTTAATCAACCGGTTATATTCTGATTCTTCGGCAAGGGTGTTCATTATTGCCTGAGTATCAAGAAGTTTTTTGTAATTTACTTTGGCTATGGCCGGAAGAAGGACAAATTGACGAGGATTGCTTGGAAGGCTGAGTTTATTTTGTTGTTTTACAGCTTTACGCTGTACACCAGCCCGCGAGTGAGCCATTCTGGTAGTAATTCTTATCATTACCGGAACATTGAGTTTTTCCGACAGTTCGAAAGCAGTGTAGGCCATATCGTATGCCTCCTGCTGGTTGGATGGCTCGAGGGTGGGAATCATGGCAAATTTTGCATAAAATCTCGAGTCCTGCTCGTTCTGCGAGGAGTGCATCGACGGGTCATCGGCACTTAGCACCACCAATCCGCCGTTTACACCAGTGATGGCAGCGTTGACAAACGCATCGGCGGCAACGTTGAGCCCCACATGCTTAAAGCAAACTATGGCACGCTTACCTGCGTACGACATACCCAGCGCAGCTTCCATTGCGGTTTTCTCGTTGGCCGACCACTTGCAATGGATTTTCAGCTCTGCAGCCTGTTTGGATGCCTGCACATATTCCATAATCTCTGTTGATGGAGTGCCCGGATAAGCATAGATCCCCGAAATACCTCCGTCAATGGCTCCCTGTGCAATGGCTTCGTCACCTAAGAGAAGTAAATTATTCATAATGTTGGTTTAATATCAAATTAATAATTTTTCGAAATGGCAATAAAACACAAATTGTTTGAAAGCAAAAATATGATATTTATACATTATTCGCAATTTAAATGGGTTAAAAAGTTAATAAATGAAACTATGAGATAATCGTTGCAACCATTCTTCGGGCACCGCCTCGATTACGGAATTCACATAGGTAAATCCCCTGCCATGTGCCCAGATTCAGTCTGCCTTCAGAAATGGGAATGGATACAGAATATCCAACTAATAAGGATTTTATGTGCGCCGGCATATCATCGGGCCCTTCAATGGTATGCGTGAAATAGGCCAAATCTTCGGGTACAAGCCTGTTGAAAAACTCGTTGATATCGGTGCGAACACTGGGATCGGCATTCTCATTAATGGTCAACCCTGCCGATGTATGCTTAATAAAAAGGTGTAGAATTCCCATGGCAGGGAGTTGGGGCAACTGCCTGACAATGACGTCGGTTATAAGATGAAAGCCCTTTGAAAAAGGGGGTAATTTTATTTCAACCTGTGTAACCATTGCGATGCCATTTACAAAAGGGCTCAATTAATGATAAATGCAACTGAAGCAATTTGAATTCGAGATAAATATAAATAATTATAAATCAAAAGAATACAAAGCATTATATTGCTTTTCCACGTTGTTAAAGTTAAAGAACTTTTTCATTGCAGGCAGCGCTGAATAAATGATATTTATCAATCAGGAATCTTTTTGACATTCAAATAAATCAGTAGATGAAATATTCAAAAAGGAGGAGAGAATATGCCTCGGAATCACCGTACAAAACAGATCTCAGAGCATCTTATTTTTGTACGCACAAGGTAAATCAGTCGGTTATTTACTAAATTTGTTGCGCAAAAGTAAATAACCATGGACAGTACTTTTTTTGAGTCGGGTCTATACCTTTATTTAATATTGCCATTGTTAATTCTCATGGCACGAGTAATAGATGTATCCCTTGGGACCATGCGCATTATTTTTGTTTCCAAAGGAAACAGGGTTATTGCGCCAATTCTTGGTTTTTTTGAGGTCTTCATTTGGATTATTGCCATGGGGCAGATCATGAGCAATCTCAATAATTTTGCCTGCTACTTTGGCTATGCAACCGGATTTGCTTTGGGTAATTACGTTGGCTTACGGTTGGAGGAGCATTTGGCAATGGGTAACCTTCTGATAAGAATCATCTCACAGAAGGATGGTAATGTGCTCATTAAGAACCTCAGCGATAACGGATATGGCGCTACTTTGTTAGAAGGAGAAGGAAGCCTTGGCAAGGTAGAGCTTATATACACCATAGTAAAAAGGGAGAACCTTTCAAAGGTGATAGAGATTATTAACGACTTTAATCCCAAGGCATTTTACTCCATAGAGGATGTACGTAAGGTGAGTTCTGGCATATTCCCTGCTCAGTCGTCCATACATAAGCTAAACCCATTTAAGCGTTGGAGAAAAGGCAAGTGAACATCAATAATTAAATGGTAGTTAATTAGTTGTGTATAAACAAAAAGTCTTAACTTCCCATTCCATACTCTGTAATGTCACAAGATGAAAATTGTAATTGACACCGACATACCCTATATTAAAGGTGTATTTGAACCGTATTTTGGTAAGGTGATTTACAAAAAGGGTATTGAAATAGTTCATAATGACATTAAGGATGCTGTAGCGCTTATTGTAAGAACCAGAACAATATGTAATGAGGCATTGCTTAAAGGGTCGGGCATTAGGGCCATTGCTACGGCCACAGTTGGAACCGATCACATTGATATTGATTACTGTAATACGCAAGGGATAGAAGTATTCAGTGCCCCCGGCAGTAATGCCGGAGGCGTGCTGCAATGGATGATTGCAGTATTATTCGAACTGTCCCAGGGCACAGGGTTGCAAGGTAAGGTGTTGGGAGTTATTGGCGTCGGGAGAATTGGAGGATTGCTTGTGAAGGCTGCAGAGGCATTGGGGTTGACCGTTTTGCAGTGCGACCCGCCACGTGCAAGGATTGAAGGTGACAAGCACTTTTTCCCTTTGAAAGTGCTGCTGAAAGAGTGCGATCTTTTTTCATTCCATGTTCCATTGTCTTTCAAAGGTGTTGATGCAACCTATCAAATGGCAGGCAATGATTTTTTCAAACTGATTAAACCAGGAGCTTGGATTATCAACAGTGCACGGGGAGGAGTGGTGGACGAACAAGCCATGATGAAAGGCTATCTAACTAAAAATGTGAGATATGCTCTTGATGTATGGGACAACGAACCCCATATTGATAGGCAGGTGTTGAGCAAGGCTTTGTTTGCAACGCCTCATATTGCCGGATATACCATTGAGGGTAAAGTTAATGCAACCATTATGGCAGTGAAAGCAATAGCCAGTTTTTTTAACCTGAATTTACGACTATGGAAACCGGAACCTTACCCCATTCAAAACCCCTTCCGGTTGGATATGAACGATTTTATCGAGAATGGCGCGATTAACTATAGATCACTTTTTAGAAAAGTGTACTCAATAAGTGATGATGATATGCAGTTGCGCAATAATCCCGACCATTTTGAAAGTATAAGAAGCAATTATCGGCTTCGACACGATAATAGCGGCTATTCTTTTGATACTGATTTGAGTCAAAATCAGAAGGAAATCATTCGGGCGCTGGGGTTCAATTTAATAACCGATGACCCATAATATCCGTTCGTGATAGATGCAATTGTCAATCAGGCTAATAAGGTCGCGGTTAATCACCATAAGTCTTCTAAGGTAAAATTTCCAGTAATCTTTCCATTGCGGATCTGCCTTTGCAAGATCGATGAGCAGGTCGCGCCCCAAGAAAATTCCGGTAACATACTTTTTGAAGGATTCAATGCTATCCAATGTTTTTAACTTCTCAAGATTTTGGGTTAGTTCATTTCTTAGCGGAATTATTTTTCGGCTATTATACATGGTTTGACCTATGAACTCGAACAGGTGATTGCTTCGCTCGAAACATCCAGCAAAAATATTGAATATCTGACTGTTAAGAAAAAGCGATTCGGGGTCGCATTTGTTAGGCGGATTCAAGTCACAAATGCAACTTTTGGTTAAACAATAATCTATTCATTACAAATATAGGGTTTTCGTAATCAAATCTCTTTCTGGGTCTCTTGTTTAGTTTAGTCTCCACCTGTTTTACC
>Ga0255340_1002699_pt1 | contig 20089 bp, 19 predicted proteins | sample wastewater_treat_7_FD_192417 | JGI IMG/M metagenome (GOLD analysis project Ga0255340, IMG submission 192417) | Wastewater microbial communities from Lulu Island WWTP, Vancouver, Canada - plant10 | ecosystem: Engineered > WWTP > Wastewater > Unclassified | place: Canada: Vancouver, British... | reverse complement strand
CTCAGACGCATTAAAAGTTACCAAAAGAGGGACACCGCTCTATCGGTTATGTAAAGCCATCACGAATGGAGGTATGGGTGGACTGATCTCATAGTTCTTGCCAAACCTACAACAAGTTGACACGGTCGCTTTTCGTTGAGCGAGATAAGAAATCGTTTCGATATGATAAAATGGCTGTGTATGCAACTCATCAGACATGCTTTCCATTTGAAGCGTTTGTTTTATGGGAAGAATTGAGAGAAAGAGGAGAAATAAGAAATGAAAAAGTGTATTTTCTGTGGAGCGGATATCGCTGCCGATGCGGCGTTCTGCGGTCATTGCGGGAATTCGCAAGTTGCCGCTGACGTTGAAGTAGTCGCACAATCTCCGCCCGAGCCGTTACAAGAACCGGAACCTGTGCCGCCCGCGCCGCCTCAGGCACCGGAATACGCGCCGCCCCCCGCCTATCCCGCACCGGGATATGGTGCGCAGCAAGCACCACCGCCACAGTATCCACCTGCCGGATACTATCCGCCTCAGGGTGCACCGGGCTATGCGCCGCCTCCCCAGCAGCCTTCGGCGCTTTCACTAGCAGCCAAAAACTATTTCCCGTGGCTTAAGAAGGGATTGTTGGGAACGAAAGAGCCGATCCATTTCCTTTTCGCCGCCATCGTCCCGCTCGTGATCACGTTCTTCTTTACTTTGGGGACTGCATCACAGATGGGTTGGCATGCAGGAGCCTTCTTCTTAACAGGATTCTTCAATGTCTTGTACATCGCCGTATTGCCTCTCGCCGTATGGCTTATCAAGAAATTCATGGAAAAGGACAATTCGGTTACTCCCGACTCCGTCTTTGCTGAGTATTCTTCCTACCATAATATTGCGCTTCCGATCGTTTTCGTCGCCATGATCTTGGGGATCATTGTTCCGGTTTTCACTTTCGGGACGCACATAATTGCGGTCATGTTCCAATTCGTGCGACTGCTTTCACTCGGCGCTGCTCTTACCTGCTTGTCTCCGTCACGCGGCGACTCCAAGGCATGGCTGAAAGTTGTTATCGTGATCTTCGTGTATATCGCTATGTGGTATATCGTCGGGGCAATTTACACCGTAGGCATGAACTGGGGTTGGCGTATGATTTGGTAGGGGCAATTTGAACCGATAAACAGCCCTATATATTTCAATTGTTTCTTCTCTTCTCCGGGGGCATGACACATTTCCCGGAGAAGAGACTAAAGTTTTGTGTTGATCATTATCACACGTATGACATACGAGAAGGAGACATGGGTCATTGAATCACCGTAGTGATAAAAATAGTGAAACGCCCGGTGTCGCGGGTGGAAATGGAAACGGCAATCATGGAAAGGCACACTTGGACGAAGGCTCGCGCAAACGCGAAGCGCGGACTTTGTTTGCGCGTCTCCATTCGCCGCGACTGATTGCACTTGGGGTCGTTGCCGGTCTTATCTTTTCGCTTTTTACGGGTGTTTTGATCATCTTTACCGACATGATGTCAGGCGTGACGTTTTCGGATGAGACATTCAGCGAGAACATTCTGGCGAAAGATCTGACCGACAACGAATGGTTGGGCGGTTTGAAGGATGACGAGAGAAAGCAGTTGGATGACGACTTTGATTCATTTCAGAGCATGTTGGCAGATCCTGATCCGAGCGAAGTATCGGAAAGCGACCCGTCACCCAAGAAGACTCGTGGCGATGAACACATTCCTGCTCAGACCTCACCCAAACTCGTGTCGATGGATGGTATCGAAAACATCGTCCTGTTCGGCGTTGATTCGCGCTCGGATAATTTTAGAGGACGTGCCGATGTCACCATGCTCATATCTCTTAATCACAACAACAGAACCCTCAACCTTGTCTCTTTGATGAGAGCGATGTATGTCAAAATCGGAACAGCAAAACACCCGTGGGGCATGTTAAATGCTTCGTATTCGTACGGCGGTCCCAATCTTGCCGTGCGCACGATCGAACGCAACTTCGGAATTCCCATCAAGGGTTACGTGGCGGTCAATTTTAATGCCTTTACGAAAATCATCAATGCCGTGGGTGGCGTCCATATTACGCTGACGGAGCGCGAGGCCAAATATCTCGGGTTTGAGCCAGGCTATCAGCTTCTCAACGGCAGTCAGGCGTTGCGGTATGCGCGCCTTCGCAAGATTGACAGCGATTTTCAGCGAAATCAGAGGCAAAGAAACATTGTGAACTCCGTTCTGAGCGCTATGGGTTCCGGTGGAGTTGATATTTATAACGCCGTCAATGTCGCTCTCGCCAACACAAGGACAAATCTCAATCTCCAACAGTATGTGTCGACGGAATACCTTTCTTACACGCGTCGACAACTGCAATTGCCCGCCATGAGCGATACGTGGAAAACGTATGTAAGGGGGATGGAAGTCTGGCCGTTTAAGATGGCGAATACTCATACGAAGCTCGTTAATTTTTTGACAGGTAAATAGATTTGAGGCGGTCGGAATCGCGACGCAATGCGTTTGATTTCGACACGCATCGTTTCAAGGGGTAAAAGGTGCTCTCAGGTTTTTTGAAGAGAATAGTGACGAGAAATAATCTTCGACGTTTCTTTATCAATCTGCTCTTTGATGTAGCGGGTTCTTTTTTCTTTGCGATCGGTATCTACAATTTTGCGGCGAACGCCTCTTTCGCGCCCGGGGGAGTCACCGGTATCGCTTTTATCGTGAGACATTACACGCACTTGCCAATCGGTACGTTGACGCTCATGTTGAACATTCCGATCATTCTTATCGCTCTTAAGATTCTCGGGAAGAAATATCTGCTGCGCACTTTTCAGACGATCCTGATCAATACGTTTTTCCTTGATGTAATCAGCCCGCATTTTCCTGTCTATCAGGGGGAACCGCTGCTTGCCGCCCTGTTTGCCGGTGCGCTCGTAGGGCTTGGTCTTGCCATTATCTATTCAAATAAAAGCAGTACAGGCGGGTCCGACCTCATTATCATGTCGTTGCGAAAGCTGCGTCCCCATATGTCGGTGGGTCAGATTACGATGTTCGTTGACGGCGTCATTGTCCTGTGCGGCGGACTTGTTTTTCGCCAAGTCGATGCCGTACTTTATGGCTTTATCTATAGCGCCGCGATGATTCTTGTGGTTGACAAGATTATGTTCGGATTTGTATCAGGCAAAATGGCGGTGATCGTTTCCGTGAAAGGAGATGAGATTGCCGAGCAGATTGGCAAAGATCTCGATCGCGGCTCGACGATTCTTCATGGTACAGGAGCCTACTCGCGTGATCAGCTGCCGGTTATCCTGTGTGCTTGCAGTCGGTCACAAGTGCCGGAAGTCAGAAGGATTGTAAAAAGACTCGATCCCGATGCACTGATGATCGTGACATCGTATGATGAAGTCTATGGCGAAGGCTTTATGCCGATTGATGAATCTTAATCAATCTTGGGTAGAAAATGAGGCGTTAATGAGCATTATTAAAAAGAAGCGGACGATGTTGACGGTGATGTGCGTGACGGCACTTCTTATCTCTCTCCTATCCATATGCTCGGCTTGTCAGAGCGATGAAAACGATCCTGAGGCGACGGAACCTTTGCGAACAAATGCGCGCGGTCACTCCTTGGCGCCGGAGTTTGAATTGGTGGACCAGTTTGGGAACGTGCATAGACTGTCGGATTACCGAGGCAAAATTGTGTATTTGACATTTTGGGCGACGTGGTACGAGTCTTGTTCATTGGAATTGCCGGATGTCGAGCGACTTTACCGGGATCGTGCGCAAAATCAGGGTGAAGTCGCCGTTCTCAGTGTTGTTTTCCCGTCCGAGACGGTGGCAGAAGGTGCGATGTCCGATGAGATAAGAGAAATGACCGTCGAGGAAATGAAATTATTCTTAAATGAGGAAAACCTGACATTCCCCGTGTTGTTTGATGTGGGCGGAAAGATTTTTGGGCAGTATGCGATTACTGGTCTGCCGACGACGTACTTGATCGATCGTGAAGGTTTTTTTGTCGGTGTAATACCGGCATCGATTGACAAAGGTCTGATGGATCATTTCGTCGAGGAAGCGTTGCACGGAAACAACGATGATTGATCGCAGCTCGTGTTAGAATAGATGCCGCCTATTGTGTGGATTATGTTGATGTCCTGAGAGGAGGATAGATAAATGCTGGATATTGTTTATATCAGGAACAACCCGCAGGAAGTGAGCGAAAAGCTGGCGCGGCGCGGTTTTGATATTGACTTTACGGAATTTCTTGAGGCCGATGCGAAGCGGCGTGCCATGATGCATGAGAATGAAGAGCTGAAAGCCGAGCGCAACAGGAAGTCCGCCGAGATTCCGATGATCAAAAAAGAAGGCGGCGATATCTCACAATGGACGGAAAGTCTCCGCCAACTCAGTGACCGGATCAAGGAAAACGATATCATGGTCAACAAGATGACTGAGGAGCAACAGGAATTTCTGAGAGGCATTCCCAATATTCCTGCTGACGATATTCCTGCGGGCGGCAAAGAAAACAATGAAATCGTTTCCGTATGGGGTGAGCCCATGCCTGTAGATGCCGCGGTGAAAAATCATGTTGACCTTGTTGAATCGACCGGTATGATCGACTACGAGAGAGGCGTCAAGCTTTCAGGAAGCGGTTATTGGATTTATCGCGGAGCCGGCGCTGTACTTGAGTGGGCGCTTCTCAACTATTTCGTGTACGATCACCTGAACGACGGGTACGAGATGATGTTGCCTCCGCATATTCTGAATTATTCCTGCGGCTACGTCGGCGGACAATTCCCGAAGTTTGAGGATGATGTTTTTCAGCTCAGAGGCGGCGGCGATGAATTTCAATTCTTGCTTCCGACGGCGGAAACGGCTCTGACGAACATCCATGCCGACGAAATACTGTCGGAAGATGAATTGCCGAAAAAGTATTTCGCTTACACGCCCTGCTACCGTAAAGAAGCGGGTTCGTATCGCGCGGAAGAGCGCGGGATGATTCGCGGTCATCAGTTCAATAAAGTGGAGATGTTCCAGTATACGCGCCCCGAAGATTCCGAAGAAGCGTTCGAGGAATTGGTGCGAAAAGCCGCTAGGCTCGTCGAAGGCTTGGGACTCGTTCATCGCATCAGCCGTCTGGCGGCAGGTGACTGCTCCGCGGGAATGCGCAAGACATATGACATCGAAATCTGGATTCCCAGCATGCAAATCTACAAGGAAGTCAGTTCCGTCTCCACTGCAGGCGATTACCAGGCTAGAAGAGGCAATATCCGATACAGGAGAGCGGACACGGGCAAGGTCGACTTCTGTCACACATTGAACGGTTCGGGGCTCGCGACATCGCGTATCATTCCGGCGCTCGTTGAACAGTGTCAGCAATCCGACGGGTCGATCGTTGTTCCGGAAGTCTTGAGACCGTGGATGCACGGCATAGAGATTATTCGCCCGCTTGCCGAGGGCAATGTCTGATCGATTTACGACAGTCCGGCGCGAAGGCTGCTTTGAATTTTTTGAACGCGGTTCGCGTTTTATCGGCATTTGCCGACCGATTGAATCTGCCGAAGATGCGACCGCTTTTTTGGAAGACACGCGCGTTCAATATCCTGAGGCGACTCACTACGTCTATGCATGGCGAATTGACCGCCCTGTACAATTGCAACGGTTCTCCGATGACGGAGAACCTCAAGGTACCGCGGGCAGACAAGTTCTTGAGGTGATTCTGAGAGAAGAAATCGACCGCGTAGCCATTGTCGTCGTGCGCTACTTCGGCGGCGTCAAGTTGGGAACGGGAGGTCTGACGCGCGCCTATTCATATGGTGCGCGGGGCGCTCTATTCGAAGCGCAACCGATCGAATACATCCGCTGCCAGACATTCTCCGTCGTGACGGATTATTCTGTTTACCACCAGCTTTCAGGTCGCATTGAGGCGGGCGGGTATTTTCAGAGGACGCCTGAATTCGGAGCTTCCGTTCGTTGGATCGTCGGCGCAACCGATGACCGCGTCGATTCGCTTTATGAGATGATTATGAATTATTCTTCCGGTGAAGCCGTGTGGGAGCACGCAGGTGAGCAGTGGCTTGAATCGACGCTCTTCATTGATTCCGCTCCTTGATTTGTCTGAATGCGGTCGGTTTACCGACTCCAACATCCCGACGATTGACACAGAACTGTCTTTTTACAAGCGTGTATAATGGATGAACGAAGGCTGACGGTTTGTCGCGTTGTCATCGTGTTTAGATCGTAACTAAGATCGATCGGAGGATTTATGGCTGGTCATTCAAAGTGGAGCAATATTAAGAGGCGCAAGGGCGCTGTCGACGAAAAGCGCGCTAAGATTTTTTCCAAGATCGGGCGTGAAATCCAGGTTGCCGTGCGCATGGGCGGTCCTGATCCGGAGAAAAACACCGTTCTCCGCGATGTCGTCGCAAAAGCGAAGTCATACAATATGCCGAACGACAATATTCAACGCTCCATCAGCCGTGCGGCAGGTGATAGTTCTTCCGATGTCATGGAGGAGATCCAATACGAAGGGTACGGTCCCGGCGGCGTGGCGGTGATGGTGCGCGCACTGACGGACAATCGCAACAGGACTGCCGGTGAAGTGAGGCATATCTTTGACAAATTCGGCGGAAATCTCGGATCCGACGGATGTGTCGCTTTTCAGTTCGAGCGCAAGGGAACGCTCGTCATCGAGCGCCATGATGCACTCGATGACGAGCAAGTATTCATGGACGCACTTGAAGCGGGCGCTGAAGATGTCGATCTTGAACAGGAGGACATCATCGAGATCACGACGCCTCCGACTGAATTTGCAGCGGTGCGCGACGCACTTGCCTCAACGTATGAATTCGCTGCACAAGAGCTCGGTCCTATTCCTCTTACATGGGTTGAGCTTGAAGATGAGGAAATGATATCGAATATGGCAAAACTTATCGATCTCTTGGAAGATAACGACGATGTGCAGGATGTCTATCATAATTGGGCGCGGGAGGATGACGCATAGCGATGATCTACGGTTGGCTCAAACGACGACGTGATTTGCGCAAATCCGAAAAAGAGCGCACGACTGAGCTCAGGCGAGAGCGCGAGTCGCATGTGCCTGAGCCGATTTTCAATCCGTTCGGAAGATTGGCTGATGCCGTTATCACGCAGATGAACGAGCGCAATATCGCGTATGAAGAACAGACACAGAACGAAATACGTGAAACGCTCGGGAACATTGCCGTTATCTCATTTGTCGGATCGAGCGGGACGGGTAAGTCGACGCGTGCCATCAGTGTTGCGCGCGAGTACAAGATCGACTATATCATCGATGACGGTCTCCTGATTCACGGCGGCGCCATCATCGCCGGTTCTTCCGCCAAACGAGCGGAGTCGAAAATGGAATCGGTGAGGCAGGCGCTGTTCCTCGATCCCGCGCGCGCGGAGAGTATGAGGCGCACTTTAGTTGAGCGACTTCCCAGCGCATTGATGGTACTCGGTACGTCGGATGCGATGCTGTCCCGTATTTGCGAAAATCTCTGGCTCAACCAGCCGTCGATCAAGATCAGAATCGAAGATGTTTCGACAGAAAGTGAACGAAATCAGGCAAAACAAACGCGCTTGTCGGAAGGAAAACACACGATTCCCGTTCCAAGCATGGAGATTAAACACGAGTTTTCCGGCAGCCTGACGGAGCCGCTTGCCAGACTATGGCAAAAAATCGACCTCGCCAGCGTATTTAACCCGTTGGGTGCGCAAAACCCTGCGGACTATGACCGCACGGTCGTGCGACCGACTTTTTCAACGCTTGGCAGTTACGCGATGTCCGATCAGGCGATGAAAGATCTCGTCAGTGTTCTCGCATTGAGAGTCGACGGCGTGGAAGATGTTGTCGATCAGAAGGTGCATAAAGAGCCGTACGGTGTGATCCTTGATCTCGATTTGGCGATCGTTTACGGTTCGAGCACACAGTCAGTTTTAGCGGAGACCCAAACGGCTGTCAGTGCCGGCGTCGAACTATTCACTGCCGTGAACGTTCTCGCCACAAATGTTCGCGCTGTGCGCGTCGCAAAGGAGCGAAGCGCCGCATCCGCTCTAAATTAACGGTAATTATTCGATACGAACACTCCTTCTCAAAAATTATTACCCGAACGGTTTGTCGTGTGATTGACAAACGCTCTGCATCTGAAACTGGTCATGGTGGTAAAATCTCAGAACGATTTTCGCGTGCCTCGACCGTCGCCGGAAATCGGGTAAGGCGGACTCATCCTTCCCGGAGACGCGTCGGTATTTGTTTCGTATACAGCTTTCAAGCGGGCACCCACCTCACGAGCAATGAAGTATGGAGCAGACAAGTAAGAGCGCGGATTCGTCGCATACCCGACGCAGTTCAACCCGAGTTTGCCTCCGATGTACAGCGCTCGCTGCAAGTGGAATCGCTGTGTTGCGATGACAGCCGACTTTACTTGAAAAACGTGAATGGCGCGGTAGATAGAATCGTATGTATCGAGCCCGAAGTGATCCATGAAAATCGCTTCATCCGGGATACCTTTTGAGAGGAGATATCTATACATGACGAGGGGTTCGTTGTAATTGTCCTCGCGGTGATCGCCGGATACGATGATACGATCAGATACACCTGCCCGGTACAGCTCGACGGCACCGTCGAGGCGATCTTGCAGCATAGGTGAAGGAGTGCGGTTGCCTATGATTTGGGCTCCCAGGACGATGATGCAGTCGACACCCTGAGGCAGATCATGAAGTTTGAACGTGCGAACATTCCCCTTGATTGAGATATAGACATAAATGAAGAGAATGGAACCCGATACCGCAAGAAAAACCCCCAATATGACGGCAATCACGCGGATAAGCGCTCGCAACCAAGGGCGATCTTTTCGTATTGCTTGTCGTTTCATGTTACCCACCGGCTCATGTTAACATAATTTCAGTGAATTGTCCAACTGTCGGAGGTTTTCATGAGAGGTTGTCAGCGATACAAAAAATCTCGGCGTCTATCGATTGCGGCGGCATGCGTATTGCTGGTCGCACTGCTATTTGCCTGCTCACCTCAAATGCTTCCTGTTCCTTCGGAGTCGGAACTTGTGAATCCGACAACGGTGACGGTTCCGTCCGCTACGGATCCCTTGTTGCCTAACGATTCCTTCCATATGAGAGGCTTGCCCGGCGATCGAAACGATCGCTTGATGGTCGGGGTCAATGCCCCTGATCGTTTAAACTTGAATCCGTTTGCATCGGGTACGCGGTTGTTTCCCGTTGATCCGTCCGGTTTCTATCAGCCCGTTTATCAAACGTTGTTTGTCTTTGAACCGACTCAATTCGTGTATCGCCCCGTTCTGGCGGAATCATTTGAATTGAGCGACCAAAGCCTTAAAATCACTCTCTGTGAAGATGTTTTATGGCACGATGGTTATTCTCTCATGGCTCAAGACGTTATATTCACGATGGATGCCCACCGGAAATTCAATACGGATAAGGGAAAAGTGTTTTCCCGTTATGTGATTGATGTGAGAGCAGAGGACGATTACACGCTTGACATTTCGCTCCAAGGAAATGAAAAGAACGCCGGTTGGCACATCCTTGATACGCTATCACATATGTTGATTGCAGCGCGGCATATTTGGGAAGATGCCGTTTCTAATGCTTCTGACGTGGATTCGTTGCTCGACCGATTGACGCGCGTCGTCGGTACAGGACCTTGGAAATTTTACCAAGAAGACGCCTCATCGATTTCGTTCATCAGGCATTCCGTTGAAAACGACTCCAAGCCTTTATACCTGACGATCTTGAAGTACGCACAAACCTCTTTTGCATTCTATGCCATAGAAAATTCCGAGATTGATTTGTTGATCGCCGAGAATGATCCGGGCGAGGGAAAGGCTAGCGAGGAATATCGAGTGCCGGAGGAACGACTCAATCCGGATCTTCACTCTATTTATTCGGGGCAGGTGCTGGGCGGACTGGCGATCAATTACGGCAGCCGAGAGGAACTCGGGCGACGACCCTTCCGTCATCTGCTCGTCGCCATCGCGGATCCCGAAAAAACAGGCGCATTATGGTCGGGATACCCGATCGATATCGCGAGGAGAGACGCTCTTTCCATACCATCCGTTATGGAGAGGCTGGACAAGAATGCGTTGGAATCGGTTTTCGGTGAAGTGTCCGATCAAGTCTTTGATACGTTGATTGAAGAAGCGGGGATGACACGCCAGTCAGGCGATATGATTTATTTGGACGGCGTGCCCATGAAACCCTTGACTCTGATCTATCCCGAGTGTTCAGGTCGCATCGGTTCAGCCTGTTTTCAGTACGCAAAAATGGCGGAAGAGCAGGGTCTGGCGATTAACGTGCAACCTCTTGATCCGGATGAGTGGCGCGACGCATTGACGAGCGGGGACTATGAACTCGCCTACATGGAATCGTCCGTTAATGAGACATTCGTTGAGACAATCGGAAGGATCGCTGCGATACCGAGCAAGCAAGGCGGCGGACTCGTCACGGGAAAAGAGTTCGACGTCATCCGTGCGCGAGACGTGCTCGAGACTTTTCCTGCCGGTCATTCTCGCTCCTATATCATCGCACGCTACCAAGCGCTTGCGGAATGGCTGCTCCGGGAATGGCTGTTCATTCCTTTGGGAGCGGGCTATAAGGAGGTCGCGCTAGAGAGCAGGGTCGTCCATACCGACGCGCCCCTCGACACACTCTTTGCGTATCCTATTCTCACGCGCGAGCGCCCGCAGAGTAAATAATGTCCGTCTTCCGCATCCTTTTAATCTGATATCTTTTTTCTGCTCGTGCCGTCTTCTGATATACTATTCTCTAGCAAGAAAACAATCCCTCTCGGGACGAGTCTTCCGGGAGGGTTTCGTTCGTATCGCTTATCCAAAAAATGCGATGAAGCGTTGGCTTGGTATTGTTAAAACCTGAAAGGAAGGTTTTTTATGGATCAATTGAATATTGTTCTTGTCGTTTCATTTGCGGTCAGCATATTGGCGTTCATCGTCGCTTGGTTGCTTTACCGCTGGCTGACAGGTGTCAAGGTTGAGAACAAGCGAGCGCTTGAGTTATCCGAGTTGATTCGTGACGGATCTAACACTTTTCTTAAGCGCGAGTATCGCTATTTGGCGTATTTTTGCCTAGTAGTCGCTTGCTTGATTTTGTTTTTCCTGCCTAAGCCGATTTGGCAAGGAGGCGTCCTAGACAACATCTGGATGGTTGTGGCATATATCACCGGCACCATTTTCTCCGGACTAGCGGGGAAAATCGGCATCGCCGTCGCTACGCGAGCCAATGTGCGCGCTGCAGAGGCTGCCGCCAAGCATGGAAGGAGCCTGTCTTTCCTCAGCGGTTTCCGTGGAGGAGCGGTGATGGGCATGGCTGTCGTCGGTTCCAGCCTCTTGGGAGTCTGTGCTATTTATGCTCTGACAGGCGATGCGTTAACCATGTTGGGTTTCAGCTTCGGCGCCAGCACCATGGCGCTGTTTGCCAAGGCGGGCGGCGGTATTTTTACGAAGACGGCGGATATCAGTGCCGACCTCGTCGGCAAAGTGACGCTCGGCTTGCCGGAAGACGATCCGCGCAATCCTGCCGTTATTGCCGATAATGTCGGCGATAACGTCGGTGATGTCGCGGGCATGGGAGCCGACTTGTTTGACTCCAACGTTGCCGCCATGGCTGCCGCTTTGGTTATGGGGATATCGCTTGACCAACAGGCTGGCGGAAATCTCAATGTCATGGCGGTATTTTGCTACGCTGCCGTAGGATTGTTGGCATCCATCATCGGCGTCGGCACGGCTCGTTTGAAAGAAGGCGCGAATCCCACACGCGTCTTGAATTTCAGCACGTATGTGACAACGGCTGTCTATCTAGCCTTGACTGCGGGACTGACTGCTTTACTTAATTTCTCCTGGAGAGTATGGGGAGCCGCGGCTGTTGGACTCGCTGTCGGACTGATCATCGGGCTGACGACCGATTATTTCACTAATGATGAGCGTCCACCCGTTCGTGCCGTTGCCAATATGTCGAAATCCGGTCCGGCTTTTACCATTCTTTCCGGTATCTCCTATTCATTCCTCAGTGTGCTTCCTGCCATGGTGGGGATTGCCGTCGCTTCTTTGGTGGCTTACTTGTTATGTGATCCGTTGGGTAGCGGCTATGCCATGTACGGCATCGCGATGTCCGCGGTTGGCATGTTGTCCATCGTGGGCATGATCGTCTCGAATGACGCCTACGGTCCCATCGTCGACAATGCGCGCGGTTTGGTCGAGATGGCGGACTTGGGTGAGAATGCATTGGAAATCACGGATGAGTTGGATAGCGCGGGCAACACGGTCAAAGCGATCACAAAAGGCTTTGCCATCGGCGCGGCAGGTTTGACGGTCATCTCGATGTTGGGCGCCTACATGACCGAGGTCAATGGGGCTGCCATTGAGCAGGGTCTGATCAAAGCGGGCGAAAGCCTCTTGACGGGTTTTGACATCATCGATCCCTTGGTCTTCTTCGGCTTGATTGTCGGTGCAGCTGTTCCGGCAGTCTTTTCCGCCATGTTGATGCGCGGAGTGGACAGGAACGCCGTGCGCATGGTCGGGGAAATCCATCGCCAGTTTGACGAAATCGAAGGTCTCAAAGAGGGTAAGGAAGGCGTTGCTCCCGAATATGGCAAATGCATCGCCATTGCGACCGATGGCGCATTGAAGGAACTCATTCCCGCAGGTCTCTTTGCGATCGTGGCAACGCTGATCGTCGGTTTTGTCGGAGGCGTTTCTGCCATTGGCGGTTTCCTTACCGGCAATATCGTCAGCGGTCTCTTGCTCTCGCTTTTCATGTCAAATGCAGGCGGACTTTGGGATAATGCTAAAAAATATGTGGAGGCGGGCAACTGCGGAGGTAAAGGTTCCGAAGCCCATAAAGCTGCCGTCGTCGGCGATACTGTCGGCGATCCGTTCAAGGATACGGCGGGACCTTCCATCAATACGCAAATTACCGTGGTTTCATTGCTTGCGTCCTTAATGGCGTCTATTTTCCTCGCATTCTCACTGTTCGGCTAAGGCTGCTGCAGAAACGGTAAGCTGAATCCATACAGTATATAAAGTGTAAAGCCGCTGAAACAATTGCGTTTCAGCGGCTTTACTCAAGTAAAAGCGATGTTAAAAAAATAGAGCAAAAACATAAAGGATAAGCACTCAGAGACTAGAAATGACAAAGAGTTTCTCTATGTATTATTACTATTACGTCTAGTGACATGCAATTATTCGCATCGTAGTTTTAGGCTTGTTTCACGAGATTTTGGTACATCTTCATGAGCTCAGCCACACACTCTGCACTGGTCATTGTTCTCCAGTCAAAACCGTATGCACTCATAACAGCTTTATCGTTTTCTTGATGCGCTTTGCGTAATTCAGGCGGCATAGTCAGTTCATTATATAGATCGGCTAGAGACCAATCGGGGTACAACTCCCTTGCTCTGAGAATGTTTTTTCCGGTAATTGTAAGTTCGCTTTTTTGTTCATCAGTCAAGATAATCCACGGGAAGTTGTTGTAAACGATGGACGCAGAATAGCGGTAATCACTTTTCAATCTTCCTCCGACTATCCTCATCCAAGCATTGTGAACATTTGAGGACAAGATAGAAAAATGGTAGATTTCAGCGTCTGGAACAACGAACAGTTGATTGCTCGCAATAATCTCTTTTGAAAGAAATCCTATTGGAATATATTTTCTATTCTCTGAGCTAACAACCGGAACTCCCAAATAATCTGAATCCGGTTGTCTTATTTCAGCAAATTTCATCGGCGTATTAGCTGCCTCCAAAGTGTTCTTTCTAGTGCTTTGGCTTCTCCAATTTTTTACATGTTGGATTTTTTGCGTTAATATCCTGCTTCTCTTTATTAGATCAATATCACCGTAATCTAGCCACACACAGTATCTGTTTATCTTATTGATAAACTCCTTAGCTCCTATGAAAGGCTTCAAAACACTTTTTATAAAGGGTTCCTTTTTTAAGATTTCTTTGTACTCTTCTTCACTAATCGTAAATGCACCATCGTCCAATGCGAAACTTCCATAACTCATTCTGCTCACATCGGATAACGGTGTTCTTCTAGATGAAATAAAGATATTGGGTGCGTCAACTAAATAAGCATTTATGTAACTAGCTTTTTCCTTTCTTGAGCCGGAACTGTAAATAAATTTTTCGTGTCTTTCTTTTTGCGAAAATCCTATGATTACAACATGTACATGAGCCTTCATGCTCGCTTCGCTATCCCATACAAAACTTTGGTAAGCAAAGTTAATCGCAATCCCGTATTTTTCGAATAGAGGTTGCCAGAGTATCGCAACCTGCTCTCCTTGAGCGATAGAGTTCGTAGAAACAAAAGCACAATGAATGTTGGTTTGATTTATGTAATCGCATGCTTTCTTATACCACGCGGATACAAAATCAAGGTTTCCTACACCTTTGAGGTTGCCAAATACTTCGTACATGTCATCTTTTTGAGGGGTGTCCATCATTCGTGCACCTACAAACGGAGGATTTCCCATAATGTAATCCAGCTTGTCTCTAGGCACGACCTCTTCCCAGTCCATCCTCAAAGCATTGCCTTCAACAATATTCGGATACGTCTCCAGCGGCAGGAAATCTAGATCCATATTGACAATGTTTTCAGTTTCTTTCATCATTTGTGATTCGGCTATCCAAAGAGCAGTTCTAGCAACGGATACAGCGAAGTCGTTAATCTCGATCCCGTAAAACTGACTGATGGACACTTTGATGGGGTTTTTTACAGCACCAATCAAAACCTGTTTTCCGTGTAACTCTTTCAGAATCTCATTTTCCAGTTTGCGAAGCGAAAGGTATGTTTCAGTCAGGAAATTTCCGCTTCCCGCTGCCGGATCCAAGAAAACCAAAGAAGCCATCTTGTCTTGCAACTCTTCATAACGCCTCTTCTTGATCGTAAGTGTTTTTAGAGCCTTGATTTCTTTAAATTCTTCACGGAGATCGTCCATAAAGAGCGGATCAATCACCTTGTGTATGTTCTCAATGGACGTGTAATGCATACCTCCAGATCTTCTTGTCTCCGGATTCAGAGTGGACTCGAAAACGCCGCCAAAAACGGTCGGACTGATATTAGACCAATTAAATCCGGCGGAAGCTTTGTCTAAGATGATGTCGATGATTTCTTCATTGATTCTCGGTATAACGATGTCATCTTTTTCAAAAAGACCGCCGTTGACGTAAGGAAAAGCCAGCAAGTCTTCCGATGCATAAGGATCACGCTCATGCTCTTCTTGATCCAATACTCTAAAAAGGTTGAGCAGAGCTTCTCTAAACATAGAATTTGAATCTTTGTGTTTTGCCAAATAATCATGAAACATATTGTGGCGACCGAACAGACCGGCATCTTCGGCATAAAAACAAAAGACTAAACGGACACAAAGGATGTTCAGATCTTTCTGCGTTTCCTCATCGTCTGGGTCATTGTATTGTTTGAGCAAGGCATCATAGAGAATCCCCACGAGCTCACCCGCTTGGATCGACACTTCCGTAGCCCGTTTAATGTAATGGTCGCCCTCGTCCACGAGGAAATTCAGTCGATAGTAGTCTTCTTCCAAGTCCTTTAATAGAACAACCTCAGGCTCTCCGCCGGGTTTTTCCATATCGAAAATATGGAACTCTTTGAAGTTGGATATCACAATCCATCTTGGTCTCTCGGAATAAGGCAATTCAGCCGAATAGCGCTTTGCTTGTTGAAATGGTGAAAGAAGAGAACCGTCCGATTGTTTGAATGGCTTTGTCAAATCTTTATCGATTGATTTTTGCTCAATCAAGACGTGAGTCGACGGGATACGTCCGTCGATAAAGCTTGTGTTATCCAGCATGACTTTATCTTCAAAAATGATAAAGTCGGCAGGATTTTCTACGCCATAAACTTCGCTTAAAAGAGTGATCCAAAAGGTATCTGAGTCACCCTTTTCGTAGCCTCTGCCTTCCCATCTTTTGGCAAAATCCCTTGCTGCTTTTCTCAGTTGTGCCTGTGTTAGCATCCATTCACCTCGTTAAGAGACTGACGACATCTGGACTTCTTTATTTCATACCCTAGTCTAATTTGCTCCATTCCCTACGAGAAATTAGACGAAACCGTCGAGCCTGAGTCACTAACAATTCTTTAAAAACATTCTATCACCATATTGGGAATTATCGATTTTTACGTAAGCTCATAAGTGGGAACGTTCGTGAGGTGCAAAATTGAGGCTGTTATTAACGATTAGACAATAGGTTTGCATTAGTGAAACTCTGGATGCCAGCAAGACCGCTCCCTAACCAAAGCAAAGGGTTACATTGCAAGCTAAACATGACTGAAAAACAAAAAATACGTCGCAACGGACTGTTTTAAAAGACCGTCACTAACTAGGTTTCAGCAAGCCATTAATAGAATGCTATTATATGAAAATGTGTAGCAAAGTTTTTGCGATCGATCAGGAATAATGTCATTTGGCAACAATCGTATCGCTGGGCTAAACTTAGTTAATAGATAGAATTTGCAAAGAGCTAAAGAAAATCAAACATGTGATTTCTCAAAAAAACGCAACAGAGGGTTGACAATGGTACCGCAGGTGGTACTATTATGAGAAAGGTGATAAATATTACTAGCATTGAGAAACTGGAAGCTCGAATCCGCCAAAAACCAACACCAAACGATATACGTTTTAACGAGTTAGTAAAATTCATGGATTATTATGGATTTGAATTGAGGCCCTCTTCCGGAGGAAGTCATAGGGTCTTTTGTCATCCTCAATATGATGGAATTGTTTCCGTGGTTAAACCGCATGGAACGTCTGACGGAGTGAAGCGAGCGTATATACGCAAGGCCTTAGAAGCGGTTGATGAGCTTAATATGCCAGAGGAGGAGTAAAAATGGAACATGCATTTTTGGTTTATCCGATCATTGAAGAAGACGGAACAGAACAGTGGATTTGTGAATTCCCTGAACTCAAGGGATGTATTGGAGTTGGTGATACGTTCCAGGAAGCTGTCGATGAAGGAATGTTAAACAAAGCTGTTTGGATTGAAGCTGCCCAAGAAATGGGTAGAACTATTCCTGCGCCAAAGAGCTTGGATTCGTCTGAATACAGTGGCCGTTTCAATCTTAGAATCCCAAAATCATTACATCGTAATTTGGCTCTTAAAGCTGAACAAGAGGGAGTTAGTCTCAATTCCCTTTGTACCAGTATTCTTGCTGAAGGCTTAGGTGAGAGACGAGCACAGACAGTATATAACTTGTCAATCTCTATGCCGTCTCCTGTGCCGACAGAAATTGAAAATCACTGGAGCGATGGCAAACAAAAGATCACCAAGTTCCCCCAAACGGCATAGTTATGGAGTCATTATGGCTGAAGGTATTGTTGAATTTAAAAGTTATGAATTACACGAATTAGCTTACAAAAAGATTGAGGCATTTGAGGGTGATAATAATCTTTCGCTAACGATCACGAGCCAAGATAACATGGAGAATCCCGAGATAAAGCGTGTTATTTTGGATGCTGAGCTTACCGGTTCAGTTGAAGCGAAGATCGTGATATCTGGCATTTTTTTACTGACAGAAGATTTCAATGAGCAGTATCGCGATACTGATCTGCACATCATTGCCACATCCCTCTTGCTACCGTACGCAAGGAGCATTCTCTCTTTTGTGTCCGCTTCAGACGGGTCGAAACCTTTGCTTATACCCACCGTTAATCTTAATTTGTTATTTGATGAGAGTAATATCCGCGAAGAAGATGAATCGACTACAACTGAATAAGAAAAGTAGATGAAGATGTCCTCCAAACTGGAAGCATATCTAGTCGGAAACGCTCTCATCATTAAGACCGCTTTAGACACAGATAACCGAATAAGGACGCTAGACTTTGTTCTGATTTCGTTGTAATTGCTTAATCCGGAAGAATTATCTGATCTGCTCGTCTGGAAATCTCGTGCGCTGAAGGCCTCGCTCTAAAAAGTCCAATTTGATGGCTCTCTACGTGCGGAACGGTCAACTTAGGTCTGAATATTCATGGCTAGGCTTCTCTTGGAAAGCTGTCTTTAAAACCTCTTATCGAATGAGCGTCTCGCCTATTGCATGCGTCACACCAAACCCATCGCCACGCTCTTCGCACAGGATAGTAATCGCATAATGCACTGCATCAGCACCGCAGAAAGGGCAAGCCCCTTTTTTCTTGCTCTTAACAAGATCAGCTAAATAAAACATTCACTTTAATCCCAATTTATCCTCCTCTTCAGAGTCTTATGAAACGCTTGAGCAGCACGTAGAAGCTTGTGAAAAAGCTGGTAAGGATCTGCTGCCGGAAATCTACGGATGGGATTTTTCTGGAAACATTTTTTATTAGTTATATAGAAGAGTGTTGTTGAAGAAGCGGCAAACCGACCGCCTATCATGCATCGCGTTCAAAGTTTTATTCGTCCTCTTCAATATACCCCGCCCACGCAACTATCCTGCACAATCACTTCCATCCATCCTTCTTTTTTCAACCTCTCTTTATCGGTCTCAGGGTAGTCACCATCCAAGAATGCACCGACTTCATCGAATAGCTTTATCCATTCTTCAGTGCTTTGCCCCTCGAGCTGTGTTCTGCGAATAAGGTCATCGACTAACGGCATGTTGACCACCTTCATATTCTTGAATGAGCTCCTCAGCTCTTTCTCGTGTAATGGGATCACACCAACAATCCCCCATGAGAATGCCTTCGTAGTATCGATTACGAACCCAGTTTCCATTTTCATAAACGAAGAACCAAACCCCATCATCTTTCACAAGATTTTTGTATACTGGGTCAAAGTAGTATTTTTCTTTTTCTTCAGACATTTCTATCAACCCTTTCCGGTATCTCTATCGTATCACTGGGTGGATCGAATCATACCGATTTCCAGCGTGCAATGAACAGATAATAACTTGACGCAAAAGAGTGACTTTTCAGTGAATTGGAAGTCGCGCTCGCAAAAGGTCAGGCGCGGTGTTGGAAGTCCACCCGCCTTCGGCGACCGAGATTTCCAGTGAATTTTCAGTAGTAAGATGGCTCCCATTGCTTACTATCAGTCGCTCATGTGGCTTCCTATGTATGTCTTTCACTCATTCAAAATCATCTGTGAGCCATGGAATCAAAAAACAGAGATAGTTTCAATTTAGTATCAAGAAAAAGCAATACCCCTGTAACAGCTGTGTTACAAGGGTATTTGGTGGGAGCAACCGGGCTCGAACCGATGACCCCTTGCTTGTAAGGCAAGTGCTCTCCCTGCTGAGCTATGCTCCCATTTGTCGCGGATCGCTTTCCACTTTATGGTCAGTATCCAGTGCGAATTTAATACTTTTGCCTTAATTATAGGGCGCCTGCACTCCGAGAAGCCAACATATCGCACCCGTACGCTTAATAATTGCACAAAAGCCCATCTTTGACAAGCTGCCGTCCATGGGCGCCAAATGCGCCAGTTTGTAGCATATTCAATGCGTTTTCTTGAGCATTTTCCAGTCTCAATTCATACTTCACATACGTATGGATGAACAGCGCCAAATATTCGGGGATCGTCTCAGAGAGTTGCGGAAAGAGAAGAGACTTCGGCAAGATGACATTGCCGTTGATCTCAATGTCACCAGACAGACAATTTCTAAATATGAGCGTGGCGAACGCCAGCCCGATTACCGTATGCTTATAAAAATCGCGGAATATTTTCAAGTTTCCATCGACTACCTATTCGGTCGGACACCCATACGTCCCGTCAGCCGGTTTGATGAACGGGAGTATTTCTATAGCTTTACTCCCCCCATGGTGGCGGATAAACCAGCTGACTGAATAAGTTGAGCTTTGCAAATGAAGTTGAACATGCGATGGTTAGGATTTAATCGTTCTGCCCACGCTATTTGACGTCATAACAAGTTGGCATTCAGCTTTCGTTCTATTCGTTTTGAACCCTCTCTTTGACCGGTTGACAATCATTTCATTTATCTGTTATCCTTGCATGGCGTTCGAAAACGAGGTGTACGGCGCAGTAGTTCAGACGGTTAGAATGCCAGCCTGTCAAGCTGGAGGTCGAGGGTTCGAGTCCCTTCTGCGTCGCCAAACAGTTGCCGGTTT
>Ga0255340_1002698_pt1 | contig 20090 bp, 21 predicted proteins | sample wastewater_treat_7_FD_192417 | JGI IMG/M metagenome (GOLD analysis project Ga0255340, IMG submission 192417) | Wastewater microbial communities from Lulu Island WWTP, Vancouver, Canada - plant10 | ecosystem: Engineered > WWTP > Wastewater > Unclassified | place: Canada: Vancouver, British... | reverse complement strand
TGAGTGTCGGAAATCTCACCGTGGGCGGCACGGGCAAGACGCCCATGGTGATCAAGCTCGCGGCGATGCTGAGGGATCGGGGCCTTCGGCCTGCCGTGCTGAGCCGCGGCTATGGGGGGACGAACACGTCCCCCGTGCTGGTCGTCTCCGACGGCAGGCAGGTCCTCGCCGGGCCGGAAGAGGCTGGCGACGAGCCGGTCCTCATCGCCCGGCGCCTCCCCGACGTCCCCGTTCTGGCGGGCGCGAAGCGGACCGTGACGGGACAATACGCGCGGGAGAATCTCGGCGCCGACGTGCTCGTCCTGGACGACGGATTCCAGCACCGCTGGATCCGCAGGGATCTCGACATCGTGCTGCTCGACAGCCGCGAACCCCTGGGAAACGGGTTCCTCCTGCCGCGGGGCCCCCTGCGGGAGCCACCCGAGGCTCTCGAGCGGGCCGGTGTTGTCGCCTTCACGCGCTCGGAAAAGGGATCCGCGCCGGCGATCGACGGACGGATCGCCGGATGGCTCCCGGGGCGCCCGGTTTTGCGGACGCGCGTGAGACCGACGTCGCTCATCGGGCCGGACGGGAAAGAGTCGTCCCTCTCATCCCTTGCGGGGAAGCGGGTCTTCGCCTTCGCAGGCATCGCGCAGCCCGACTCGTTCCGGCTGAGCATCGAATCCCTGGGAGGCCGCGTCGCCGGATTCATCGCCTTCGGGGATCATCACCGCTACACCGCGGAGGACATGCGACGGATAGAACGAGAACTTGCCGAGACCGGGGCTGAGGTCCTGCTCACGACGGAAAAGGACGGCGTGAAGCTATCGGCTATCGAGGCTCTCCGGCAGCGGCTCAGCCTCCTGGCCGTCGAGACGGAAATCCTCGAAGGGGCGGACGCGCTGGAGACGGCGTTGCGCGTGTGTATCGGCGCCCGCTGAAGCATCGCTCATTTTCCATGCAGCCACGGCTCAAGCGAGGCGACGTGAAATGAAGAAGTCAAGAAGAGCGGAAGAGCGGCAGGATCAGGAACAGGAAACGAGCTCATGGAACCGACGCGCACAACGGCATTTATCTTCTTTGCCTTCCGGCTGATCCCTCTCGGGCTGCGCCGGGCGATCTTCAAGGCCGTCTTCCGCCTCTTCTACCACGCCTCGGTGAGGCAGCGCGTCATCGCCCTGCACAACCTCCGGAACGCCTTCCCGGAAAAGAGCCTCGAGGAAATCGAGGAAATCGCAAAGGGCGTCTACCGCCACCTGGCCCTCGTGATGGCCGATCTGTTCGAGATGCCCTGGATCACCCGGGAGACCCTGCACGAGTGGGCCGATGCGGAGGGGCTCGAACATCTCGAGCAGGCGTTCGCCGGGGGAAAGGGGGTGCTCTCCGTCGTGGCCCACTTCGGTCACTGGGAACTGATGACGGTCGCCGTTCCCCTGATGGCCCGACCGATGCAGATCGTCTACCGTCCCCTGGACAGCCCCGTCATGGACAACCTGCTGGGGTGGAGCCGCACGAAGCACGGCAACGCCCTCATCCCCAAGGGGGGCTCGGGGAAGCGGATCATCCGTCTGCTGCGGGAGAATCACGCCATCGGGATCCTGAGCGACCAGAACGTGGACACGCGGGAGGGCATCTTCGTGGATTTCTTCGGCAGGCCCGCCTGCACCTCCGTCGGGACGGCAGTGCTCGCCCTGCAGTCGGGGGCGCCCGTCCTGCCGGCCTTCATGCCCCGGATGCCCGACGGACGCTACCGGCTCATCATCCTGCCTCCCGTGGAGATCACCCGGACCGACGACTACGAATCGGATCTGCGCGTCAACACGCAGCGCTTCACAAAGGTGGTCGAGGACATGGTGAGAAAGTATCCCGACCAGTGGTTCTGGATCCACCAGCGGTGGAAGACGAAACCCTGGCAAGGGGCGTAGCCCCTTGCCAGAAGCTAAGAGGGTGAGAAGGTGAGAAGGTGAGAAACGACGGGAACAAACATGGAAAGAAAGAAAACGATTCGTCATTTCAGAGATCTGGAGGTTTACCAGCGCTCGTTTGCCTTAGCCGTCGAGATCTTCCAGATCAGCAAGAAATTTCCTTCAGAGGAACGTTACTCGCTCACGGATCAAATCAGAAGATCGTCACGTTCTGTTTGCTCGAATCTTGCCGAGGCCTGGCGGAAAAGGCGATATGTGGCAGTTTTCAAGAACAAGTTGACAGATGTGATGCAGGAAGCATCTGAGACGCAGAGCTGGCTGGAATTCTGCCTTGCCTGCAGTTATATAGATGAGGAGCAATTTAAAAAACTGGACAATGAATATGAGGAAATCATATCCATGCTGAACTCGATGGAGAGGAACGCAGGGAAATTCTGCTACTGAATTTCCATCCTTCTCACCCTCTCACCTTCTCACCTTCTCACGTTCGTTATGCAGAGCGCAGGCCATGGGTAAGGGAATCGACTTTGATCAACTGAAAAACGTGCTCATCCGTGGCACCAACTGGATCGGCGATGTCGTCATGACGTTTCCGGCGATCGCCGCCGTCCGCGAGACGCTGCCGAAGGCGCGCATTTCGGTTCTCGTGAAGCCCTGGGTGGCCGATCTCGTCCGGATGCACCCCGCCGTCGACGAGGTGCTGGTCTACGAGCGGCCGGGGCGGCACGAAGGCCTCTCCGGCATCCTCCGGCTCGCCCGGGAGTTGCGGGCCAGGCGGTTCGACGCGGCCGTTCTCCTGCAGAACGCCATCGAGGCGGCCGTCATCGCGCGGCTGGCCGGAATCCCTATCCGTGCCGGCTACAGCACTGACGCCCGGGGACTGCTCCTGACTCACCCGGTGACACTCGAGCCACGGGTCAAGGCTGTGCACCAGTCGCTGTACTACGTCGAGATGCTCAAGGCACTGGGATTTACGCCGTCCCGCGCACCCCTTGTCCTGACCCCGACGGAAGCGCAGAGGATCACGGGGGGGCAGCGCCTCGTGCGGCTCGGCATCGCCGGTCGGCGCCCGATCGTCGGGATGGCCCCTGGGGCGGCCTACGGGCCGGCCAAGCGATGGTTCCCGGAGCGGTTCGCGGCCGTGGCAGACCGCCTCGCGGAGAGATTCGCCTGCCCCGTCCTGCTCTTCGGCAGCGACGGGGACCGGCCGAGCACGGAGGCGGTTCAGGCAGCGGCAAAAACCCCGCTCGTCGACATTGTGGGCCGGACCAACCTGAGCGACGCCATTGCGCTCATCGCCTGCTGCGATATCTTCGTCACGAACGACTCGGGTCTCATGCACGTGGCGGGGGCCCTCGGCGTGCCGACGGTGGCCATCTTCGGATCGACGAACCCGCAGACGACCTACCCCCTGGGGGAGCGGACGGTGCTCGTCCGCAGGCCCGTGGACTGCAGCCCCTGTCTCAGGAAGGAGTGCCCTGCCGACTTCCGGTGCATGGATCTGGTGACCGTCGACGAGGTGTACGACGAATCGGTTCGCCTGCTGGCCGCGGCAGGGTATTGCTGAGGATCGACATGGACGCAAAGCATACAGCCGTTTTCATGGATCGTGACGGCACACTCAACGAGGAAGTCAGTTACCTGAGCCGCATGGAGCAGTTGAAGCTCTACCCGCAGACCGCAGAGGCGGTGCGTCTGATCAACACCGCCGGCATGAAGGCCGTCGTAGTGACCAACCAATCCGGTGTGGCCCGTGGCTACTTCTCGGAGGACTTCGTGCGCAGCGTCCATGACCGGATCAACGAGCTGCTCGCAGCCAAAGGGGCCCGCATCGACGGATTCTACGTATGCCCCCACCACCCCATCTACGGAATCGGCGTCTACAAGCAGGACTGCGAGTGCCGAAAGCCGAAACCGGGGCTGCTGCTGAGGGCGGCGGCGGAGATGAACATCGACCTCGCCCGCTCGTACATGATCGGCGACATGCTGAAGGACGTGGAGGCGGGCAAGAAGGCCGGGGCCAGCGGGATTCTCGTCTGCACCGGCTATGGCGCCAACATCGTCCGGACGGACATGCCGGCCTTCATTGCCGAGGACATCCTGGAGGCGGTTCGGTGGATCCTGGAGGACAGGAAGGCCCGATGAACATCCTCATCGTCAAGCTCAGCGCCATCGGCGACGTGATCCACACGCTACCCTCGCTCGCAGCCCTGCGCCGCTGCTACCCGGAGGCGCACATCAGCTGGGTCGTCGAGGAAGCGGCCTCGGATTTGCTGGCCGATCACCCGATGCTCGACCGGGTCCTTGTCTCGCGGCGGAAGCGCTGGGTCCGCGGCCTCCGGGAGGGAGGAAACCGTGCGGCCGTCCTCCGCGAAATCCGGAAGTTTCTCCGCACGCTGCGCGACCGGCCCTACGATCTCGTCATCGACTTTCACGGCCTCCTCAAGAGCGCCGTCGTCGTCTTCCTGAGCGGAGGCCGGCGCCGCCTCGGCTATGACAGCCTGCAGGAGGGAAGCGGACTGTTCCTGAACGAGAAAATCCCCGAGGACATGACCAGGCACGCCGTGGACCGATACCTCGACTTCCCGCGCCACCTCGGCTGCGACGCGTCGAACCCGGTTTTCCCCATCGCCGTCACTGAGGCCCACGTCACGCGCGTGCAGGATCTCCTGGCCGCACAATCTGTTGACACAACGGCGGGTTTCGTGGCAATAAGTCCCGTCGCCTACTGGGAGACGAAGCTCTGGGACGAGGCGAGATTCGCGAACGTCTGCGACCGCATCGTCCGCGAACTGGGCCTCCCCGTCGTCTTCACGGGGGAGATGTCCGAAGGGCCCATCGAGCGCATCCGGTCGCTCATGAGGGCCCCGTCGGCCTCGGTGGCCGGCGCGACGACGCTCCGGGAGCTTGCGGCCCTTTACCGCCAGGCGTCGGTCCTCCTGACGACCGACTCGGGTCCCATGCATCTCGCCGCGGCCGTCGGGACGCCTGTGGTGGCCCTCTTCGGGCCCACCTCTCCGGAACGGACGGGGCCCTACGGAGCGGGGCACGCCGTCATCCGCAAAGGTCTGGCCTGCAGCCCCTGTTTCCGGAAGAGCTGCGAGACGATGGAGTGCATGAAGGCCATCGGCGTCGACGAAGTTTTCCGGGCCGTCCGGGACAGGATCGAACAAGCCGGACGGGGGGAAGCATTCGGAGATTCGGGGAAGATGACGGCTTTTCCCGAGAGGGGACGTCAAGCATGAGGGGAAAAAGGAATTTTCGCCGCACCGTGGCGCTTGCCGCGTTTCTTGTCCTTTTCTGCGCGGGGGCAGGCTGGTCGGCCGAGGCAAGACCGTCGCCGCGCATCACCGGAGACGGTTTTTTCACCGAGGTGGGCTTTGTCACGGGGTTCGGCTACAGCACGGTATCGGAAGGAAAGTACCTTCCGGTTCCACTTATCGTTCATCTGGGCACGGACATGGGGCGATGGTTCCCCTCCCTCGCGAATAACCGGGGGGTGCTCACCGTTTTCCTCGAACCCCAGGTCAACCCGGTCTTCGGCTACGAGAGGCGCCTCGAAGCCGGCGCGAGCCTCGGTCTCAAGTACCGGTACCCGCTCACCGATGCCCTTTCGGTCTATGGCCTCTACTCCGCGGGATTTCTCTTCCTCACGGCGAACACCGTGGATCAGGCCAATGGGCTCAACTTCGCCAACTCGGTGGGCGCCGGCATCAGCGTCAGGATCATGCCCGGTGCCGCCCTCGACCTGGGATTCCGCATCCGTCACGTCTCCAACGCCGATCTCCGGGAACCCAATTGCGGCATCGACAGCTACATCGGCATGATCGGCTTCATGTTCACTTACTAGGAGGAGGGATGATGGCCATCAGCAAGGACCTTCTCGACATCCTCGCCTGCCCCAAGTGCAAGGGAGACCTTCGCCTGACGGAAAAGGAAGACGGCCTGATCTGCGAGCGCTGCCGGCTCCTCTACGAGATCCGCGACGACATCCCTATCATGCTCATAGACGAGGCCAGGAAGCTCGACTGAGGCCAGGTCAAAGGCAGCGCAGGGCCAGGGCAATCGGGAGACAGTCCTTTTCGCCTCTGCCTTTCGCCTGCCCTTCATGGGCATCCCCGCATGTGCCACCCGATGAGCTGCGTGTAGACCTTCCACTTCTGCCGCAGGCCTGAATTCAGCCCCACCGTCAGCACGACACCGGCCCCCGTCATGATCCAGTTCACGACGAGACGCAGCACGACGAGAATCGCCGCGAGAAGCGAACGGGCCGGGCTCTCCCACTTCATGAAGTAGAGATACCGGGATCGGTAGAAGTGCATGCGCGAGCGGACGCTGGTCCCGACGCTCTTTCCCTGGAGGTGATAGATCTTCGCCGACGGGACGTGGTAGATCTTGCCGCCGGCCTCTTTCATCGTCCGGGCCCAGTCTGTCTCCTCGAAAAAAAAGAAGTAGCGCTCGTCGAACCCCCCCACGCCGTCGATGGCGCTTTTCCGCACGATCAGGCAGGCCCCGACGCACGAGTCCACCTCGATGGGGTGCCTGTACTCCCTGCGCTTGCTGGGATACCGGTCGGGGAAGAGGGTTTCGAGAAGCGGCATGTTGAACAGGAGTGACGGGATCGTGGGAAACCGGGCAATGGAGTGCTGCCTGCTCCCGTCGGCATTGAGGAGCTGCCCGCAGGCCATGACCGCCTCGGGGTGTTCCTCCATGAAGGCGAAGAGTTCGCGGGCGGCCCCGTCCGTGAGGACCGCGTCCGAATTGAGCAGCAGCGCGTAGCGGCCCGACATGGCCCGGAAGGCCTGGTTGTTGGCGGCGGCAAAGCCCCGGTTGTCGTAATTCTCGATCCGCCGCACCTGCGGGAACTCGACCTTCAGCATGGCGACGCTGCCGTCGCTCGAGGCGTTGTCGACGACGATGACCTCCAGGTCCAGGTCCGTGACCGTCGCGTACACGGAGCGCAGGCAGTCGCGAAGAAGCGCCTCGGTGTTCCAGTTGACGATGATGACGGAAAGATCCATGGTGATTCCATGTATATCAGTCTCAAGCGGTCGGCAGCGGTCCGATTTCAAGGCCCCGGCAAGCGATGGCGAAGTCAGGAAGTGAAGAAGAGCGGAAGAGCAGCAAAAAGAGTCTCTTCGCCTTCTCCTTCTGCTCTTCCTCACCTCCGCTCTTCATGGCTTCCGTCCTTTTGGCGGTTCAGCTCGCTGAGCTTGGCGTACTTGAAGAACTTGTTCACGGCGTCGGTGACGGAAAGGACCAAGCCCTGGCTCCCGTCCAGGAACCCCAGGCGTAGCACGTAATTCTGGATGAAGGTCAGCTCGGCCCGGGCCAGCGCCCCCCAGACCGACGAGCGGCGCCCTTCCCGGAACGCCTCCTCGGCCGCGAGGGTGGAGTACCGGTCGATCTTTTTCAGGACCTCGCTCAACCGGCTCTCGGTGAAGTGCTCGATGGGGCTCTCCAGGGGAACAACCCTTCCGTCCACCTCCACGGCCTCGTGCACCGGGACATCCGTCATCCGTCCCATGCCCCTGCGGAAGAGCCGCGTGATCCGGTCGGGCCACCACCCCATGTGCCGGACCCATCGTCCCTGGAAAAAATTTTTCCGTGGAAAGCTGTACCCCTGGGCCGCCTCCCCGCCTGACGAGACGACCCCCCGGATGGCGGCCTGCGTCTCCGGGGGGATGCGCTCGTCGGCATCAAGGACGAGCACCCAGGGCTCTCGGCAGCGGTCGATAGCCGCCTGCTTCTGCCTGCCGAAGCCCTTCCAGTCCTCGATGAAGACGTCGCAGCCGAAGCCGCGCGCGATCTCGGGGGTGCCGTCATCGCTCCCCGAGTCGACCACGACGATCTGTCTCGCGAAGGAGACGCTCTCCAGGCAACCAGGAAGGTTGGCAACCTCATTCTTCGTGATGATCGCAACGGAAAGCGGGATTTTCTCATCCATGGTTCATCTCTCGCGCCGGTCCCATCACGCCGGCCGCGGGCCACCATACCACAGAAGACGGGCGGATTAAAACGGTGAAATGGAAAAGGCTTACGCATTTCAGGCGGCAGGAGGGAGAAGGAAGACCACGGTGGAACGATCGGGAGCGCGCCTTCAGGCTTCGGAAATAAGGAGACGAGAAGCGGGACAATTCGTTGTTGACTCTTTCGGATGAAGTTCTATAATGGAGCCATCCTGGAACCAGGAGGCGCTTATGCCAGTCAATTTGTCCATAAAAAACGTGCCGGATCGGATTGCCGACAGGCTTCGGAAAAGGGCATCAAGGCATCATCGCTCCCTGCAGGGAGAGCTCCTGGCCATCCTCGAGGAAAGCGTGGCAGAAGAAAAACTTTTTACGGCGGAAGAATTTCTGGTCGAAGTCAGGAAGTCGGGTCTGAAGACGCCCGCCGAGGCCGTCCGCATGGTCCGGGAGGATCGGGATGACCGCTCGCGTCGTTGATGCCTCGGCCCTGGGAGCGCTCGTTTTCGGGGAACCGGCTGCCGATGCAATAGCCGCGCGCCTGGGCAGCTCTGCCCTCGCGGCGCCTGCCCTCATCCGTTACGAACTGGCCAATGTCTGCCTGAAGAAGATCAAGGCCCATCCCTCCCTGGAGGGGAAACTGCTCGCGGCGTTCGAACTCGGCTCCCGGATTGCCATGCAAATCACCGACGTCGATCATTACGAAGCCATCCAACTCGCTCAGTCGGCGGGCCTGTCCACCTACGATGCAAGTTACCTGTGGCTGGCACAGAGGCTCAAGGCCGAACTGATCACCCTGGACAAAAAGATGAAAGAGGCGGCAGCCAGGATTGACGTCGTCGTCCCTGAGATCTGACGCAGCCGCGCATTCACCCGGCTGTCCGAGCCAACCGATGAAGGAACGGAAAAAAATCGCCGTCGTGATCCCCAGGTTCGGCCTCGTGGGCGGCGCTGAGAATTTCGCGGCAGAGCTGACGGCCCGAACGGCGACAGACCCCCGCTTCGATGTCCATGTCTTCGCCAACCGCTGGCGCGGGGCCGTGCCGGGCATCACGTTTCACCGCGTCCCGATCATCCGGTTTCCCCGCACCCTCATCACCCCGAGCTTTGCCTGGTTCGCAAACCACGCCATCGCGCGGGAGGGCGCCGACCTCATCCACACCCACGACCGGATTTGCGAGGCGGATCTCTTCACCATGCACGGTATCCCCCATCGGCTCTGGGTCCTCGACGTGCGAAGGAAGCGCATGAGCCTTTTCGACCGGGCCACCTGCGTGGTGGAGGCCCGGCTCGTTGCGAATCCGCGCTGCCGGAGGTTCCTCGCCGTCTCGTCGATCACAAAGGAAAAATTCATCGGCGAGTACGGCGTCGAGGAGGCCCGCGTGCTCGTCCTTCCGCCGGGAACGGACGTTTCGCGTTTCTCCGGGATCGACCGGGAACGAAACCGGGCCGCAATCCGGCGGTCGCTCGGTATCGACGATTCGACGCCGATCCTTCTTTTCGTGTCCATGAACTTCGAGGTGAAGGGCCTCGATTACGTCATGCGGGGGCTCGCCGAACTGAAGCGAAGGCAGCCGCCGGCGATGCCGGTCCTCTACGTCGTCGGGCGCGGCAACGAGGGACACTACCGGCGAATGGCGGAGGAGCTGGGGATCGGCCGGCACACCCGCTTCTCGGGGGTCACGGGCCGGGAGCAGCTCGACGCGATCTACAGGGGAAGCGATTTCTTCGCCATGCTGTCACGCTTCGACACCTTCGGCATGGCGGCGCTTGATGCCATGGCGGCCTCGCTGCCTGTCGTGCTCAGCGGCAACGTGGGGGCGAAGGATCTCGTGCTCGACGGGGTCAACGGGTTCGTCGCCGGCGACCCCGCCGACGCGAAGGCCGTGGCAGAGAGATTCGTCCGGCTTCTCGACCCCGAAATCAGGCGCAGGATGGGACAGGAGGCCTTCCGGACGGCAGGCGGGCAGAGCTGGGACGAGATCGCCCGAAGACAGATCGAGATCTACGAGGGGCTCCTCGCGATCTGACAGTCCACCGGGGCGGCCCTGACCCGCGCCGTCTTTTACCCCGGCCTGCATTGGCTCCCCAAGGCTTCCCCCGAGCCGTCGAATCTCCCGGTTTCCGCCCGCTTGCGGGGACCTCGCGCGCCGGGCTGAGAAGCGCCTGCGCAAACACCGGCTCAGCTGCCTCAACGCCAGACAAACCCCCGAAATCATATGCTTTTCACCGGCTATCGCCATGCAACCCATGAAACGTTTTTTCTTGACTTGACACCCCCCGTGGGCTACCCTTCATCCCTGTCAAATGCAGTATTTACAGCCCCTTCGGACGCACGAAGGGGCTCAATGCATACGGCTGCCGCATTTTTTTCATCGATGAGGGAATCGAGGAAGCGGAGCTGTATAAAAAATCCAGGAAGGAAGGCTTTTCATGGAATTCATCGACCTGGCTTCACAGCAAATGCGGATTCGCGAAAGGATTACCCGGGGCATCGAAGCCGTATTGAACCACGGCCAGTACATCATGGGCCCCGAGATTGCGGCCCTCGAGGAGGAACTGGCCCGCTACGTGGGCGCAAGGCATGCGATTTCCTGCGCCTCGGGGACGGATGCCCTGCTCATGGCGCTGATGGCCCGCGGCATCGGACCGGGGGATGCCGTGCTGACGACCCCCTTCACATTTGTCGCTACGGCGGAAGTCATCAGCCTCGCGGGCGCCACCCCCGTCTTCGTCGATATCGACCCAAAGACCTACAACATCGACCCGGACAGGCTCGAACAGTGCATCGCGGCCCTCCGCGGCGGCGGTGCCGGGCCCAGCGCGCTGCCGCGCATCGACGGGCTCAACGCCCTCACGCCGAAGGCCGTCATCACCGTCGATCTCTTCGGCCTGCCCGCCGATTACAGTCGCCTGGAGAGCATTGCCACGCGCGAGGGGATGTTCCTGATCGAGGACGCCGCCCAGTCCTTCGGGGCCGAGCACAACGGCCGGAAGGCCTGCGCATTCGGGGACATCGCCTGCACGTCCTTCTTCCCGGCCAAGCCCCTCGGCTGCTACGGCGACGGGGGCATGTGCTTCTGCAACGACAACGGCATGGCGGAAATTCTCCGCTCCATCCGCCTGCACGGTAAGGGCTCCCACAAGTACGAGAACGTCCGCATCGGCATCAACGGGCGTCTGGACACGATCCAGGCGGCCATCCTCCTGGCGAAGTTCAGCCTCTTCGAGGAGGAAGTCCATCTCCGCCAGGCCGTCGCCGGACGCTACAACGAGAAACTGCGCGCCTGCCGGGACCTGGTGACGCCCGTTGTCCCGGACGGATATCAAAGTGTCTGGGCCCAATACTCGCTGCTGGCGCGGGACGAGGCCCAACGGGATGCCATCATGAAGAAAATGCAGGCCGCGGGCATCCCGACGGTCATCTACTATCCCCGGCCGCTGCACCTGCAGGGCGCGTTCTCCTTCCTCGGCTACCGTGCGGGGGATTTCCCCGTGAGCGAGGACTGCGCGAGGCGCATCTTCAGCCTCCCCATGCACCCTTACCTCGGCGAGACGGACCAGGACCGGATCGTGGCCGCCCTGCTCGAGGCCATAGGCACCTGATTGAATCAGCTCTGAAGGAGACGCAATGTCCGGAGACACTCCCATGAACAAAGAGAGCATGCCAAAAGTCGCCGTGATCGGCGCCGGGGCCTGGGGCCGCAACCTCGTGCGGAACTACCACCAGCTGGGCGCGTTGACGAGGGTCTGCGACGCCGACGGGGCGGTGCTCGCCCAGCTCGAGAAGCAGTACCCCCTGGCCCGGCCCTGCCTGGCCTACGCCGACGTGCTGTCCGACCCCGCCGTCCAGGGCATCGTGATCTCGACGCCCGCGGAGACCCACTTCGGCCTGGCACGGGAGGCCCTGCTCGCCGGAAAGCACGTCTACGTCGAAAAACCGCTCTCCTTAAGCGACCGCGAAGGCGAGGAACTGATCGGGCTGGCTGAGGCAAAAGGGCTGACCCTCATGGTCGGTCACCTGCTGCAGTACCACCCCGTCTTCGTGCGGCTCAAGGAGCTGGCCGTCTCGGGATGCCTGGGTCGCATCAACTACATCTACTCCCACCGCCTCAACCTCGGAAAGATCCGCCGCGAGGAAAACGCCCTGTGGTCCTTCGCCCCCCATGACATCTCCATGATCCTCGCGCTGACCGGCGAGGAACCCGAGAGCGTTCAGGCGACGGGCGGAAACTACCTGCACCACCGGATCGCCGACGTGACCACGACGCACCTCAATTTCCCCTCGGGGATCAAGGCACACGTCTTCGTCTCGTGGCTGCACCCCTTCAAGGACCAGAAACTCGTCGTTGTCGGCGATCGCAAGATGGCCGTCTTCGACGACACGATGCCCTGGTCTGAAAAGCTCCTGCTCTATCACCACGAGATCGTGTGGAGGAACAATGCCCCCGTTCCCGCCAGGGGCGAGCCGGAGCGGGTGGCCGGCATCCCCGAGCAGGAACCCCTGCGCCTGGAGTGCGAACACTTCCTGCGCTGCATCGCCAACGGGACCCAGCCCGTCACAGACGGGCGGGAAGGGCTGCGTGTCCTGCGGATCCTCAATGCCAGCCAACAGTCCCTGAACACCGATGGCGCAAAAATCCCGCTGAAAGCATCCGCGCCCGGAGAAAAACCGAAGGGGGAAAATGCGCTGGCTTACTACGCGCACGACACAGCCGTCATTGACAAGAACTGCGAAATCGGGGCGGGCACGAAGATCTGGCACTTCTCCCACGTGCTCACGGGAAGCCGCATCGGCGAGAACTGCAACATCGGCCAGAACGTGGTCATCGGGCCTGACGTGACGATCGGCAGGGGGTGCAAGATCCAGAACAACGTGAGCGTCTACAAGGGTGTCACCCTCGAGGACGGCGTCTTCTGCGGCCCCTCCATGGTCTTCACGAACATCATCAACCCCCGGGCGGAGATCTCCAAGATGGACCAGGTCCGCCCGACCCTGGTGAAGAAGGGCGCGACGATCGGCGCCAACGCGACGGTCGTCTGCGGGGTCACCATCGGGGCCTGCGCCTTCGTCGGCGCCGGCACTGTGATCACCAAGGACGTACTTGATCACGCACTGGTAGTAGGAAACCCGGCCCGACCGTCTGGTTGGATGTGTCGCTGCGGCGAAAAGCTCTCGAGGCGTCTCGCGTGTCCCGCGTGCGGGGCCTCTTATCGAAAATCAGGTAACGGGCTGACCGTCAAATGAAGACGCGCCGCCCTACGGATTCCGCCATATAAGAAAACGGTCCCGAAAAGGAGATCATGGCCATGGATATCAGAAGCGCGCGCATTCTCGTCATCGGCGGTGCAGGACTTATTGGTTCCCACGTCGTCGAAGCACTATTGAGAGAAGACGTCCGGGAAGTCATCGTTTATGATAATTTTTGCAGGGGAACCCATGAAAACCTGGAAGCGGCTTTAAAGGACCCCCGTTGTCGAATCTACGAAATCGGCGGCGATATCCTGCAGACGGACATCCTGGACTCCGCCATGAAAGGCGCCGACGGCGTCGTCCACCTGGCGGCTCTTTGGCTGTTGCAATGCCACGAATATCCCCGCGCCGCCTTCGATGTCAACATCCGCGGCACGTTCAACGTCTTGGAAGCCTGCGTGGCCAACCGGATCAAACGGCTGGTTTACTCGTCATCGGCCTCCGTCTACGGCGACGCGCTCACGGACACCATGACGGAAGATCACCCCTACAACAATTGGACGTTCTACGGCGCGACCAAGATCGCCGGGGAACACATGTTCAAGGCCTACCACCGGCGATACGGATTGAAAGGCGTGGGACTCCGTTACATGAACGTCTACGGCGCCCGCCAGGATTACCGGGGCACCTATATCGCCGTGATGATGAAAATTCTCGACAACCTGGATAAAGGCCTTCCGCCTGTCGTTTACGGGGACGGCAATCAGGCATACGACTTCATCTACGTCAGCGACGTCGGCCGGGCAAACGTCTGCGCCCTGAAAAGCGACATCCCCTTCGGCTTCTACAACATCGGCAGGGGCGTCAGGACATCCATCAAGGAGTTGACGGAGATCATCCTCAAGATAACCGGATCGAGACTTCCGATCCAGTACGAATCGGCGGGTCTGACCTTCGTGACCAATCGCGTGGGAGATCCGAAGGCGGCCCAGCGGGACCTCGGATTTACCTGGACCATTGATCTCGAAGAGGGGATGCGCCGCCTCATCGAATGGCGCAAGAACAACATGGTGGCGGTGGAGACCAGGAGGAACCTGACACAACGCTGATCATCGGCGGGCCGGGAGATCCCGGGCCTACTTCCCGACAGGAATCGAGAGGGGAACAAGATGAATAAAATCCCGTTGATCAAGCCCTTCATGACCCAGGAGATCAAGAATAAGGTGTGCGAAGTCCTGGAGGGCGGATTCCTGACCGAAGGGTCGGTGACGAGGGAATTCGAAGCGGCCGTCCGCGACTATGTCGGCTGCAAATATGCCATCGCCGTGACCTCCTGTACGACGGGACTGGAAATGGCACTGCGCATTCTGGGCATCGGCCCCGGCGATGAAGTCATCGTCCCCGATTACACCTATCCGGCGACCGCCGATGTGGTGGCGATTGTGGGTGCCACCATAGTTATCGTCGATGTCTCACCCCGAACGATGCTCATCGACTATGACGCTATAGAATCGGCCATCACCGAAAAGACAAAGGTGGTCATCCCCGTGTCCCTCTTCGGCAACCCCCTCAACTGGGATCGTCTACATGACATTAAGGCGAAGCACGGCCTCTTCATGATCGAAGATGCAGCCTGTTCCCTCGGGGCGGAATACAAAGGGATAAAGGTCGGCAATTTGGCCGATATCTCGGTCTTCAGCCACCACCCCCGCAAATTTATCACCACCGGTGAAGGCGGTACGATCACCACAGACAATGACGAATGGGCCGCATGGATGGAATCCTACAAACACTTCGGCATGGGCGTATCGCCCAGCCGGGAAGGCACCGTTTTTACCCGCATCGGCACAAACTACAAATTGAGCAATATCCTTGCTGCTGTGGGCCTTGGCCAGATGCGGCATATCGATGAGTTACTCCGAAAACGGCGCGAACTGGCAGAGTTCTATACACAAATGCTTTTCAGAACAGCAGGTGTACAAATGCCGCAAACCACGGCCGACGGAAAGCATTCCTACCAGTCCTTTTGCATCCTCGTCGAAAACCGCAACAACATAATGAATAAGATGCGGGAAAGCGGCATCGAAGTCCAAATCGGCACCTATTCCCTCCACATGCACCCGGCCTTCGCTGCTTCAGATAGGGTCCGCCACCGCGGTTCTTTCGAGGGCAGCCGTTCCGCCTTTGATCACTGCCTGACCCTGCCGCTATACCACGAGTTGGAAGAAAACGATCAGCGGGCGGTGGTTGACGAGATGGTACGAGCTATGAGCTAACCCCATGTCCGCAATTTCCGGCATATTCAACCTAAACGGCGAGGCTGTGTCCCCGGTCCTGCTGCGGAGGATGACTGATACCATCGCCCATCGCGGACCTGATGGCGAGGGCTTCTACACGGACAGCTTCATCGGCCTGGGCCACCGCCGTCTGGCGATCATCGACCTTTCGCCCGCGGCCCATCAACCGATGGCCACGAAGTCAAATCAATTCGTCATCACCTACAACGGAGCGCTGTACAATTTCCTGCAGTTACGTGCCGAGCTGGCGGCCCTGGGCCATGAGTTTAGCTCCCAATCCGATGCGGAAGTCGCCCTTTACGCCTACAAGCAATGGGGCGAAAAATGCCTCGACAGATTAAACGGGCACTTTGCCTTTGCTATCTGGGACAAGACCCGGCAGACTCTCTTCCTCGCCCGGGATCGCTATGGCGTCAAGCCCTTCTACTACACCCTTGTCGGCCCGCACTTCATTTTTGCCTCGGAGCAGAAGGCCATCCTGACCCATCCGGAGGTAAAGCGGGAAATCGATCTGGAGGGCCTGCTCGAATACTTCACCTTCCAGAACATCTTTACGGATAGAACCCTTCTCAAAGGCATCAGGCTCTTTCCTCCAGGCTCCTACGCCTTCCTCCCCCTGTCACCCATAAGCCACCAGCTGCGAACCACGCGCTACTGGGATTTCAACTTTCAGGAACCTGCTACTCCCGCCCCCAGGCAGGAGTACATTGAAGAGTTGGATCGCCTCTTCCGCCAGGCCGTGAACCGCCAACTCGTAAGCAATGTCGAATTGGGGATCTACCTCAGCGGCGGCATGGATTCCGGATCCATCACCGCCATCGCCGCCCGGCGGTTGCCCTATATCAAGACCTTCACCTGCGGCTTCGATCTCCACTCCGCCTCCGGCCTGGAACTCGGCTTCGACGAGCGGGAAAAGGCCGAATACATGTCCTATCTCTTCAAGACCGAGCACTATGAGATGGTCCTCAAGGCGGGGGATATGGAGCGCATCCTGCCCAAACTCGCTTGGCATCTCGAAGAGCCCCGGGTCGGTCAGAGTTATCCCAACTACTACGCCGCCCAGTTGGCCTCGAAATTCGTCAAGGTTGTCCTCTCCGGCGGCGGCGGCGACGAGCTCTTCGGCGGCTACCCCTGGCGCTACTATCAGGCCGTCGATCCAACGGACACCTTCGAGCAATACGTGGATAAATACTACCTGTATTGGCAGCGCTTGGTTGACAACCGTCACCTCAAACAAATCTTCGCGCCCGTCTGGAGCGATGTCAAGCATGTCTGGACCCGCGACATATTCCGTAATGTATTCAAGAAACATGAACACAGACTGAAAACAGCCGAAGACTACATCAACCATTCCCTCAACTTCGAGGCCAGGACCTTCCTCCACGGACTCCTGGTTGTCGATGACAAGCTCAGCATGGCCCACGGCCTGGAAACACGCGTTCCCTTTCTGGACAACGACCTCGTGGATTTTGCCATGCGATGCCCCGTCGCCTGCAAACTGAACAACCGGCAAGAAGTTGTCCGGATCAATGAAAACGAGTCCGACAAACTGCAGAAATACTTTGAACGCACCCGCGACGGCAAACAGATCCTCCGGGACGTCATGCAGCGCTACATCCCCGATAAGGTGACCCAGGCTGTCAAACAGGGCTTCACCGCACCGGACGCCTCCTGGTTCAAAGGCGACAGCATTGACTTCGTCAAGAGAACCCTCTTGCATCGCCACGCCCGCATCTACCAATTCATGGACCGGCCATCCGTCGAGAAGCTGATTCAGGAACACCTCGATGGACGACAGAACCGAAGACTTCTCATCTGGTCCTTCCTCAATCTCGAGGAATGGCTGAAACAATACACCTGAAATCGTTCCGTCGGCTGGTCGCCCACGGGGGCCATTGAAAGAAAAAGGAGGGCCATGTTGACCATTGAACGTACGACGGACAGCGGAGGCCGTGAGCATTACAACTATGTCTTGCAAAACCCCAACTCCCTTCTATACGGGACACCACGTTTCATGTCGCTCATCGGACAACATCTGGACGCGCAGCCCGGATGGCTCGTCGGAAAGCGAGGCGGTGAAATCGTCGGGTTGCTCCCTTTTATGAGAAAGGACGGCGCCCTGGGTCCCGTTTTCAACTCTTTAGCTTACTACGGCAGCAACGGCGGTGTTATTCAGGGCAGACGAGATGAGGAGGCCAAGGAAAGCCTGATCGACGGCTTCTACAAAATGGCAGAACAGGAAAGAGGCGCCAGCGCCACGATCATCACGAATCCCCTCGAAAAAGATTCAGCCTTTTATCATGCCCACACACGCCACGATTTTCTGGACGAGCGGATCGGACAGGTCACCCATTTACCAGCCGCCGAGGGGGAAGCCCTGCTGAACTTGTTCCAGGACCCCCGACCACGCAACATCCGCAGAGCGATGCGCGAAGGCGTGGTCGTGGAAAGACGGCAGGACTGTGACGCGCTCGATTTTCTGTATGCCACCCACGTGGCCAACATGGAGGCCATCGGCGGGCTTCCCAAGCAGAGGGATTTCTTCGATCTTCTGCCCCGAGTCATGAACACTTCCGACTGGGCGATCTTTACGGCCATTCTCCGGGGACAGCCGGTCGCGGCGTTGCTGGTCTTCTATTTCAATCGAACCGTGGAGTACTTTACCCCCGTCGTCGTGGAAACTTACCGCCAGACGCAAGCCCTTTCACTGGTCATATACAAAGCCATGCAGGAGGCCATGGCAGAAGGGTTTTCGAACTGGAACTGGGGTGGGACCTGGCTGAGCCAAAGGGGCGTTTACGACTTCAAGAAGCGCTGGGGGACGGCGGATTATTCCTACTACTATTATACCCGAATTTTGAACGGCTCCATCAGAACACAGACGAAAGAGGCTCTCCTGGACATGTACCCCGGGTTTTATGTTCTTCCTTTTTCAGCACTTGAACATTAGCAACCGTTGCATATCGGATGGGAAAATGAAAGCAAAAGAGAAACTGATCATAGCGGGTACGGGCCTGTTCGCAGAAGTCGCGAAGGCCTATTTCGAAGAGTACAGCCGCTTCGGGGTCGCCAGCTTCGCCTGCCATTCGCAGTATCGGAAATCAGACAAAATCTTCGGCCGACCGCTGCATGACCTTGAAACCCTGAAGGACCGCTGTGATACCGGCGATCATTACGTGTTTGTGGCCATCGGGTACGGCAAGATGAACAGGATGCGTCAGACCGTTTACGAGGAAGTCCGGCGCATGGGCTATCGATGCGCGACCTTCGTTCACCCGGGCATCAAGATATGGCCCTCCACCACCCTGGGCGACAACGTGTTCATCTTTGAAGACAATACCCTACAACCGTTCACGAGCATCGGGGCCGACACCATTCTGTGGAGCGGAAACCACATCGGCCATCACAGCAAAATCGGCAACCACTGTTTCATATCATCGCATGTCGTCATATCGGGTTCCTGCACCATCGGGAACAATGTTTTCATCGGCGTCAATTCGACGTTGCGCGACGGCATCCACATCGCGGACGAATCGTTGATCGGGGCCGGGTCAATCATTATGAAGGACACCCGGCCCAAAGAGGTATACATGGCCGAGCGGACCAGACCTTTTCATCTGAACAGCGAAGACGTGGGGTTCTGATATGAAAATCCCCAAGAAATTGAGACCCATCCATGACCTGTACGCAAAAAACATCCGGGAGATGGGCGCCACACCCAAAGCGGTGGGCTGGAAAACGGACGAATGCCAGCAGCTTCGCTTCGAAAAACTGGTTTCGGTTGTCCCGGAAACAAAAAACGTGGGGATCAGCATCAACGATTATGGCTGCGGCTACGGAGCCTTGCTGACCTATTTTCGGAAAAAACGACACCTCCAGGTCACGAGGTACAACGGCTATGACATCAGCCAGGAGATGCTGGCGGCCGCCCAAAGGGAACAGAGGGCTTTCACCGGCCGCTTGAACCTGTTGGCGTCGGAGAAAATAACGACGCGGGCGGATTACTCCTTCGTGTCGGGAACGTTCAACGTCCGCTTGGATTTGACGCCGGAGGCATGGGAAATGTATCTCCGGGAAAAGTTGTGCGAAATAGACCGCTTCTCAAGGAAGGGGTTTGCCTTCAATTGCCTGACGTCCTACGTCGACTATGAAGAATCCCACCTGTACTACGGCGACCCCTGCTACTGGTTCGACTACTGCAAAAAGAATTTTTCGAAGCGTGTCTCGCTGCTTCACGACTATCCCCTCTGGGAATGGACGATGATCGTAAGAAAGTGCTAGCGTAAAATGCACGTTACCAGGTCTTTGAGGAAGCAGAGAGCATCTGATACGCCTTAGGGGAGTTCAGCCAAACTCGAAAGGAGATAGCGAGATGCTCCCGGGAGAGTATCCCCTCGCGGAATGGATTATGGCCTGCCCCGGAAACATTGCTAATCGGTTGTTTGGTTGTTTGGCCATGCACGACGGTCACGCCTTCGCCCGGGATTACAGGCAGGTGTTTCGGCACATCCAGCTTCGGTGGTGCCGTGCCCATCGGGGTCCGCTTCATTGTCCCCGCTGCAGCGCCACGGCCCTGGTCCGCAAAGGCCGGAGTGCCTTTAAGTGTAAAAGTTAGGGACTTCCCAAACAGGTTCAGTAAAAAAAAGTGGCAGTCAGCCTCCTCTTCGGTTAAGGAGTTTTTCACCACAAAAAACACTTACCAAGGAGGACAACATGACTGCCGAGAAGA
>Ga0255340_1002695_pt1 | contig 20093 bp, 20 predicted proteins | sample wastewater_treat_7_FD_192417 | JGI IMG/M metagenome (GOLD analysis project Ga0255340, IMG submission 192417) | Wastewater microbial communities from Lulu Island WWTP, Vancouver, Canada - plant10 | ecosystem: Engineered > WWTP > Wastewater > Unclassified | place: Canada: Vancouver, British... | reverse complement strand
TGTCCCTAGATACTAAATCTCCCAATGACATATCAACCTTTCCAGTATCGCCGCTCATCACCATCCCCGCCGCCGTCCTGCAGGACCTTCTAGGAACCCTCCAGGAGCTCAAAGACGAGGTCGCAGCTCTTCGTGAAGAGAGAGCTCAGGACCACCGGGAAATGACCGCCTTGACTGCCAGGATGGACACTTTGACCGCGAGAGTGAGCTCCCTGGAGAGCATGGAAGAGCAGGACATATCTCGCGTCTGCCTTGACATCGCCCAAGATCGCCAAAGAATCACGAAGCTTGAGAAGCCCCCAGAGCCGCAACCAACTAAGATCGCGACAACCCGCATAGAGAGAATAGAAAAACTATGCCAAGATACACCCGGGCATACAATTAGTTTATCGGAGCTCCGTGGTAGGTTAGGAATACACAAATCTGTGCTGAGTCGGTTGTTGAAAAAAGTTGATCGCGGTAGATTCTATCTCAGAAAGAGCAGCGCCGACAAGAGAGTCAAATATCTCTGCCTTCGCCCGATGGTGAGTTAGTTGACAGTCAACTATTACTATTATCGAGGTCCGTGAAAAGCCGGATAGAATAGCTCTCTAAAAGTCCTGTCGTAACATCGCTAACCTAGACAAAAAGTTAACGATGTAGAGCAAAGGTAGTTGTGGAAAGGAAAGGAAAAAGTAAGATTTTTAATTATATTATTCACTTTATGATACTTTTTGAGAAGTCTCGGATTTTTCCCTGAATAGTAAAAGTTGACGATCAACTAATTTTGTGGTATTCAACAAAACTTCAATGCACCGAAAATTATTTATCTAATCGCGATAAATCTAAGCTCATGTACTACACGTGCACCACACCCGATTACTCCTCAGTCACGTTCACAAGATCCCCTTCCAAGAAGCCTATAGACCATCATTCTCGAATGGCTAGACGAACTCCAGCCACCCCCAGGTCTGTGGGCCTCTTGGATACCTGTATTGCCGTGTTAGGTATCCCAGTGCTTGTCAATCTTTTAATATCACAAAATTAATATTCGATCGCATGAGATTTGCCTCTAATACCCCTAAAAACCATCATAATCCCCAAATTCAAGCAATCAGTCGGTTATAATATAATTTTAGCCGCCAGAAAGAAAAGCCTCTTAAAATCGATTATAGAAATTATAATAAACTACTTAATTAAATATCGCGTTTGGCACAATACTCATCAAGCGAAATGTACTGGTCCTTCTCCTTCTGAAGCTTCCTATATTGTTCGTCTGCATAAGCTACCAATACATCCTCTTTTTGAACTTCAGCAGTTGCCATCAAGTCCTCTTATGTCTCTTATCGGTTATTAATGTTCCTTATAGGCCGAATCCCTTCTCTTCAAGAAGAGCTCTGTAACGTATATTTCGTTGCCTTCCACAAAATAGGTTACTCTGAATTCGCCTATCCTCAGTCGGTACATTGGCGGCCTATCACTGCCAGCCACTATGTCTATATCACAGCCGGCACGCGGCTTAAATGGGTCTTTCTCCAGCTCCTTGAGGTGCTTCTTGATGTTTTTGGCCCGCTTGTTATCAAGTCCATCAAGGCATTTTCTGGCAGCAGGTGAAAGCATCGCGGTATAAGTCATTTCATGGACCGCCTCTATTCCTGTATTCATTTTATCCTTTTGAGCCTTGATGTTTTCGCCAATCACGTCGTTTTATCATTTGTATCTTATTTGTACTTTCTAATTTGTAAAAAAGGTTTATTGATATTGTTTTCCGGCCAATATACTTAAGCTTGCACGTAGAATAGGCTATTCATGGCAGGAGTCCTTGAGCACCTATTCAGGCCGCAAAAGAAGGCTATGGAGCTGCAGACGGCAAAGGAGATCCTGGCCGAAGTCTTCCAGGTCAGGCCCTCTGAGGTTGATGAGATGATCCGGTGTCGCTCCGAAGCCGGGGAGAGGGGCTCTAATGATGGTGGGTTATGGCCACAGGAGTTCTGGCTGGGGGGTGAGTCGATTTCAGGCTCACCCGCATTGCCTGATATTCAGCCTAGTCTTCGATGGGGCAGCTACTCAATGGTAGGTCCTAGCTTTGCGATCCTCATGTCCTTATTGTGTCTCAAGTGAAAGATCCGATTCCGAGTAACCAAATTTTTCAATCAAATTTTTCGAAAGTTTTTGTATGCTGTCCGCACTTAGATTTATTTCAGCGTAGATATCAGTTCCCTCTATTTGGCTAGCCTTCATCAACTCTGCCGGATTTCGTGAAAAGAACTTTCTTTTCCGACCAGAAATAGTTAGGATATCATCAAAATTCTCTTTGTGTGACTCCGCTATAATACTGGCTATCTTGAGTAAGAAATCTTTCCAGTATCTCGTTTCATACCTTTGTCCTTTAAATGTGAATGCTATAAGTGACTTTCCAGTATTATCTGGAGATTTCTGCGCATCATAGTATTGTGCAATCGACTTCAATCTATCTTTAAACTCGTAAATATCATCTAATGTTTGGATGGGAATCTTTTCTTCGTGCTTTTGATCATCGAAAAGGCCAAGATACTTGTTAGGACCATTAAGGTACAAACGGGCGAGGGGCTTTCGTGAATTATCATCGAGTAAGATTCCACAATAATTGATCGTATCACGGATATGAACTCTCTTAGAGTTAATGATCTCTCTTAAGATCGTTTTAATTATATAGTAACCCTCTAATTCTTCTTCGGTAGTTACTATTCGATTGTCCTTTTCAACTTCCTCGTTTTCGGCCGCTTTTGAAGTGCTCTCCTCGGCTGCTTTTGCTTCATGGCCGGTTTCGCTTGCAAGAGCGATGTTCAATCTTTCATTGATCTTGTCATTTATAAATTGCTTAAATGTTTTCTTTGTAATTTGAGTAAATTGCTCCCTCACTGGTTGGGTCAGTTTTCCAGAATACACTTGCGACGCAAAAAATTTCACAAAATCTTCAGATGGGTTATTTATTTGATCTTCAAGGATCCTCCTGATCTCTCGAATGTATTTTAGTTCGCTAGCAGTAAGTAAAATATTATCTAAATCAAACGTAGATTTTGAAAATTTTTTGACTTCCTCAACAAGTGGCTCCTTTATGTTAAGTAGATCAAGTTCAAGAAAAGGTTTTGCATCCATCACGTTTTGATTTTCCAAGTCAGAATAAAACCGATATACAATGCCATTAGTCAATATTCCGAACTTTGCTGGCGTGACGCTAAAGTACCTATAAAGCTGAGATGCATTCTCTGAATCCAAGTCGCTGCCGCACCATTTGCATTCGAATAGAATTATTGGGTTCCCATCCTTTAAAACAGCGTAATCAACTTTTTCTCCTTTTTTTGTTCCTACATCAGCGACTAGTTCAGGAGTTACTTCTGTTGGATCAAACACGTTATACCCTAGAGCTGCAATAAAGGGCATTACAAATGCCGTTTTTGTTGCTTCTTCTGTTTGAATCCCGGCTGCTTGTTTCTGAATTCGAATAGATAAATCTCGGAGATGATCAATGAAATCCATTACATCCCTCCCATTATTATGTGTATGAATTAAATCATCTAACAAAAAGCTTTGGGTTGTTCTTACTTCTTCCATCTGAACGAGGCAGCCTTTCTTGGTATATTCACCTCCTATGGTACTGATCCTGTCTTTTCAGGCCAGGCTCTCGGATAATTCCCGTGAGATACGATCACGGGAATTGAGATATCACCTCCAGAACTGCCACCAGCCCTTTCGCTTTACCTCTTCTTCGCCCGGCTTCAGGGATAGCTGGCTGATGGACTGCGTGAGCTGGGCCACATGGCCGCGGAGAAACGATACCTCGTCATCTTTGATCTTTAGGGCAGATTCAAGTTTTGAGACTTCCTGCTGGGCCTGCATAACATCTGCATACACATGATTAAGCTTTTCTTCGACCTGCGTAACGTCTTTTGATTTTGATTCTATAATTTTGTCCTTCTCTGCAAGCTGATTCTCCAATATCGCTATCTTTCGGCCTAGCCGCATAATTTCTGTTTGTGATTTATTCAGTTCTATTTGGGTGTTATGCAGTTCAATATTGGCCTGATTACTGCCTGTCACATATGATTCAATAGCATTAGCCACATACTCAGATCGGGATAAGCCGCTTTTATGCGCCTCTTCATCGGCTTTAATCAGGATTGAATCAGACAGCGAGACTGTCACGCGAGGCATGAATTAAGCATACGTTATGCAAGGTGATTAAGATTTGCATAGCTCTTGTAGGAAGGTTAAAGGCTTGAATAGCTAATCAAGGTTTGACCGCAATGAAAGAGGTAACTTCCGAGAAGGTTATACAGATTCATGATTATCTCATTGAGGAAACAGGTGGGAATCCCGGCATTCGTGATTCTGCGACCCTGTATTTTTTGGTCGATGCCATCAATCGTGAAGCCGACCTATTTAGGAAAGCCGCTTACGCATTACTCTTGGCAGAACGTCATCCTTTTTGGGATGGCCAGAAGAGAACGGCATTTATGTTAGCTGATGGCATATTGCGGGAAGGTGGCTACGGCTTCGATAAAAAGGACATCGCTGAGATAATACGTGTATTGGTAAGAATAGCTCAATACACATGCCCGGCAGGGGGAGAGATAGAAAAAATAGCACAATGGGTAAAAAAGATGGCCGTGCGGCTGGGATAGTTTATATTTTTGCGAGTTCTACCAGCATATCTTTGTGGTATGCAAAGCTTTCGAGGAAGTGCCTGCGCTCGCTAGGTGATAGCGCGCTTAGCTTCTCTTCCGGCTTCATCAAGGCCAGGCTGGTTTTCATTTGTACCGTCGCTCCCTTGAATGTGTCTGAGCATACCGTCGTAAAACACCTTCATATTGAAGGCTTATTAGATCATATATGAATTTATCGAAAATTAAGCTTCGGTCTCGCTTACTTTCCGGCAGCTCCCCAGCTGCACGTTATGTACCCCGGCTGCCTTCCCACCAGGATGCCATCCAGTAGTAATCTGAGCCCACACCCCCTCCTGAACGTCTCTTTTTCATTCCCTCTTTCTAGTAATTTCTCCAGTAAATATTATATATAATACCTTGACAAGACTCTCTACGTAGCGCAGGGTGGAGGGATTTATCGTCATACCCAGCACATGGATGATATGCAATGAACCACGACACCATTTTAGCTGTCCTCCCTGACAGCAAAGATAATGGGTTGTGCACTCGCTTGACTGAATAATTTATATATTAGCATCCCCAATTGCGATTGGGGTACAGCAATGGAGGAAGAGCTGGATTTATCAAAATTCTGGTGCTGGCAGGAGGACTGCCCAGATCGAGGAAGAATCGGTGCTGGAAATATAGTTTTGAAAGAACGATACGGGAAGGATAATAGAGCGCTTCTCAAATGCAAGACCTGTGGTCATTGCTTCAGTGAGACTCATGGCACACCGTTCTTCGGCCTCAACACACCGGTAGATGAGGTCTGCCGAACGCTGGCGCTGATTCCCGAAAAGGGAAGCATTCGCGGTGCCGCTCGGGCATCCGGTCACAGCATAAGCACAATCTGCAGGTGGATAGATCTTGCAGGCAAACACTGCAAAGAAGTGAATGATTATTATTTGAAGAACCTCAGTCTCGATCGCGTGCAGATAGATGAGATCTGGTCATATATAAAAAAAGGAGAAAAACGTCGGTGTCAACGATTCGAAAGAGTATGGTGATATTTATAGCTTGACTGCAATTAAACCTGATACGCGACTTTTTCTGAGCCATTGTGAGGGAAAAAGAACTGCAGAAGATTGCATCAGATTGTTCAGCGACATCGAAAGACGTCGCGCAATCAATTCACCCATTCCCGTATTCACATCCGATAACTGGGACCCCTTCGAAGAAGGCCTTCTCAACGTCTATGGCTTCCTTGAGACGCCACCCTATTGTGGTATCGGGAGAAAGCCAAATCCGGTTCTCGTCCCCTACCCTAACTTGAAGTACGCAAGGGTCTGCAAAAAAAGAAAGAATGGGCGACTCATAGAGGTGATACAGCAAATCGTGTATGGCGACCATGAGGAAGTAATGCGTTTGCTTGGAGTCGATTCCGGTGGAAAGATCAATACTGCGTATGTTGAGCGGATAAATCTCACAATTCGCAATTCTCTGGCAAGGTTCGTGCGCAAAAGCATGAATTGCAGCAAGATCCGCAGAAGGCATACTCATGCTCTGGACTTCTTCCAAGCCTGGTATAATTTCGTCAAGCCCCATAAGTCACTACGGTTAGAGGTTAATCAAGGTAGAAAGAGATGGATGCAGCGTACTCCTGCGATGGCTGAAGGACTCGTCGATCACATCTGGACGATCAAAGAATTGATGACGTTCAGGGCGCCTTGTCAATGATATGAGTACACGACCCAGGCCTGGGTTGTGCACTCGCTTGACTGAATAATTTATATATTAGCATCCCCAATTGCGATTGGGGTACAGCAATGGAGGAAGAGCTGGATTTATCAAAATTCTGGTGCTGGCAGGAGGACTGCCCAGATCGAGGAAGAATCGGTGCTGGAAATATAGTTTTGAAAGAACGATACGGGAAGGATAATAGAGCGCTTCTCAAATGCAAGACCTGTGGTCATTGCTTCAGTGAGACTCATGGCACACCGTTCTTCGGCCTCAACACACCGGTAGATGAGGTCTGCCGAACGCTGGCGCTGATTCCCGAAAAGGGAAGCATTCGCGGTGCCGCTCGGGCATCCGGTCACAGCATAAGCACAATCTGCAGGTGGATAGATCTTGCAGGCAAACACTGCAAAGAAGTGAATGATTATTATTTGAAGAACCTCAGTCTCGATCGCGTGCAGATAGATGAGATCTGGTCATATATAAAAAAAGGAGAAAAACGTCGGTGTCAACGATTCGAAAGAGTATGGTGATATTTATAGCTTGACTGCAATTAAACCTGATACGCGACTTTTTCTGAGCCATTGTGAGGGAAAAAGAACTGCAGAAGATTGCATCAGATTGTTCAGCGACATCGAAAGACGTCGCGCAATCAATTCACCCATTCCCGTATTCACATCCGATAACTGGGACCCCTTCGAAGAAGGCCTTCTCAACGTCTATGGCTTCCTTGAGACGCCACCCTATTGTGGTATCGGGAGAAAGCCAAATCCGGTTCTCGTCCCCTACCCTAACTTGAAGTACGCAAGGGTCTGCAAAAAAAGAAAGAATGGGCGACTCATAGAGGTGATACAGCAAATCGTGTATGGCGACCATGAGGAAGTAATGCGTTTGCTTGGAGTCGATTCCGGTGGAAAGATCAATACTGCGTATGTTGAGCGGATAAATCTCACAATTCGCAATTCTCTGGCAAGGTTCGTGCGCAAAAGCATGAATTGCAGCAAGATCCGCAGAAGGCATACTCATGCTCTGGACTTCTTCCAAGCCTGGTATAATTTCGTCAAGCCCCATAAGTCACTACGGTTAGAGGTTAATCAAGGTAGAAAGAGATGGATGCAGCGTACTCCTGCGATGGCTGAAGGACTCGTCGATCACATCTGGACGATCAAAGAATTGATGACGTTCAGGGCGCCTTGTCAATGATATGAGTACACGACCAGATAATGCGCTGTCCCTGAAGGAGATCGCCCAGGCATTGGGCCTTGAGATGAATTCCTATGTCGACTGGATCCGCGCAGAGCGGCGTCTTGCCAGCTCATTGAGAGCTCTGGCCAAATGGGGTTGGGTTACCAGTGATCGGAGACAGAAAAAAGATGGCCACAGGTTCTGGTATAATGCCTACTGGAAGACGGAATTGGGTAAGGAGTGATGAAGGGAGGATATTTGTTGTAGTGGTCAGCTGGATAAACGCTTTTGGGGTGTAGGCGAAACTTCCATGTCCAGCATCCACACAACCCCTGAGTTTTGATCTCAGGGATTGGCAGCTGGTCAATTTTATACCGCCACTATTGAGCATTTTTAGACCGCCAGTGACACATCAACTGCTGCTGATGCGATGCAGGGCAGCAGCAGAAGCAGGGCGGCTAAGACTAAACCTGTCTTCGTGATATTCTCCATTCAAATATCCTCTCTGTGAACTTATTCAACCGCAAAGGATTTGCAGATTGCGGCAAACTGTTCCTTGGTGTATGTGGCTATGACTTTTCCTTGATAAACTGCCCTGCTGGGCGCATGAATTACTACATACTTCCCGTTTTGCTCTGAATCGTCGATATACCCGCGGAATACGTAAATCGGATCTCCCTCTCTGTCCGTTCCCTCTTGAATGACGCTGAATAGCATGGGCTTGCCTTCATCGGTGGTCATCTCCTCGAACTCATGACCTGTGCCGACGAAACTCTCCGCGAACTCCTGAAATGTCGGATATAGCTGTTTATACATAGCAGAATCCCATAGATTAATACTGATTATAGGCTTCGTTGTCCCTGGCTCGACCAATTGCAATGAATCATTACCCGACATATCTCCAAGCTCAACAGCATATGGAATATCAATTTTAATTGTCCCAATACTGGATTCGAACTCCTGGACGCTGGCAGATGATATTCCCAAAGAGACAGAAACTATCAGCACCGCCAGTAGACATTTGATGACCGGGGTTGATTTCATAGTTTTTAACTCCTCAGATAATCTTTTCTGATTTCTGATTAGGCAGATCTAACGAAAAATGTTTTGGCCTAGGACCTTGCGAAGATGACGGCAGACGAGTCCCAGACGAAGAGGTTTCGACTGCAAAAGGTGCTGGAGGCGGCGAAAGACTCACCTTGTTTTCGCCGGTCCAAATTTGCCCCCTTGCGCCGATCCGATTTTGACCCCTGTTTAAAGCAAGCATCCTGTCTAGAATCGCTGCCGTCAAATCCCAGGTTCGACGTAATGATCGTACTCATAGTCTCGTATCGCTGATCAGGAGAACTGCTTGATATAAATAGATAGCTAGCTCTCGTTTCTAGCTCATTGACGAGCCCTGCCGCCGTACGAAACGAGACACGATACCTTTCGGAAGGCTATCGACCACCAGGTCTTCGAACCGCTTCTTTGTGGGAAACCCAGCATGTCGTAACGACCTGACCTGTCGGTTCAGGCGCCTCCTATCGAGTTCAGTTTGGAGAGAGTAGGCTTTCCTTTTTAGGGGGGTCAAAAACGAATCGGCGTTTCCTTATAAAGGGGGTCAAAATTGAGTCGGCGAAAACAAGCCTAGCCGTATCTCAAGCCCAAATGTATCTGCGCGCTGCTATTGAACGTCATTACATTCCATCATTTGAGGTATTCTCTTGCTCTGAGCCTCTTCAAACTTAGTCTTGAAGGAGAAATCATAGTTCTTCTCGAAGATTTGACCTGTCTTAGTGGTAATTGTTGCTGTTATGGGAAATCCTCCCCAGGCCCAAATCCAAACCTCGAAATCATTGGTGGGATCTTCGGATACAGCAACGGGATTTGAGAAAGTTGGATGCAATAGGTATTCTACCTTCTGCACTTTATCCAGATCCACCCCTGTAAGATAGATCCTGTTTCTTACAACCATATAGTTGCCCCTGGGACAATAGAGCACATGCCGGTCCTTCTCCGAATAAACGTCGCTGGTAACTTCAACATCCAAAGTCGAAGACAAATTGTTTTGAGATTGAAGCGTATTATCAGCAAATTTTTGGGCAGGAACTTGCTCATTTTGCACAGTTTGCCGAATAGCAGAAACATTTGCTTGGTGCTCTTGCAGCTTAACATCAGGTCCTTCAAGTTGGGCAGCATCTGCAAAAGCGACAAGCAAAAAAATTATGACGGGCAGATACGAATATCTCATATATCCACCCCATCAACTGATATATCCTAATTTTTTCGCTTCAGCAAATGCGGCAATGGCTTCGCTTTTTCTACCTAGCTTTTCCAGGATTATGCCTTTGCTATTCCATGTGGCAGCATCCTCTGGATCGTTATTCAAAACGCTTGAGATATACTCTAGAGCTTCTTCATATCTTCCGAGACTCATTAAGGCATTTGCTTTTCCATTCAATGCCGTCTTGTCTTCGGGATTCATCTTTAGCGATCTGTCGTAACTTTCAAGTGCCATTTCATAGTTGCCCATTGCCAAAAGGAGGACGCCTCTATTGTTCCATACTTCCCCATTTGATGCGTCAGCGGCTACGGACTTATTGTAACAATCCAGCGCATCTTCATACTTGCCAAGGGAATATAATGTCATGCCCTTACCGTTCCAAGTAGCAGCATCATACGGATTGATTTCAATGGATTTATTGTAGCTATCAAGTGCATCCTTGTATTTGCCTAAGTTCAATTGAGCATAAGCCATCCCCTTCCAGATGTTTGCGTCAGCAGAATCTAATGCAGATGCTTTTTCGAAGTTTTCCAGGGCATCACTGAATCTTCCGAGCTTATTTTGCATTTCAGCCATTCCTTTCAACGCCACAGGATCTGATGGATCAAGATCAAGAGCTTTTTCATAACTTGCTAATGCATTCTCATATTGTCCTAAATTACTCTGGGCATTCGCTTTGCCCTTCCATGCAAGAATATTAGATGAATTCCATCCTATGAGTTGTTCGTAGCTCTGTATTGCATTTTCGTATTGCCCCGAATTGCTTTGAGCAGTTGCTTTACTCTCCCATGCAATAATATCCGAAGAATTAAGAGCGATCACCTTATCAAGACATTCTATAGCTTCTTGGTTCTTTCCCAACGTGACGAGAACAATGCCCATCTCTCTCCATGCTTCGATTGATGATGAATTGATCTCAGTGGCTTTTTTATAATTCTCTAATGCTTCATCAATTCTTCCAAGCATTTTTAGAGCATTGCCTTTGCTAACCCAAGTATCCACATTAGATGAGTCAATCGCTAGTGACTTATTGTAACTCTCGATGGCATCCAAGTACTTTCCTTTAGCCGCTAATGCCTTACCATTTATTAACCAGCCAAAGGAGCTATTAGAGTTGAGTTCCAGAGATTGCTTGCTACAATTAAGCGCGTTCTCATACATCCCGAGATACAGGAGGGCTTCTGCTTTGTTTGACCACGGCATAGCATAATTTGGAGCTCTCTTGATCGCCTCATCATAACATGACAATGCATCCTCATATCTCCCCATAACTACTAAAGTCGCACCTTTGTTATTCCATGCAGCGACATTTGATGGATCAAGTTGTATGCATTTGTCGAAACATGCTAGAGCTTCATCGTATCTTTTTAGCTGTGACAGTGCATCGCCTTTTCCAAACCACGCGTCAGCATAAGACGGGGATATCTGGAGAGCTTTTTCATAACAATCATAAGCTGCCTCATATAAATTTAAATTAAAGAAAACATCTCCTTTATCTTTCCACATTAAGGCATCTGAGGAATTAATCTGTGATGAGATATTATAGGCGGCAAGAGCCTCGGAGTATCGTCCGAGTTTATATAGGGCGAGACCTTTGCCGTGTAGAGCAACACTATCCTGAGAATATTCTTCTATAATTTTGTTAAAGATAGTTAGTGCGTCCTCATATCGTCCCAATTCGATTAGTGCTGCTCCCTGATCTTTAAGATTTTCATTGTCTTTAAAGGGAGGAAGATAATAGGACTCAAAGTAGGATTTCAACTTCGTTTCTCTCTCCTCCAGGACCTCTTCATACATCTTCAACGCTTCTTCAAACTTCCCCTGCTTGAATAACACATCTCCCATATGGTTTTTTATGACATATGGATAGGGTTGATCAGATCCTGTCTGTGTCTGTGTTAGTGCATTTGAATAGCGTTCCAAGGCTTCATTAAAATTCCCACTTTTATATGACTCGTCACCAAGGACAAGCCATTTAATTGTTTTGCAATAGTATCTGTCACTGTTTATATCTGGGCATTTCGTTTGTTCTTCTTTTCCAAATGACCATGAAGGCCCCTGATCTACAGCTAAGTCTGCTAAAATCGGGTTAAGATATATTGATGCCAAGAGGAATAGTATAAGAAGAAAAAGCCGAGTTTTCATAGACCCTCCATTTTCGTGGAATTGTATCCAAGCTCTTCTGCTTTGAAGATGGCTTTGTCCGACTCGATCGTACTATTCAAGAATTTCAGTACAAGCCCTTTCCCATACCATGCTGCCGCGTTGGATGGATTTAATTCAATGGCTTTGTTGTAGCTCATTAATGCATCCTCATATTTTCCTGTTTGATTAAGAGTTACAGCTTTGCCATACCAAGCCGCAGAACTTGATGGATTCAATACTAATGCTTTTTCGTAACTAGCAAGTGCATCCTCAGATCTGTTCAATTTCAAGAGAACATTACCGCGATTGATCCAAGAGGCTATGTTCTGGGGATCAATCTTTGTTGATTTATTGAAAGAATCTAGGGCATTCTCGTAATCTTTGAGTTCCACCTGAACCAGACCTTTGGAATACCATGCAGCGCTATCCAGGGGGTTGATCTCTAAAGTCTTCTCGAAGCTCTTCAGGGCATCTGCTTCTTTTCCGAGGTTGTATTGCGCATTTCCCTTAATGCTCCATGCCTTCGCATTAAATGGATCGAGATCAATTGCTTTAGATGCTGCTTTTATGGCTTCATCATACATGCCAAGGTTGCTCAAGACCTGCGCCTTTTTGGTCCATACATCTGAATTGGATTTATCAAGATCAAGAGAGGTGTTAAAGCTGTTGAGTGCTTCTTCGTACATGCCCAGTTCTGTTAGAGTCGCACCTTTCCCGGCCCAGGAGACGGGATCACTTGAATTTATCTTAATTCCTTCGTTGTAACTCAGCAGAGAGTCTTCATATTTCCCAAGCCCATAGAGTGCAATTCCCTTATTCGTCCAGGCGAGTGCATTATTAGGATCGATCTCTAGGGATCTGCTACTGCTGGATAACGCCTCCTCATGTCTGTTCATTTTGTTGAGGGCAATTGCTTTATTCAGCCATGCCTCTGCATCATCCTCATTTAGTGATATTGCCCTCTCGCTGGCGGAAAGTGCTTCTTCGTGATTGCCTAGTATATTGAATATTTTTGCTTTTGCGGACCATGCTTTCTCTAAAGATGGGTTGATTTCTATTGATTTATTGTAGCTGCCTAGGGCTAGAGTATACTTGCCCATTGAATAGAATGCATCTCCTTGTCCCAACCACGCCTCAGCATCTAACGGATTGATTTCAAGTGATTTATTAGAGCAGGCAATCGCTTCTTTATAATTCCCTAATTTTAATAAAGAGTTAGCTTTTGCGTTATATGCCACAGTATCAGAAGGATTTAGCTGGATGATCCTGTTATAACTATCTAGGGCAGCTTCGTAGTTATTCAATGCATAATAAGAATCACCTTTTATTCTCCATGCAGCTATGTTCGACGGCTCCATCTCCAACGATTTATTTATTGATAGGAGAGCAATATCAAAAGAACCTTCTTTATAGTATGAATCTGCTTTCTCTAGCCAATAAAGAGCAGAGAATTCTTCTTCATGAGAAGGCATAATGCAGATGATGGTTAGTACAATGACGCAGATCCCATTATATATAATTTTATTCAAGAGCAGTCCTCCTTTCTTGATAGTTGATCTCGATATGGTCCCTATAAGTATTAGGTTATGTCGATATTTAGCGTTTTATATTTTAAAGTTACAGGATCAGATAATATCGACACATGTGGAATTACCAAGTTAAATCTCCTAGATTCACCTGGAAGCAATAATCCTAGAGACGATTCATATTCATTCACCGGATATTCCCACCCAAATTGGTCAATTAGGCGGAAATCATCTAGGTTTAGAGACAATTCATCTTCACCACTATTTGTTACTTTCAAATCAATAATAATATCGACTAATAGAGAACCTAGGGATAGATATTGACTTTCTTTTTGATCTAAACTATATATATTAACAGATATTCTATCGGATGATGCATTGAAACATTCCTTTTTTATAGGATGCCTCCTAATGGATCCAAGTTGATCTAATCTCAAATCGAATATCACAGGTGATTCGCTAGATCCATAACTCCTCGCTGGTTCGAATCTAATCTTCTTTATTAGAGTGTTGTTTGGTAATGTAAATATAAAGAATTTTCTATCTGAGTGCCTACTAATCTCAGATTCGTAATATCTATCATCAATATCAATTAAGTTTGCTTTTTCTCGTTTAGTTGCAGCATCAATGTAGACTACCTTATTATCATGAGGATATCCATAAGAATATCCATATCCTTTTATTGGGTTATCCTCTTGAATCACTCCAAAGATAGTTACATCATTACCTTTTATAGGAAATGGATAAGCCTTTTTAAAGTCACTTGAAAAGTTTATGCGTATTGGTTGATTGTAATTATTGTATAATGAGCTAATTTTTGAGCTTATTCTAATATTTTCTACATCCTTCACAGGAAGACCAAGATCCGCAGCTTTAACGGTTAATGCTATTTTTATATCACTCTTTTTAAGTAAATGCGCGTCTTTTGTTATCCATGAAAACCATTCAAGTGTGTTATTGCTTAATAATGTATCTAAGTCAATATTTTCCTTCAGAGAATCAGACTTGTTTAATAAAAAAACCAACCTTTTAGGATCTGGCTCGACTTTGATCCAATAGCACTCTATGCCATCAACTTCTTTAAATCCAAGCAGTTTTATTTTAGAATCATTTATTATATATGACTCCTTTTGTATTACATTTCTAAGATCTACCAGGCGTACAACATTCTCCTCTCTGATTTGACTCCACTTATTGTTGTCTCTTGTATATAACGTCTCATTAAACAAATATAACTCGTTCGTCTTGGAGGACATACCATACTCCTTTGAAGTTTCATTCGACCTTTGAATTAGGCTTAATGCGTGACCAGTAAGATTGATCGCCCCTTCTTCGTGAGATATTTCAGTTAAATTGGATTTATTAGATAAATTTTTAGGTTCCACAATAATTTCACTTACAACATCTATAGAATACCTATAGGATTCGAGGTTTTTCGTTGAATTTATCAGTAGAGATTTCAATTCTGCCGAACTAGAGCTGTCGTTACCAGAATTAGCAGATAATTTGGACTCAGATGCAATGCTTGGTTGTACACAAGACACAAATATTAACCCAACTGATATTAAGCAAGTTATATATTGATTCATATAAGATGCCCCGAATTTAATTCTACCCACAAATTCATCTTCGTTATCGGAAATACAATATTATATCTAGTTTTTGAGATAAGTAGGATCGTATCCTGCCAAATTTTCTGTAAATTCATCCCCTGTATCATCGCCTTTTAATCAACTTCCATTGATAAATACCTTTCATCTGTAATATATCCTCACGTTGATAGCCATTACCGGACAGACAGATCACCGAAAACGGCCCTAACTACGTGATGTCTTCGCTTCATTTCCTTATCGATTCTCTCAACGCAATTCATTGTGCCACTGACGATCTAAAATTTCTCAATAGTAGCGAAGCCAAGCCGTGCATCATGTTACAAACACCAGGCATTACGATAAAAATAAAAAAGGTGATTACCTACTAACAATGAGGTGCTGAACAAGAAAACACTACTAAGAACCACTACTAACGAAATGATGCTTAATAGAAGGAAATTGAATAAGGTGTACAAGCAAGGAGGTAATTAAATGAAAACAACTCTGATAGGAATTGTAATTGTCCTCATAGGACTTGTAGTGGTGCTCTTCCTGTTTGGAGGAGAGAATACTCAATCGGGATATCCTGGTTCCGCACCTGCTTATAACCCGATGCAATCAAGAGCTCCCGGACCATCTCAGATAGCCATTAACTCAACTTCCACAACCGATGTGGTAAAAGACGAGCTAAAGTACTTGAGCCAACTCGATGGGCCGCGAGGAGTATCACTCTTCTTGGTAAAATTCGACAAGGATGAGACGGTCCTTGAAGCGAAATGTGATGAGTCCTTTGACTTCGCCGACACAATCATGGCTATAGTGGCTTTGGATGAATATCTACATGCAAATCATCTCCCACAACCTCAGAACTACAGGGTTAAATATAGTGGCGTGTATGTACCTCATAGCGATGAGTTTGTGATTACTAGAAGTCGAATGGATCGGATAAAACTGGATAGTGCAGAGAAAGGTTTGGTGAGTTCGGTGATAAACACGATGGCATCTGGAGCCTTTGGGGCTCAACTAGAGTCTCATGGAAAATATATGCTAGAGAATGGTTACAAGCCCAGCGCATCCAAGATAGAAATGTATCTACATGAATACTATGAACCGACTTGGAAGATATACATTTACTAAAAGAGGATGAGAGGGAATAACCCCCTATCTCTACAAATTAGAATGGGTGGCATGATACCCCCGTCGGTTCAATTAGACTACATAGCTGAGTAGCCCTGGGATCAAAGTCTCAGGGCTGCTCCACGTGGCTCTAGATCAGCGGATATGGAAATACGGTGAAACTGCCACGGATACCGATAGCCTGTAGGTGTTTTCGCCGGTCCAAATTTGACCCCTTGCACCGATTCGATTTTGACCCCCTATTTAAAGCGAGCGCCCTTCTTGCGTAATCTGCAGAAGCTCTGCCCGTTCATGTTCAGAATCATTGCATGCCCACAGCACACAATGCCACGATAAATCAGTTCTATGACATTCTCACCAGTTCCAGCCAAAATGTCATAGAACTAAATAGACAACCCGCCTGCAGGTTACACGTACTCCATGCCAGGCCCGAGAGAGCTCGAGCAGGACCGGGAGCAGGCCATAAGAAAATATTATAAATAGCTTCCTGAGCTCGCAAATACAGCCTGTGCGCTCCAGGTTTTGTGTTTTCGGAACCGCTATGTGCCGCCACAATGGACCGATAGCGGGAGAAGGTTTACAATCGTGCCTATAGTCATTGGAATATCCAGCCAGGCCAAATCAAAAATGTGACATCCGGCCGGAAGCTGAATGTGGCCGGATGCTAACCACAGGTTACACGCACCGCACCACACCCCCTCACAACCTTCGGCCGCCAGGATGTCGTGGGCATGGCCAGCCTCTTTTTTTGGGGGCACAAAGCACCCCCCTTTTTTTATGGTTGAACTAATTGGGATATTTTTGGCAACAAAAAAACGTTGCCGCAACGCGAATTCAGAATTTTTTTTTGGAAATTATGTATGCCATTATGATCCTTTTTGACAAGCTTTTGACAAAGTTGTCAAAGGGCGGCGGCTGTGGGTTTGCTCTTCGATACGTCCAGATAGACAAATGGACGAAAATGGACAATGGTGGCGGGGCCGGATCGATCACGTAGTGGCCGCCGGGCCATCCACAAGGCCTACTAATGCTTCGCCGCTTCCGCCTGATTTACAGGCCGTTGTAGCCTTCGTAGCTAAAGTCGCCAAAGTCTCTTTAATTCCTTCATCTCCAGAATCAGGATGAATTTCTTCGACGTTGGCTACATTGGAGACATTGGGCGGCTTTAGCGCAGGTTCATCACGGCCGATACCCGGCTCAGCGCCTCCTGATTGCCTTATCGGTATATCGGCGTGTCCACTGATAGCGTTATCTGTGTTATCGGTGTCACTTATCGGGGTGTTATCAGTGCCATCTGTGGCCGCCCGATTCTCTTTTTGGTCGTTATCGATGTTTTGAGCCGGAGAGTATAAGGGAGATATATCCTTCCCCCCCGCCGGGGCGGCACCGGAAGGTTTTACCTTTTGCAACATTTGCCAATGGTAAGCCGGCCTCATGCCTCCCATCCGACCGGCAGCCACAATCCGGCCTGTGGCCTCCCATCAAGTATGCCCAGGCTCCTCCTCCGGCCTGGAGCTTCCCAGCCGGCCATGCTGCCTCAAAAACCAGGAGCCTCTGGCCACATAAGGGCTCCCCGCCTCCCTCTCTCATAGCTCGCGTGGAGTCCGGCCTCTCCTCTCCACAGGCTGCGCCAAGCCCAGAATTTCAAGATATCCAGTATTATGCGAGCCCTGCTTTCTTCAATGCTTCGTTCAGCCGGCTTGTGGCCAAAGTTTCAACGCGTGCGTTTTCCACTTCGGCACCCACCGGATCGAATTCGGAATACATCGGCTTTTGTTTTCTCAGCTCTTGCCTGGCTTCGCGCCGCAGATCTTCCATGATCACCGCTTCCGGTGTTATCGGCCCCGCCGCCGGAAGATCGGTATCGCCCAATAGTTTAGTGCCCTGCAAAATATATTTAGCAGCGGTCAGAGAAGCTTTTGGATCATCGCCGTCAAGCTGCTGCTCTAATACATCGAGAGCACGATTTGCCATCAATTTCAATCTCCCCCGGGCTTCCATCCACAGCTCAGAACGCTGCCGGTTCAGCTCGGCGATAAACAGCGGATCGTGGTTACGCCACTCCCAAACTGTGGTCCGGCTCACGCCCACCTCGGCGGCGACTGCTCTGTCACTCTTGCCCTGCAGCAGGTGATCAATAGCGTTCTGCTGCTCGATTGAAAGTTGTCGGATTTTGTTCGATTTTATCTCTTCCACACATATTGCCATGATATATCATCTCTCTATTCGTTTCAATCTGCTCTGCGCGGCGGTACCATCCACATGAGAAGATGCTTTTCTTCACAGTGGAAGGTCGAAGGATGGGGTAACATCAATCTTCTCTCACCACCCCCCCTCAGGCCGCAATAATGCCGCTTCTCCTCCTCGGCCATCCGTGCAAGCGCACGCACGTCCTCAAGAAGCTAAGCAACTTCCCGCTTCACGCCACCACCTCCACGTGGTCGACATCGCATTCGCCAGGATAGGCACCGTTCAATGTATCCAACAGCCACGGTTCGCCGTCAGGATCGTCAGTCTCGGCCTCGACATCAGACTCAATCTCGCCTCCGGCCGGAAGTTCTATCTCACGCTCAGACTTTAATAGATCCTCTAGTCGACACAATAATTCACGTCGTGCTCGAACGATATCCTCCGGCAGTGAAGCGCCAGCCGGTATAAGATCAACGCATTCTTCGGTGGCTGCGTTACACCTTCGATCCAGGCCGGAATCGTAGTATTTATCTAGCCATTTAGATACAAATGCCTCGATGCCGCCGCTGTAATACCGCTCCAGTGCATCTAGCTCGGCCTTCATGGTTGGATCCAGGCCACAGGATTCTACGTACTGCCGGTAAAGATCCGCATTTGCCTTCTCACCATCATTGCGCGGCACGAGAGGTATTTGGTATTCGACAACCTGCTGTGGTGTTAAACCGGTGCGTTTGATCCGGATATCCAGCCTGCCATTGAAAAAGTTTGAATTAATCTCGGCCACCTTATCGCACAGCTCGTGGCACATTAAAAAGCCGCTAGCATCCATATCAGACAGGTACAGCACTATAGCAGGCCGTCCATCAGCGTCGACACGTTTGCACAACTTCCACGCTGCGCCCCAGGAGGCGTGGCCGCGAAATGTGACAAGAACGGCATTGTACCGCTCGCACACCGGCTGCAGCATGCCGTTCATGGTGCTCTTCTCGACCCACAACTCAAGATGGAATGGTTGCGGCCGTTCAACCGGGCTGTACTCTACGACCGGCGTACTTCTCTGAAGATATTCCACAAACTCTCGAAGATCCGGTCGACCTAACGAATAGCTATAGGAGAAGTCTTCTCTAGATGGCACGTATTCCAGCTCGCCATATTCGCCCACGCTCTGATCGGGAACAGCATCCCACGGAATGAGACCTAGCCGCTTCGCCAGTGCAATCCATTCAGTGAGATTGTTCGCATCTTTATCGCGATAGGCGCGTGTTTTCTTCAACCCACTACGCGAGAACACAGGAAAGTCTGTTCGACCTAGTGCGAAATAATGCAGCCCACGCGCGGTGGTTCGACTCCGGCCGGATTCTTGAAACACCTTTGCGGCCCACTCGGCTTTGAGGCGATCACCGGCAGTAAAAGATTCGGCGCTCATACGGCCACCACCGGCAGCTTCTCCTGCGTGGTATGCTCCGGCTCCGGTGGAGCGCCGCCCATCATGCAAGTGGTGCAGATATAGCCGTGTTCGTCCTTGTTGCTGTACGGCGTCAAGTCATAGGGAAAGCTTCTCCCGCAGAGGATGCACTTCCTCCTGCTCATCCGCTCCTTAAAGGCCTTGAACCCTGGATCATCCCGGGCCGGAGGCTTCACAGCACTGGATTCATCGTTCTGTAAAGAATTCTCAGAGGTTCCGGCTAGTAAACCTGTTGCTGGCGGCTTC
>Ga0255340_1002694_pt1 | contig 20101 bp, 29 predicted proteins | sample wastewater_treat_7_FD_192417 | JGI IMG/M metagenome (GOLD analysis project Ga0255340, IMG submission 192417) | Wastewater microbial communities from Lulu Island WWTP, Vancouver, Canada - plant10 | ecosystem: Engineered > WWTP > Wastewater > Unclassified | place: Canada: Vancouver, British... | reverse complement strand
GTTTCATTTATTCAAAATAATTTTAGACCTCAGAGAATAAGTAAGGGTGCTAATTATGTTATGGGAATTACTACATTTCAGCAACTTCAGTATGATATGAGGGATGTTTCTAGATATTTGAAACCATCCGAAATTAAATTTACAAAAAATTATAGACCCTATCGTGGAGAAGATCTAAATAATAAAACCCTTCTTGTATGGAGATCTGGTGGAATTGGGGATCTATTATTTATTAAACCAAATCTTAATTATCTGAAAGAAAAATATCCTACTTGTAAAATTTTATTTGCCTGTGGTCCACAATATCAACCAATGGTCGAAACATGGACTGATTGTATTGATGAACTTTTAACTCTTCCATTTAATGCTAAGAACTTATTATTTTCTGATTATCATGGATTGTTTGAAGGTGTTATTGAAAGAACTAAGGAAGCACATGAAATATGCTCATATAATTTATTTTCAAAATGGTTGGGTTTAGATTTATCAGATGAATTATTGATTCCTAAACAGAAACCAAATGAAGAAGAACTTGAAGCTTGTATGAAAATATTAACTGATAATAATGTTGAAGAAAAGAAGTTTGTTATTATGCAACTTAGGGCATCATCTATTATCAGAACACCAAGACCATCAATTATGGAAAAGATAGCAAAGTTTATTATTGATAAGGGATATAAAGTTTTAGTAACAGATAATCCCATTAAGGCTCATGAAGTAGAAACATTTGTGAAGAAAGTCGGTAGTGAAAATATTATTAACTTTTCAAAATTCTCATACACAATAGGAACAACAATTGCTCTAGCTTCTCTAGCTAAAATGGTTATTTCTCCAGATACATCATTGGTTCATATAGCTGAGTCGGTTGGAACTAAATCATTTGGAATCTATGGACCATTTCCTGGAAAAATTAGATTGTCAACATATAAAAATTCTGATTGGATTGATTGTGAAAGAAGTTGTGGTCCATGCTTTAAACATGGTCAAAATCTATGTACCAATGGTTCTAATGGTTATCCTCTTTGCTTTGATAATATCAAATATGACGAGACTTTTGAAAAAATAGAAAGGCAATTAGCGTGATTAAGATATTCTTGACTGTTAGAAATAGATTGGCAATGACTGCGAAGTGTATTGCTGCATTGAAAAAACATTCTGCACTAGAACACCAATTATATGTGTATGATAATTTGACTAATTTTAAAGAAGAAGAACATTTTATGTTTATGTGTAAATTATATAAGATGGGATTAGTTACTAAGATTGTTTTCAATACAAAAGCATCTACATTTGATGCATTTTCAAAAGCTATTGCTTGTAATGATTTTGGATATACGCATGAAATGGATCCTAAAAAGGATACTTATGATTACCTGGTATTTTTAGATAATGACATAATTGTAACACCTGGTTGGGATGAAATAATAAGAAGAGCGTGGGTTGATGTAGGGAAGAGTGCTCTTCATAATATTAAAGTAATTGGACAAAACCCCGGTGGAATAAAACAGAAACAACTTCTTGGTCAAAAGATAGCTGGTTATGAAGCAACAATGGGTGTATATGGTGGATCAGCACTATGGTCTGTAAAACCAAATTTCTTTAGAGAAATTGGTTATTTAGATGTTAGAAAATTTGTTGGTTTTGATAAAAAACATGACCAAGAATATTGGAGAATATTAGGAACGGCTAGTAAGGGAAAACCTTATATTTTGGGATTGAAAGCAAAACTTGGAATCCATTGTGGAATGAGAGCTGGTTCAATATGTAATATTTTGACTAAGCATAGATTAAATCCAAAAAGAGAAAAATTTATTAGATTTGAAGAGTCAGATGAAATCATTGATAAAATGTCATTTGAAGAGTTTTATGAACTAATAAGTAAAGATGAAAGATTAGTAAATGACTGGTAAAATTATACCCAAAGTTGTACTGGTTGGACCATGTATAGGAGAGATGTACTGGGAGTTCGGTCGGTTTGCTCCATATGTAATGTGGAAAAGAGAACGAGAATACAAGAGTTCAAATATTAAGTTTATTGTTCTAACCAGACCAGGAATGTTTGATTTATATGCTGGGTGTGCATCTATTTTTATTCCATTATCCATACCTGGTGATGGAACTATTTACAAACCAAATTGTTTTAGATTAGATGACTTTCCAGATGATGCATATAACTTTATTGTAAAAACATTTTATAATAAATATGCTAAAGATCATAAAATATTGGAACATATAAAACCAGATACTTCAAGAAAGAAATTTCTAAATAAGAATCAGTTTCCAAAAAATAAAATGTTATTTGATTATTATACTAGACAGGAAAATATTTTAACAATTGAAAAAAACACTGAAAAAAAGCCTTTTGTAATTTTAGGTCCTCGTTATAGAAAGGGAATGAAAAGAAATTGGCCATACTGGCAACAATTTTATGATTTAGTTTTTTCTAATCAAGATCTATTTCAAAGATACAATTTTGTCATATGTGGAAAAGATCCGGATTATGTTCCGGATAAGTATGATAGATTTATAGACGTAAATAAATTGAATACAAATTCTGGAGTTTCATTGATTGGATTAACAATTGAATCTATAAAGAAAGCTAAATTAACTATTGGATCTCAATCTGCAATTCCTAATATTTCATTATTATTTAAAGTCCCTGTTTTAGAATGGGGACATCAGAAATATTTACATACAATTGAGTATAATCCTTTTAAAACAAAAGTTACATTTATTGAAGACATGGATTATAATATAAAACCAGAGACTATTTATAATGAGATGCTAAAGTTATTATAGGGGATTTTTATTATGGAATATGATGAAATTTTAAAATCAATGGTTGATGCTGCACCTTCAAAAGTTACATCTTGTGCAACATCATTGAGTCAAATTGATTCTGAAATTAATAGTTTAACAGAACAAGCAAATGCAATTTATTACGGAATGATGACTCCAATTGCGGACTATGTAGACTGGTATTTGAATCATAAATGGGATACAACAAGTGGTGATTATACTGTTACGTTTGGCCCAACGTATAATCAAAATGCTCCAACTGGAACTCTAACAGATTGGGTTGTAACTGACTCAACAACAGGAGATATAGTCTATCAGTATGGTGGTATTGGATGGGATTCTGATCCTGCAATTATAGCTGATGTTGCTGACTGGAATTGGTCGTTGGATTATCTTTGGAAAGAGTTAGGGTTTGATGGAACATATGGAATTTATGATAAGATAGCAAAACTACAGTTAGCAAAGGGAGTTATTCAATCAGATATGAATAAATATGCTACGTCAATAATAAAGATTTCACCGTTTGCATCAACATAAAAGGAGAATAGAAACATGGGAAGTAATGAAAAAATCTGGCTTCAGACGAATAGACTTTTTGTTGAAAAAGTAATTCAAATGGTTAGAGAAACACATATGATGGGTGGATATGGAGGGACTCTAGATCTACCAGGTATTGAAAAATTATTGAAAAATTTATTTCAAAAGCTTTCTGAATATACAACAACGTTGGACAAACTTGAGAGAGAAAATACAAAATTGAAAGTTGATGCTGATAAGGCAACTAAAATGTTAGAAACATACAATAAGATATTTGAAGAATTTTCTCCATCGAACCAAAAAATTATAACAAAAATTAAAGAGAGGGTAGAAGAGGAATGCAAATAGCAACCATAACATCTATTGGAAGTGGTGTGTGTTGGTGTCACCCTCCAGCATCACCAATTCCAATGATCGGAATGATAATTACTGGTGCTGCAAAGACTGAGGGAGAAGGAAAACTAATGTCTAGAATTGGAGATATTGTTTTGGGAAATTGTGGTCATATAGGATTACTCGTTACAGGATCTCCTAATATTGAAACAGAGGGAAGATCTCAATGTAGGGTGACAGACCAATTTATTGGATGTTTTGAAGGAATGATTATTTCTGGGTGTGCAATAACAGAAGGGAATTGAAATGAAAATTATCTTCAATTTGTTTAATACAGGTCTTGGAAATAATGGTGGTTCTTCAACAATAGTTAACTCTGCTAATACTCTAGTTGATTTGGGTCATGAAGTAATCATTGCTGATACAGGAAAGAATAAGCATACATGGACACCATTAAAAGCTAATCATATAATTGTTAATGATATATACCATATTCCTCATGGAGATGTTTTAATCGCAACAGGGTTTAACTCTGTTCATGCTACAATTAAAGCACCAAAAGAATGTGGAACTAAATTTCATTGGATTCGTGGTTTTGAACTCTGGAATATGTCAGAGGACAAATTGTTGGATGTTCTTAGAGCACCTACATATAAAATGGTAAATAGTTCTGGGTTGAAAAAGCTTTTAGATAGACATAATATTTCATGTGAAATAATAAGACCTGGTTATGATTTTGATGAAATATATCCATTAAGTATTCGAGATGAATGTAAAAAACCAAAAATTGGTGCACTATACAACTCAGGAACCAAGAGAAAAACAAAGAGAGTCGAATGGGTATTTGAAGCTATAAAAAGGCTTCGTAGGGAATATGTAGTGGATTTATTTATGTTTGGTTCTGAAAGTGGAGATTCTTCTCCAAGTAATCTTATTTCATATTATATAAAAGAACCAACTACAGAAACAAAAAATAAACTTTATAATATGTGTGATATTTGGATTGCGCCGACAGAGTTGGAGGGATTACATATACCACCAGCTGAAGCAATGCTAACTGAGTGCCCGGTAGTTGGAACAAATATTAAAATGTTAAATGGAATGGATGATTATCTCCATCATGGAAAAACAGGATTGGTATCAGAAAATAATATTGACTCATTTGTTGAGAACATAGAAACTCTTTTACAAGATAAAAGTTTGCGAGTTACTCTTGGAAGTAATGCTAGAAAAGAAATTTTATCTCTTGGAAGTAGATTAGAAAATATGTATTATATGGTTGAATTTTTTGAGTATGTTAATAGGAGGGTATAAGATGAAATTAAATGATTATTTATCTAAACTAAATGAAGAAGTTGAATTTACAACAAGTGGAATGTTAGATAAGCTATGGAGAGAACTAACTAGGCAAGCTATGGATAAATTCAATATTCATTTTGATCTTGAAAATTATGATAGTAAATATAATGTCCAAGAATATGTTGTTGAACAGGATGAATGGGAACACACCAAATGTAAGTTTAGATATCAAATGTGTTCTGGCGGCGGAGATTGGGAAAATCCTGTTATATCATTTAGATGTCAATTAGTTAGTGGATATGCATATGAAGTTTCTACATATGATAAAACAAATGGAATGTTTGTCTATATTCCATCGTGGGAAGATGGAAATAAGACTTTAGTTCTTAGAAAAAATGGAAAAGGTTGGGTAGCTAGTGATAATGATACAGAAGTAAAGGGAATGAAAAACGATGAAATAGAATGTGTAAAGTCACTAAAAAAATATTTAAAATCTCTTGTTACTATAGAAGTAGAAAGAATAAGAAAAGAGAGAGAATATAATGAACAGAGAAGGAAAAATGAGAATATATAAAACATTAGAAGTTCTACAAAAATTAGAAGAATCTATTATTACAAAAACTCCTTTTTCACTAGTTAGATTTGGTGATGGTGGGATAAAGTTAATACATTCTTATTTTTATAATGATACAGATCAAATAGAACAGATTGTTGAAAAAGAGGGAATTCCAAAGGGAAAGTTTAAAAACTTAATTGACTTATGGGCAATTTCTGCATCGACAGCTGATTTTGTTGATACACCATATGTTTATTTTAGTGGAGAATTTTGGCCAAGAGTTAAAGGACATAAGAGTATGTCCAAAAGAACTATTGAAAGATTGAAGATGTGGAAAAGAATTTATAGAATTGCTAATTTTGATGTTAAAAATTATTGTAATCCAGAAGTAAATTTTTTGTCTTGTTTGAATATATTTGGAAATAAAGGATTTCCTGATTTATTTAAGGACAAAAAAATATGCATTATTACTTCCAGATTGGATCTCAAGAGAACATTAAAACCATATACAACCAATATTGATATTGTAAATATTCCAGGATTTACTCATAATCAATATGATGTATTTCAAAGGGTTTTGAATAAGATAAAACTCGACTCTAAAAAATATGATTTGTGGTTAGTTGCTGCAGGAGAATTAGGAAGAATTTATACAGGGATAATAAAATTCCATGGTGGAATTTCATTTGATATTGGTTCTACTGTTGACTTTTGGGCGACTGGAGAAATCCCTGTTAGATTATCTCCTTATGTAGAAATAGATTATAGAAATAAATTAAAGATTAAACTAACACAGGAAGGTGAAAAGTATAGGGAATTTTTATGAGTAAAATTGACATAACAATGACAGCAACACTAAGGCCAGGAATAATAAAAGAAACTCTTGAGTCTTATTGTCAAAGGATATTTAAAGAAAGAGATCGTTACAGACTTATTGTTAATATTGATCCTGTTGGAGAAAGTTGCAAAGCAAAAGAAGTAATAAAGGTATGCAAAACTTATTTTGACGATGTTATTTTTAATATTCCTGATAAACCATCATTTCCAAATGCTGTAATCTGGGTGTGGAGTCAAATAGATCCTAAAACGAAACACATCTTTCATTTAGAGGATGATTGGTTACTAGGAAGAGAAATCAATATTGATGATATGATAAAAATTCTTGATAACCATCCAACATTTGCATACCTGAGATTATTAAAATATAGAATTCCAAACGCAGGAAGGATTCATATTTTTAAGTCTACATATCATTATAACACAGAAGGATTTTTTATTTCGTCAAATAGAGATAATCAATTTGGTTTAAATCCTTGTCTAATTAAAGCAGATTTCATAAGACAAGCTCTTCCAAATATGGTTTCTACACTAAATCCAGAAAAACAATTTAGAGCTAGTAATAAATATATGAAAGATTTACTAATGAAATGGGAATATCCAGTTTATGGACAACCTGGTTGGGGAATAACTGCTATTGATAATGGTTGGAAATGGAGAAGGAAATTGGGAATTAATAAACCAGATAATACACAATTTCTAGTGTGGGATATTAAAAAATGAGAACTCAAAATCGAGAATTCTATTCAATAATATTACCAACAGTAACTGAAAAACTAAAACATGATTCTTGGCATAAAGATTGGGATAAGCACATGGAGGTTTTAAGAAAAATTAATAAGTTTCCCGATATTCTTATAACAAAAGAATCAAGTATTGTTTTAAAAAGAGCGATGTATAAACTTGCTTTATATTTTAAAAGAGAGTTCAATTACGATTATATTCAGTATGATATTCATTCTAAAAATAAGTATATTGGATATATGTGGACAGAAGAAGATGTAATTATTGGCGGTTGTTTATTTTGGTGGGCTGAGCGAGATGATTGTTGGAGAATGAATTGGGCATGGTTTCATCCATATGTTAGAAATAGAAAACTATTATCAGAATCATGGAATTATTTTCTTGAAAGACATGAAAAGTTTGATGTTGATCTTCCGTTAAGCGGTAATATGAAAACATTTTTGATTAAGAAAAAATATGAGGGTCCATCTTTTACTTATAAGGATTTACTATGAAGATTTTATTATTAAGTCCAAACCAAATAAACAGGAGAAATTGGACACATCAACTTTTTAGAAATGAGTTCTCAAGACATCATCAAGTAACATATTATGGGGAAGGGTTTCCTGATTATATTCCTAATATTTATGTTCCAGATTTAGTAAAGAAATATGGTGGTTTTGATTTAATCTTAACATATGGATTGAGATATACAGAACCGTTCAATGGAATTGGTGATACTAATATACCGAAAGCTCATATTACTGTTGATTACTTTCCTGATGCTACAGGTGGCACATGGCAAAGAAATCATAAAATGTTTGAAAGAGATAAATATGATATTTATTTTGGAGTTGTTGGAAGAATAGTTAGGGATATGAAATCGAATGGTTATTCTAATGTTCATTTGCTTCCATTCTCTATTGATACAAATATATACAACCGAATAGATATTCCCAAGGATATTCATATATTTGCAGTTTTTACAAAACGATCTGATACATACCCAAATAGAGATAAAGTCCATAGAATGCTTGTTAAAAATTTTAGAAATAATATTGTATATACTAGAAAAACACAACATAATCCATATATTCAACTTATTAATAGGTCTTGTATATGTATTACAAGTAATAATAAATTTAAATCTTTAAGTATTAAATATTCAGAAATAATGGCGTGTGGAAGTTTTCTACTAGCGGACGAACCAGAAGATTATAAAGAACTGGGATATGAAAATTTCAAACATTTTGTCATATATGATGGATTAGAAGATCTTGCTAATAAAATAAAGTTTTATTTGAAGCATCCAGATGTTAGAGAAAAGATTGCAACACAAGGTATGGGTCTAGTAAGGACATATCATAATAATACAATTCGGGTGAAACAATTTACAGAAATAATTAATAAGGAGCTTGGGATAAAATAATGTATTATGCAAAACATGATAAGTTTATAATAGAAGATAATCAGGTTCATGCTACTGATTTTCTCCCCCTAAAAAAGAAATATAAAAATATGGAATTTCTTGGAATCTTTAAAGAAATAGTTACTATGTTTGAAATTGATACATATATGGAACTTGGAGTTAGAAAGGGATATACATTCAATAATATTGCTCCTTTAGTAAAGAGTGCAGTTGCTGTTGATATAGGGGATATGAAAAATATTATTGAGCTTCCAAATGTAACGAAAATTCAAATGAGAACTGATGATTTAGCTTTGAAGTGGAATGAACCTATTGACTTTTTATTTATTGATGCAGATCATAGAAAAGAACAGGCAATGAGAGATTTTGATAACTTTTCAAAATTTGTTAGAATTGGAACTGGTATCATTGCAATGCATGATACTCACCCAATAGATCAAAGATTATTGTCTGACGATAATTGTTCTAGTGTTTGGCAAGTAGCAGATGAAATAAGTAGACGAACTAAAGACTATTATAATAAGTTTGAAATTTTTACATTTCCCGGTCCGTTTGCTGGATTATCATTAATAAGAAAAAGGAGACACCACCTAGCTTGGGGAGCTGTATCTGGTGACGACTGGAATAAATGAGGATACTAAAATGATATCAGTTGTTTTACCAGTTTTGAACCAATTTAAATTGACAAATGATTTACTCCTTTGCATTTCAAAAAATGAATATAAACCACAAGAGATAATTTTAATAGATAATGGAAGTATAGAACCAATAAATAACTTACCAAAGTTATATGAAGGTTTAAATATAAACTATGTTCGATTTAATGAAAACATTGGAGTTAACCCTTCATGGAATCTTGGTATTATGAAGGCTAGAAATAATATTGTTTCTATTCTTAATAATGATTTGTTGATTAACAATCATTTTTTTAAGTATATTGAAGAAACAATGAAGAATGAAGAAATTGGAATATGTGTTCCTAATACTATTTCTGATATGTATGGTGCAATGACATGCAAGTATAAGAACCCAATTCAATTAAGCCCATGTAATAAAAGAGAAGGTTGGGCGTTTACAATCAAAAAAGATATAGTAGAGAAGATGGGCTATATTCCAAAAGAATTAAATAGAACATATGGAGATGATTACATTTTTTACTGCGCTAGAAAACTAAATTTAAAAACAGTAAGAATGGAGGATAATTATATTTTTCATTACGGTAGTGTAACTACTGTAAAAGAACTAAAAGAAAAGGGAAAAGATTTTCCAAATAAAAATACCGAAAAAGATATATGGTTAAAAATAAAAGCAAAACTTGAGGAGAATTAATATGTCACTACTACATGATTATTTCAAAATTGTTGAGAGATTTAAAGTTGATGAAGAAGAGTTAAGAAAAATTTGCAATACAATTCAAACACAAGAAAACCCTAAGTTTAAAGCACCAGCATATTTACCACAAGGTGAGTCAATATTTTTAGCACTCGAAAGAGAGTTTGATCCAAATGTTATTGAATACATAACTCTAGAAAAAGGTAATACCGGATTTTTTGTTGGATATTGGAAAGACGGGAAACGAATAAAAACATGGTATATTCTTGAACCAGATGCATATCATGTTGTTTTAAACTTTATAAGAATCTATAAAAAACTTCAAGAATTTGTGAATAGTGAGGACAATGTTTACTAAAGATATAATAAAACTTCCATATTGTAAGTTTGGTGATTTTACTTATGGAAAACCAAATGTGATTCGTTGGGGAAATATAGGAACATTAACTGTTGGTAAATTTTGTTGTATATCTGAAAACGTAACATTTCTTCTTGATGCAGATCATAGAATGGAATGGGTTACTACATATCCATTTACTTCGTTGAAAGTCCAAAAACATCTCAAATGGATGAAACCACAACCTTATATTGAAAGTAAGGGAAATACTATCGTTGAAAATGATGTATGGATAGGATATGATGCAACCATTTTACCGGGCGTAAAAATTAAAGATGGTGCTATAATAGGTGCAAAATCAGTAGTAACAAAAGATGTAGATTCTTATCAAATTGTTGCTGGGAACCCTGCTAAATTAATTAGATATAGATTTCCACAACTTGATATATTTGCGTTATTAAAAATAAAATGGTGGGATTGGGATATTCAAAAAATAAAACAAAACGTTGAGTTAATGAAAAATACATCTCAATTTATTAAGGTTCATTATCATGATAAGAACTCCGCATAAAAGAAAAGGTAATTTTAAAATAGGAATGGGATGTTCTGGTTGGGATGCACCATCTATACTATTAGATAATACAGGTGATATTGAGATTGGAGATGATGTTATTTTTACAAATGAAGTAATTGTATATACTCATGAACATTATATGAGTAGGAATTCTACAATTACAGAACAGACTAAAAAGAAAGGTGTTAAGATAAGTAATATTAAAATTGGTAACGATGTTTACTTTGGTTCGAGGTGTATGATAATGCCTAGTGTTACATATATTCCAAATGGAACTGTAATTGCTGCAGGAGCTATCTTAACTAAAAATCCAACCGGAGAGTATGAAATATGGGCAGGGGTTCCTGCTAAAAAGATTGGTGAGAGAAAATGAAAACTTTTGGAATTGTTGGTGCTGCTGGATATATAGCTCAAAGACATAAAGAAGCGATTAAAAGAATTGGCGGAAAGATTGTAATTGAGTATGATCCCTTTCTTTCAAATCTTCAATATCCACATCATATTTTTAAATGGAATTTTGACTATCTTGTTATTTGTTCGCCAAGTAATACTCATTACGATTATATTAAGATGGGGTTAGATAATGATAGAAAAATTATATGTGAGAAACCTGCATTTTTACCTTGGCAACCTATTATTGATAATAACGATATTAATATTGTTTTACAATATAGATTTTTAAAACTCAGAGATCATGTAAGAAAACCTTTACGTGTTGTAGCTCATATGATTCGTGATAAGAATTATTTAAAATCTTCCAAGATGGATAGTAGAGTTACCGGCGGATTATTTTTTAATTTATTCGTTCATTATATAGATTTAGCAATTCAACACAGATGTACATTTGATGGATGGATAGGTACAGAGGGAACACAATCTAGATATGTTGAGAGTTTTCAAACAAGATTTAATTTGGATTCTATTCCTATTATTGATTTGTATACAAGAATGTATAAAAAGATTGTAAATGAAAATAAGGGGATTAAACCAAAAGATATAATGTTCCTAAGATGGTGGTTAGAAAGACATAGTGAGATATTTGGTTATGGAATAAATGCAATTAATAATGGTATTATTATTGAACCAAATTTTTAAGGAGAATTATGGTGCCTAGTGTTTGGTTATTTTTGAAAAATTTAGAATGGAAAGAAACACATAAATATTATATTCATCCGTCATCATACATAGATGATAATGTTGAAATTGGGGAAGGTACAAAGATTTGGCATTTTTGTCATATTATGTCGAATACTAAAATAGGAAAAAATTGTGTCATTGGACAGAACTGTGTCATTGGTCCGAATGTAACTATTGCAGATAATTGTAAAATACAAAATAATGTTTCAATATATGAAGGTGTTATTCTACATAATAATGTTTTCGTTGGTCCATCTGCTGTATTTACTAATGTTATTAATCCTAGATCTTTTGTAAACAGAAAAAGTGAGTTTAAAATTACATTGGTTAGAGAAGGATCTACAATTGGTGCAAATTCTACAATAATATGCGGTCATACTATTGGGGAATATGCAATGGTTGGAGCAGGATCAGTAGTGACTAAAGATGTTCTCGATTATAGTGTTGTTGTTGGAAATCCAGCTGAACATTTGAAATATGTAGACAAAGAAGGAAATGAGAAATCATTATGTTAATAGTAAATACCACAAGACAACAAATAATTACATGTTTACCAAATCACAATAATGTTTGTGAAATTGGTGTTGATGTTGGAAATTATTCTTTAGATATTTTAAATAACTGTAACCCAAATAAATTACATTTAATAGATCCTTGGGTTCATATTGATGATCCATCTTATAAAAATGATACTGTTAATGTTGATAATAGTAGACAAGAAGAAAAGTATAGAAATGTATTAAAAAGATTTTCAAATGAAATATTGTCAGGCCAAGTGAAAGTTCATAGAGGATTTTCTTATGATGTATTACAAAAGTTTCCTAATAAGTATTTTGATTGGATTTATGTGGATGGGATGCATACTTATGATACTGTATTAAAAGATTTAAATCTTTGTTATAGTAAAGTAAAAGATGATGGGTTTATTCTTGGACATGATTATGCAAACCACGAGATTGCAAAATATATGAATTTTGGGGTTATTGAGGCAATTACAGATTTTACTTTATACAATCCAACTTGTAAGTTATTTGCAATTACATTAGAGTCTGGTTGGCCAAGTTATATATTATATAAAAATAATGGACCCCATGTGGATCATGTTATCTATAATTTTATAACAAAAACTAGCAATCCAATTGATATATCTGATGATTTATGGAAAGATATCAACTTCTTCCAGAAGTGGTTTATGATTGATGGAAACAAATATGTAACGTGTTTATATAAGAGGTGAATATGGGAAAGGTAGTAACTGTTGTTGGTGCAAGACCAAACTTTGTGAAAGCGGCGGCTATATCTGAGGAACTAAATGAATCAAAAATTAGAGAAATAATTATACATACAGGACAACATTTTAGTCCAGAAATGAGTGATAAATTTTTCGATGAATTAAATGTTCCATACCCAGCATATAACTTAGATATAAATAATTTGTCACATGGTGCAATGACTGGGAGAATGTTAGAAAAAATTGAAGTAATTTTAATGAGCGAAGAACCAGATTGTGTTATAGTTCATGGAGATACAAATTCAACATTAGCAGGAGCATTAGCAGCTAGTAAATTAAGGATTCCTGTTGTTCATGTAGAGTCTGGTGTTAGATCATTTAATATGAATATGCCAGAAGAAATAAATAGAATTCTAACAGATAGAATTTCAAATATTAGATTCTGTGTTTCAGAAGAAGCAATTAGAAATCTAGAATTAGAAGGATTAGATTCTGCTAATTTTATTTCTGGTGATGTAATGTATGATATTTTTTTAAAGTATAAAGATATAGCTAAAAAGAGAAATTTACCAAAAGGATTGAAAGAAAAAGAATATGGTCTTGTAACCATTCATAGACAAGAGAATACAATTCATGATATTATACTTTATTCAATTATTGCAGCTTTGACACATATACCATATAAGTTTATATTTCCAGTTCATCCTAGAATAAAAAATCTTCTAGAACACAAGGATTTTAAAAAATTACTTGAAAGGGGTAACATTGAACTTATACCTCCTGTTGGTTATATTGATATGTTGAATTTAGAAATGAATGCTAAAATCATATTAACAGATTCTGGAGGAGTTCAGAGAGAGGCATATTACTCCCATGTTCCATCATTAATTTTGAGAAATGAAAGTGAGTGGGTAGAACTTATAAGAGAGGGATATGCTACATTAGTTGGTGTTAGTTCAAAACAGATTGTAAAGGGATTCGATAGTGTAATGTTATCTAATATCCAATTTGAAGATGGTTTATATGGTAATGGATATGCAGCAAAAAATATTGTAGATCAAATTCACTTTTTATGGGGTGAGTAATATGCATGATAGTTCATATAAAATTATGGGGAAGTTTTTAGAAATTTTAGATCAAAATGAAAAATTGAAAGTGTTAGATGTTGGTTCCCTTCAATACGAGTCTCATAAAACATATAGGGAATTGTGTTCTAAAAATTGGGAGTATGTTGGATTAGATTTGGAACCAGGAAGCAATGTCGATGTTGTTCCAAATGATCCCTATAAATATCCATTTCCTGATAATGAATTTGATGTTATAATATCAGGTCAATGTTTTGAGCATGTAGATAGACCATGGGATTTGGTTAAAGAACTTTATAGAATTTTAAAATATTCTGGTCATGTTTTTATTATAGCTCCATCAAAAGGACCAATTCATACCAAGCATGATTGTTGGAGAATTTTACCAGATGGGATGCAATCTCTATTACAATGGGGAGGATTCGATTCTGTAACAATATCTTGGAATAAGGATTCTAAGTGGGGAGATTGTGCTGGGTATGCACGAAAACTGTGAACAAATTAAAGAGGAGATAAAAAATGAGTTATCCTGATCATCCAGATACTATTATTATAAAAAATGAATTTTATCCGGATGGTCTACGAGAGATAGATATTTGGAATTATTATCAAAAAGTGAAAGGTCCATTACTACAACAAGTTATCAATAGAGATTTAATGTTTTTTATTATGGTCAATGTTAATAAAGATATAGTATTGAGAAAGGGAAAGACTACAAGATTTTTAAGATTGAATAATCAAAATTATGATACATTGATTACAGGAAGAACTGTTAGTATTCATTCAACAATGAAGAGGCATGAAAATTTCGGAATTGTAGATATTGATACTGATGATTTTGATGAAGCAAAATTAGCTGCATTTAAAGTCTATAACCATATGACTAAATCATATAATACCAGTATAAGGTTTACAGGTAAAAGTTCATTTCATGTAGTTTGTGAGTTCAATAGAGAAAAGGATATAGATAATATTAGAAATGAATTTGAACAAAAAATGAGAGATAGTAATTTATCTCAATATACAATTGGTTATAGAAGAACAGGAAGAGTTCCAAATTTGGATTTGTCATCAAATAAACTAAGAGGCGGTTTTATTACATTACATTCTTTATCTACTATTGGATTAAGATGTATGGAAATAGATTCAACAAAAATAATAAGATTTAGAAAAGAGTTGGCAAAAATATGATCCCGAAGGATCATATTTTTCAATCGTGTCATTCAACCTCTACCACCAAGGTAAAGGAGGAATGAGCATGATCAGTTTTGCTGCAAGGTATCCAAGACCAAGCAGCGAAATCAGAATGACAACCGCAACAATAACGCCAGCCCAGAAGATATTCCAGAAGGCACTTTGTGCTGCGACCCCGACCACCTTAAAGAGCATCAAAACTGCGTTCACTTCTTGACCCCCCTCCCAATGTATTTCGGCTGGTTCTTCTTGCTGTCGTTGTAAGCTCGGAGCCCCTGCTCCATGAGACCCAACAGGCTCCCGACAACACGCCCATACACTTCAGCTTCACTGGGGTATCTCCTCTCCTCGACAACCACAGTCCTTCTGACAACAGGCTGATGATGAACCACCACAGTCTCAATTCTTCTTGGAGCGAGGGAGTGCCAGATGGTGGAGATTTGGTCATACAGATCTTCCGCACGGGACCTGGTCAAACAGTCAAACCTGTAGTTCCTGGTTACCGTCTGAACCCGAACAACATCGTAGTCTCTGCTCACATTGGTGATGTCATGAGCAGGGATCAGAGTGTTCGTGGTTTCCCATGATGTCACTTCCTCAACCTTCATAATTCCTGAACCGAAAAGGTATACATTGTAACGTGTCATTTCAAAATCCTCCTTGTTGGATTTGAGTTGTTTACTTAACCAGGTTTCTCATGATCGAATCACACTTGTTCTGAAGTCTGTTAACCTTCTCGCCGTGCTGATCCAACCACTTAAGAAGCTCTGCTTTCTTCTTGTTCTCATCCGTCAACGCAAAGATTTCATCCAGAGTCATCGTATTCATTTTGAACCTCCTTGCCAAAGGTTATATGTTAGAAGTTGAGTTCCTCAAGATGATCCAGAATAACTTCAAGGCTCTGTGCCATATCACGCATCTGGTCAGCATTAAGACGATCCTGTGAAAAGAGTCTCTTTGCTGCATACTGGATTCTGGAAATATCCTGGCCATAGATTGCAAATGCCGAACCCGCAGGAACTTTTGTATCTAAAGTCAGTGCACTCATTTCAAACCTCCTTGCCAAAGGTTGTAGTTTACACAATAGTCTCCTTCTTATTATTAGATATTAATATATATAGTTTTTCTTTCTATCCCTGAGAACAAATATATACGAAATCGAAGAGATAATATATTATCTCAATTAACATATATATAGTAGGTGATTATGCGATCATTCTGGTTATTTAGATCTAATATTAGAGATCTAGAATATTATCATTATTATAACGACCTTGAAACATTTGAAAAGAAGTGCCATGATTTTTATTTACTAATGGGATTGTGGTTTCTAAAAAAGGATATATTTGACGAGGTTATAGTCTGGAGGATAGCAAATAAGAACCTTCCAGATATAGTATTTGAAACTAATGGGAAAAAATTCATACAGAAATTTTCACTTAGTTTTGATGAATGTTTAAACTATCCAAAACCAATGATATCATTTTTTAGAGGTGGATTTCCAGAGTATGATGATCTAGTTAAAAAAGATCCAAACCATTTTGGAACTAAACTATATTTAGCTGCTGGGAAAAGAATTTATCCAAAAGATAAAAAGTTATATAACAAAGTCTTAATTGAAAGTGAAGCAGATAATAGAGGAAACGATATACGATTTTACAAGACGTGCAATCCAAATATATTTAAAGATTATGTTGATGTAAAGAAAATATATGATTTATGTTGGATATGTAATAATACACAAATAAGACACAAAGGGCAAGAATTCTTTATATCAAATATTGGTAATAGTAATTATCTAAAATCTTTAAAAATTATTCATATAGGAAATAAACCTGAAGTTGGATTAGAATTATGTAAAAAATATGGAGTTGATAATATTAAATTTATTGGTCCAGCAGAAAGATATGACATAAATGTTTTCTTAAATCTTAGTAAATTTGGTATTGTAACTTCAAATAGAGAAGATGGATGTCCAAGAGTTTCAACTGAAATTCTGTGTTCGGGAACACCATTAATAATTAGAGATCAAACTAGACTTTTAAACTTTTATAAAAAAAGTGGGGTTGTTCAGTTTAATGATAAAAGTTTAAATGAAGCAGTAGTATATGCAATGATTCATTATGATGCATTAAAAAAAGATCTTGATATTTATAGACAAATGTTTTCAATGGATATTATTTGTGGAATGAATATTAATTCTTGGGGGTATATTAATGAAAGAGATTAAAATAGCAATTATTGTATGGACCGACGCTACATATTATAAATGTGATTATATTTGGGAAGGTGAAGATATTCCTCTGGTTGAACCAAAGATACTATATACAGTTGGTGTGTTGGTTGGTGAGACAAAAGAGTGTGTTGTAATATGTCAAGATATAATTGAAGAAGGGGTGGGAAGAATGTTATTATCCATTCCCAGAATTTCAATAAAAAAAATAAAGATCATAAAACAGAAGATTTAAAAAAAGATGATCTGGTTTCCCAGTTCATCTTTTCTGTTTATTTTCTTGGGTTATACTACAACCCAAGCTTTCTCTTCAGTATAGTAAATGCAATTTCTGTTCCCATTTTTATATAGACGTTTTCTGTTTTCTTTTGGATTCTTGTCTGTGCTTTTGTAACACATGGAGCTACGAACTTGTGCATCAGTTGACTTTGTTTTGCTTCAACATAATTTGTAGCCAACTGACCGGCTTGTAACCACGGACGATAACGAGGGTTTTCAACAATTTCCCTGATCTCTCTGTTGACTCCAACATAGTCAACATCTCTGTCGATAAGATCTGAATCCTTTACTTTTGAAACACGCCATCTGAATTCTTCCTCTGTACTGCTTTTTATTCTCATTAGTTCTGTTAAGTTATTTTTAGTTTCTTTTTTGATTCCTTCCATCCTTACGAACGTTGTAATGTTGTCACTGAAATGCTCCAAAAATGGAAACTCCGACCGGCCTCTTGTTGACATAATATTCACCTCTCATAGTAAAATTTATCCTTCTGTTATTATTAGATATTAATATATATAGAATTTGAATCTATATTTAAACAAAAAAATTTGGTTAAAAAAATGAGAGGTTAAACAACACCTCTCATTTCTTCTACATCTACCAGGGAAATCAGATTACTGAGCAGTCTCCAACTCGGGAAGCGGCGTCTGGTTCGTTTCCTTGATGACGAGGTAGGAAGCAACACCAATCGCAACCACGACAGCGATGCATGCGATTCCGATTGCCATGTCGCGGTCGATCAGGGGTTCCGGTTCCTCATAGAACCTGGTCTCCGTCTCCTTCCAGAGCTTCTTGGGTACCGGAGTCGCTTCGGGAGTGATGACGACTTCGCTGGAGCGGTCTGTGAAGCGCCTGATGGTTTCGACACGAACCGGCTTCCTCTGCATTTCGATGATCTTTTCGTCCATACTACTGTCCTCTCTTTTTAAAAAGATATGAGCTCCTAAGGGAGCTTTAGAACGACATCCTTTCGACCTTCCCAGTTTCAAGGTTTACAACTATTGCTACTTCCTTGAAATCTGGACATGTGATCCTCATCTCTCTAAACCCATACACAATTGACAGATGATCCACTGAGGATTCTTCCAAAAGTGTATCGGATAAAGCTTCAAGATTTTTCTTAGTTGTAATGAAGGTTACAACCCTATTTTCTTCTCCACTAGTTACCACCGTAAGACTTTTATTCTCTTTCGTTACTTCTGCGGCAAATTGAATCCTGCAGTCTTCCTTCGATTTCTGATAAGTATGGGTGTATTCGGAAGGAGTAGGAATCAGACTTCTATGAAAGTCTTGATAACCAACATACATTCCTGCTCCAACAACATAGATTATTGTAATTACCAACATCACCCGGATTGTTTTCCAGGTATTACGCACCATTCTTCTCCTTGCCCTTCGTTTCATGTTGCAAATCTCCTTGTTGGTATTTATTACTAATTTATATATATAGAATCTGACTATATAACTGACCTGATTTTCGGTGAGATATTTTCTCAAAAAGTGAGAATAAATATATAATTAGAATTAGTGAAAAGGAGTGTTTTATGGGAGAAGATAAGAGAGTTGTGATTCTTTATTCTGGTGGTGCAGATAGTACTTTATTATTGGAATTTGCGAAGAGAATGGGGAAGGATATTTATGCTGTTTTAATTGATTATGGGCAACTCCATAAGGAGGAATTGGAGTTTGCAAAGAAGTATTTAAATACAGAAAAAATTCCCTATAATGTTGTATCATTAGTTGGTCTATCTGCTAATAGTGGTTTAACTGGAAAAGGGGATCAGGGACAATATGAGGGTGTTCATACTCATTGGGTTCCTGGAAGAAACACAATGTTTCTAGCAATTGCTTTTAGTGAAGCAGAATCTCAGGGTATCCAGGAAATCTGGTATGGGCCGGATTACTCAGATCGAGAAGGCCTATTTCCAGATTGTTATCAAGATTATGTCTATGAGATTAATAAAGTATTTGCAATTGCTGGAAGCTATCCAATTAAAGTATACGCCCCCACATTGGGATTAACAAAAGAGATGGTACTAAAACTTCTTGAGAATTTTGGTGTTGGTAAGGATCAACTTTTTAGTGGGTATGGACAGTATACATAAGAGGAATATGGATACTATAATAAATATAATAGTTGTATTGTTTTCTGCGCTAGGTGTTTTAATGTTGTTGATACCATATCT
>Ga0255340_1002693_pt1 | contig 20118 bp, 18 predicted proteins | sample wastewater_treat_7_FD_192417 | JGI IMG/M metagenome (GOLD analysis project Ga0255340, IMG submission 192417) | Wastewater microbial communities from Lulu Island WWTP, Vancouver, Canada - plant10 | ecosystem: Engineered > WWTP > Wastewater > Unclassified | place: Canada: Vancouver, British... | reverse complement strand
TACGGTTATTATCTATGAGCCGACACTTGAAAACGGCAGCACATTCTTTGGCTCCCTTGTGGTCAACGATCTGAAGAAGTTCAAGAAGAAGTGCGGCTGCATCGTGGCTAACCGCTACGATCCCGTTCTCGATGATGTTGAAGAGAAGGTCTATACAAGAGATCTGTTCCGGAGGGATTAAGATATGAGTAAAGAAAGAATTGACTTGAACGGCAAGACCATCCTTGTGACCGGTTCTCCCGGATTTATCGGTGCAAACCTTGTACTGCGACTTCTAAAGGAAATGTCCTCCGGCACAGTTGTAAGCCTTGACAACATGAACGACTACTACGATCCGGCGCTGAAGGAGTATCGTCTTTCGCTGATTGAAAAGGCGGCTGAGACTTCGCCGGTCAAGCATATATTCGTCAAGGGTTCAATCGCAGACAAGGCGCTGATCGACAAGCTGTTTGCTGAATATCACTTTGATGTAGTGGTTAACTTAGCAGCACAGGCAGGCGTTCGTTATTCCATCGACCACCCGGATGTGTATATTGAGTCAAATATCATTGGCTTCTATAACATTCTTGAAGCCTGCCGTCATAATCCTGTAGAGCATCTTGTGTATGCGTCAAGCTCTTCTGTCTATGGCGGAAACAAGAAGGTTCCGTTCAGTACTGAGGACAAGGTGGATAATCCGGTAAGTCTTTACGCTGCAACTAAGAAGAGCAACGAGCTTCTTGCTCACAGCTATTCCAAACTCTACAACATCCCGTCCACAGGCCTGCGTTTCTTCACAGTATACGGTCCTGCGGGAAGACCGGATATGTTCTACTTCAGTGCAACAAACACATTAGCCAAAGACGGAACGATCAAGATCTTCAACTATGGTAACTGTAAGCGTGATTTCACCTACGTTGATGATATTGTTGAAGGCGTGTACAGAGTCATGCAGGGAGCACCTGAAAAGCAGAACGGCGAGGACGGACTTCCGCTTCCGCCTTATGCAGTGTATAACATCGGCGGTGGTACTCCTGAGAACCTTCTTGATTATATCAGTACACTTCAGGAGGAACTTGTGAACGCTGGTGTTCTTCCCGAAGATTATGACTTTGAAGGACACAGAGAACTCGTCGGAATGCAGCCCGGTGATGTTCCTGTTACCTACGCTGACAGCAAGGGTCTTGAAGATGACTACGGCTTCAGACCGACAATCGGTATCCGTGAAGGACTGAGAAGATTCGCTCAGTGGTACGCTGAATATTATAAATGAACAGAATGCCCACTTACTACAGCTTCAAATGGCATAGATAATTTGCCGGTTGAAAGCATAGTTTGTGGGCATCGTTTTTGTAATGCTATTACAAACTTTTCTGTTACCTCTTGCAATGTAAATTTTTTTGTAGTAAGCTGATAAGCAAAAGAAACCCACGTAGGAGGTACATAAAATGAAACATCCATTTTACTCTGTGAGCATTGATGACATTCCTTTCGGAGATCGTATTATCGCAATTCTGCTCCGGACATATCTCGTCAGATGCGAGGATGCCGAGCAAAAGCTGGCTGCTATCCTCAGCGAAGGTATTGTGCTGAAGCTTCCGGATCCTGCCAATTCTCAGGATGCGATTCCGCTGAAGACAGTGCTTGAAGGTGAACACCTTGCAAAACTGATCGATGAAGCGGTGGCTTTTGTGAAAGCAGATCAAACCGATTGTACAGATTCCGATATGGGAGATATCTTTGCATCCGCCAAGGAAATGCTGGATAATATCTCTGGCAAATCAGTTGTGATGAATATGAGCATTGAACTGGCTGAATACATCACCAAGCTGTACTATGCGCTGAAAGCCGGCGAATGAAGAATATATAAGAAATACTGCCCGCGTAGAGAGCAGAAGCACCCAAGACCTGATCCGGATGCTCTGCTGCCTATGCGGGCAGTATTTTTGTTTTAGATTCCGTGCTCCTGAAGAAGTTTTTTCATGTGTCTGAGCATATCCATGAGGATAGCTTTTTCTGCGGGGGTGCAGTCTGTCAAGAGGTCGAGTGCCTCTGCCTTGGATGTCTTTGTCAAGCCAGTCAGGTAATCCGCTAAAAGATCATCGGGTGTCACTTCAAGGGCGTTGGCGATCGAGATCAGCAAAATGACACTAGTACCTTTTATCCCTGATTCAATGTTACGAATGTGCCTCTCAGTTGCGTTGATTCTATCCGCCAGTTCTTCCTGTGTAATCCCCATGAGTTCTCTGTGGTGCTTGATTCTTGCACCGATTTTGAAATAGTCAATGTTCATGTATAATCAGCCTTCCTATGTGGCCCGCATTGGCAGTAATCATATTACCATCAATTCGGATACATAGCAAGCTGATTTTCAATTTTTAAGATGGTGGTCGTTTCTCTCCCAGCTATAGCACCATCTTAAGCAAAAATAGGAACCGTGGGTTCCGGTAAATACAAATTATAGGAACCGCTGGTTCCTTGTAAGATATCCCTACATACTGTATAATAGAAGATGAAATAGTGATGCCGGAAGGAAGTGTGAGAAACCGTGGAATCAAAGCTCTTAACGCTTTACAGCGATGTGACTGCTATGCCGGTCAACTGGCTGTGGCAGCCATATATTGCAATCGGGAAGATCACACTTCTGCAAGGTGACCCCGGCTGCGGAAAGTCAAGCATGATGATGAATCTAATCGCCGAACTGTCTAAAGGCGGATCAGCGCCTGATGGCAGAGCTTTCGGTATTCCGCAGAGAATCATCTATCAGTGTTCCGAGGATGGAGCGAAGGATACGATCAAGCCAAGGTTGCTGGCCGCAGGAGCTGATTGCAGTAACATCGCTTTTATCGATGAAGAGGTCTACGGCGGTCTGACTCTGGATGACGAGCGTATCAGAGAGGCTATCACAGAATGGAGACCGAGACTTCTGGTCATTGATCCCATACAGTCATACATCGGGAATGATTCTGACCTTCAGATAGCGGGGAAAGCAAGAAAGCTGATGCGCCGCATCGGTATGTGGGCATCTACATATAACTGCGCCGTGGTCCTGATCGGACACTTCAGCAAAAAGGAAGGCGCAAAAGACCTGTATCGAGGACTTGGCAGCATTGATGTTGTCGCCGCCGCCCGCAGCGTGATTCAGGTTGAGAAAAGCCCCGAGGACGAAGATGTCCGTATCGTAAAGCAAGTCAAGAACAGCCTTGATTCCAAAGGCGCCGATCTCTCTTTTGAGATTCGGCCTTTCACTGGATTCCGTTGGCTCGGAGTGGACTCTGAGCAGTCAAGTGCCAGCAACACACTCGCAGAACCTGTGTTTGATACACTTCCGAAGAATAAACACGAGCTTGCAGCAATTCTCATCAAGAAAGCACTGGAGAAGGGTGCCGTAGAATCTATGGAGATCAGGCGCATCATGGCTGAACATCGTATAGGCGATAAAACAATGAACGAGGTCAAAGCAGAACTCGGTATCAAACCATATCGGAAGATGCGGACATGGTACTGGGTACTGCCGGGAGTAGAAAAGTAAAGGGGCGAAAACAGTGAAGGCGTCAAAGCGCAGAATCAGAAATTCTGAACACAAAGGCGAGATCAGGGAAAAATACAAGGGAATCGATCCTTCAGAGATTGAAGTCATCCCTGCAAATGAAGAAAGCGATCTTGATATAGAGAACAGGAAGATGAAGGTCGCTGCCTATGTTCGTGTTTCCACACAGAATGACGAACAGACTTCCTCGTTTGAATTACAGGTCAATGATTTCACAAAGCGTATCAATGAGAATCCGAACTGGGAGTTTGCCGGCATCTACAGTGATGAAGGTATTTCCGGAACAGAACTGTCTCACCGTGCAGGTATGCTGTCTCTGATCGAGGATGCGAAAGCAGGAAAAGTCCAGCTTATCCTTGTAAAATCCATCGCTCGTTTTGCAAGAAATGTTGTTGACTGCCTTTCGATTGTTCAGGAACTGAAAAACTACGGTGTCGGCGTGTGCTTTGATGAAAACAATCTCTGCACACTGGGCACAGAAGGAACTATGCTTCTGACGATCCTCGCTACTGTTGCAGAGGAGGAGTCACGCTCCAAGTCTTTCATCATGAACTGGTCTGTCCAGCGCCGCTTCCAGAACGGAATCTTCCTGACTCCCGAGCTTCTGGGTTATGATAACGACGAGGACGGCGGACTGGTGATAAACGAGTCCGAGGCGGAGACAGTCAAAGTCATTTACAATCTGTATGTGAACGGATGGTCAAGTAAGGAAATTGCGGATTTGCTGACAGATTATCAGCGCGAGACCAAGCTTGGCAATACCGAGTGGAAATCTTCATGGATAACCCAAATTTTAGACAATGAGCGTCATTGCGGCGATGTCCTTGCTCATAAGACTTACACGCCTGATTTCAAAACGCATAAGGCAGTAAAGAATGACGGCAAGCTCCCGAAATATAGAAAGCGTGATCATCACGATGCTATCATCAGCCGGGATGTCTTCAACGCTGCCCAGCTTATCCGTTCATCTGCATTTTACAAAAGAAAAAAGCATGCTCTGCCCGTGCTGAGCGTTGTGGAGGACGGTGCGCTCAAAGGATATGTTCCGATCGACCGGAACTGGGAGGGCTTTTCTCCCGAGGACTATCAGAAGGCATGTGAAAGTGTTCAGACCGCTATTGAAAAGGAAGAATATGTTCAGTCGGGTCTTAAGCTGAATCTGAACGGATATCAGCGTGTCAGTTCACATTTCTTTCCGTCTTCTGATGACCTGTCTCTGACGATATCAGGCGGAAAGATGCGCTTTAGTACTGCGTGCTTAAAGAAATTTGAGGATGTGGAGTACGTTGAACTGCTTATCAACACTGTGAATAACTGTATCGCGATCCGTCCTTGTGAGAGCGATAATCCGAATGCGATCCACTGGGGAAGGTTGAAAGAAGATAAGTGGATCGTGAACAGCATGAGCTGCCGTGGACTGGCAAAGGTCATATTCAGCCTGATGTCGTGGGAAGATGACGGCAAGTACAGATTTAAGGGAGAATTCCGTAGCAACGGCTCTGATAAACTCCTTTTATTTGAGCTGGACGAACCCGTAGTGTCGAAAACTGTAGAGCAGGTCATCGTCCCGGAAAAAGATGATGAGGAGCAGATCGTGGTTCAGGAAACTGTGAGAGTCTATCCGCCGTCATGGGGTGCAGGTTTCGGAACCCCGATCGTATCGATTGCACGCGGACATCTGCTGTCACAGCAGCACTACAGTGGTGACTGGGATGTTCTCAGACCGGCAAAGGTTATAGAAGAAATGAATGCACTATCTTCAGAAACTCTTGCAGAGCTGATGAAGGAAGCCGAAACAATTATGGAAGGATGGGACTTAGGATATGACCGAGCAGATGACGCCGATGAGTGAAGAAATGGCGCTCGAAGAACTGACTACCGAAAAGGAACTCAGAAGAAGAGAGCTGGAACAGGCTTTCGGAAGCTATAGCTTTGTGGTTGTCCGCAAGGAACTGTTTGCACACCTGCGTGATCCGGCTGTTACGATCAGAAAAGGCAGTATCACGTTCAATACCGCCTGCATCAACGGTCTGGAAGATGTGGTCTTTGTACAACTGCTGCTTTGCGAGGACGAGAAGAAGTTTGCGGTCAAGGGCTGTCAGGAGAACGACAAGGATGCTCTGCGCTGGTGCATAGCCAAGCCGGATAAGCGTAAGAGCCGTAAGATGACCTGCCCTGATTTTACGGATAAGCTGTATGAACTCATGCATTGGGATTCTAAGTGCCGTTATAAGATACTGGGCTATAAGATTGAGTTTGAGGGCGAGACCTATTATGTTTTCGACCTGATCGTGAAGGAGACATTCCGTGAAAAGCCAAAGAAGGGCGAAGTGATTGACGAGACCGTGGACTACAAGAAGGGATACTACTCCGAGGATATTGCCGGAACATTCGGAGTCCCTGTGGAAGAGCATAAAAAACAGACACAGGTCACAGTCGAGAACGGGTATATCAACGTAGCTATGCTCACAGGCGACAAGAAACCTGTGGAGATCGAGCAGGTCGGACAGCAGCTGACTCTTGAGGATAATTCTGCCCCTGCGAATTCTACGGGCGAAGTATACCCTGACGTAGAAGAGGAGGTGTCAGATGGAGAACCTGTCGTGGGAGAATGCTGATCTTGGAATCAGCTTCTCGGTTGCATATGGACGGATCACTGTATTCAAGACAACTCTGAAAGCTATTGGCATACCACCGTATTTCAGATTTCTGTTAGATCCGGAGAATGGAAAACTGGCTGTTGAGAAGTGCAGCTATCAGTCAAGCGGAGCTCATCAGCTGCCGGAGGATACTTCACACGATGGTTATGAGCTTAAAAGCATGGATATGGTACGGTTTATATATCAGACCTGCGGCTGGGATATAAAGTCCACATACCGTATACGCGGTATAGCTGTGCCTGACCGAGATATGGTCGTATTCGACCTTACAACGACGTATCGTGTGCAGGAAGGACATCTGGTAGGCTGAACTGTAGATATCAACTGTATTATACCATATATTGAGCTTTATTGCAATAAGCGCCGAATGATATTTTCATCGCGTCAGGATGCGGATGATCCGTGAGGTCGATACTTAAAAGTAAATAATGAAGCAGCCCACTGGGTATGTTTCCAAATTACGATATAATTCGTAAGACGGAGACATACCTGGTGGGCTGTTTTTCATTTATCCCTCTGATAAGGGGTATTCTGCCAGAATGAACATTTCAAAAATAGAACTTTATCCCTCGCTCGGAACTATCCAAAAATACCGGATTTTAAGAAAATGGCGTAAAATCGGGATTTTCATTCTCCGCCGATTGAGCAATCCCTACTGACAAACTTGGAAGGATCTTACATACTGGACAAACGGACAGTTAAAGCTTTACGGAAAGCTTTTCAAGGTTAGCTACAGAGGCCAAAATATTTCTCAGAAGGGAATAAACATCGGCTATCTCTCAGCTCCCCAGTGATCGGGTAACAGCATAATTAAAAGGACCATCACAGCAGATGGTCCTTTTTTATAGTCGGTCCGGGCAGCTCTGTCCCGCAGGATGTTGTCTTTTGTAATGAAATAGTTGACTTTTTGTTGACAATATGGTAAAATGAATGCAAAAGCATTCATTTATTGATCCACAGCGTTCAATGGGACAAGAATGTGAATTTGGAGGGAAAATGATGAAAAATTTCTGGAAAAAGACAACATCGGGTATCCTCGCTCTGCTGATAGTTGCAGGAGCTTCACCTGTTGTTTCGACGTTCAGACAGACTGACATGACAGCTGTCACAGCTTATGCGGAAGGGGATCCGTCAGAGGATTTCAATTATTCAGTCAGCGAGGACGGGACAACTGTTACCATTACCAAATGGACAGGAAAAGGCACTGAGGCTGTCGTACCTGATACGATAGAGGGCAAGACAGTAACTGTTATAGACGGCTGGGCTTTTTCACAGTGTGAGAAGCTCGCAAGCGTCAAGCTGCCCGATACCATTACCGAGATCGGAAGCAGTGCTTTCAACGGCTGTACGTCTCTTTCTGAGATCGAACTGCCCGTTGATCTGAAGAGAATAGGCAATACTGCTTTCGCCGATTGTGCATTTACAGAGGTCACTATCCCTGACGGTGTGGAAAGTATAGGTGTAAGCGCATTTGCAGGCTGTAAAAACCTGGCTGACATTTCTATTCCTGCAAGTGTTACAAGTATCGGCGAAAGTGCTTTTCGTGATACAGCCTGGCTGAAGGCAAAGCAGGAGGCAGATCCGCTTGTTATCGTGAATAATATACTGATCGACGGAACCGCCTGCACAGGCAGAGTCACCATTCCCGACAGTGTTACAAGTATCGGCGATCTGGCATTCTCAAACTGCCGTACCGTCACAGATGTCCGCGTTCCCGCAAATGTTAAGAGCATTGGTCAGAGCGCTTTCTACAATTGTTCTTCACTGGATTACATAAACATAGCTGACGGAGTTGAGAGCATCGGCGTTCAGGCTTTCGGAAACTGCAATGCCCTGACCAGGATCACTATCCCCGACAGCGTCAAGACCATCGGCGGAAGTACATTCTTCACCTGTGAGAATCTGGAGTATGTAAAGCTTCCCGAAGGACTGGAGACTATCAGTAATTCCATGTTTTTCGGCTGTCAGTCATTGAAGCACGTATCCATTCCCGACAGCGTCAAAACTATCGAGATGCGTGCATTCTGTGCTTGTACGTCTCTGACAAAGGTGGTAATACCTGACGGAGTAGAGACTATCGGCTTTATGACATTTATGCAGTGTACAGGTCTTAAATCGGTCATTGTACCTGCCAGTGTAACATCTATCGGTTTCTCGACCTTCTCAGTGTGTCCTGATGCTGTGGTAAAGGTTGAGCCCGGTTCGTATGCAGAGACCTATGTTGCAGATCAGTACAATCTGAAATACATTGACACCAATACTGCCGATGCTGAGATAAACGGCGTTTCTCTCTCACTCAGCGATGACCTTGGACTCAACTTCGTTGTGAATGCCGCAACAGCCGAGAACAAGGACAATTACAGCGTAAAGCTCACAGGCGAGTGCGCTGAGGACGGAAAGACGGTCTCCCTTGCTGCAAAGACTATCGGAGATAAGACAGTATACTGCGCAACAGCAAGCCTTACTGCTAACAATATGCAGGAGGAGATCACCGCTGAGCTCTATAAGGGCGATGTGCTCATAGATACTGTGAAGTATGATGTGCGTTCATACCTGAAGGAGCTGTTAGACATCCGCTGGAATGAGGACGCTCCTTCAAACGAGCTTATGATGTATTCTTCCACACTCGTTTACGGATATGCTGCCGAGAACTATTTCAACGGAGCTTCCAACGAGCTCAGTGTTTATGATGACGCTGATGAACAGGCAAAGAGCAAGAGAAAGATAGATTCTCTCTACACGGCAATCAATACAAAGCAGTATTATACCTCAAATCCCCTTTATAAGTATGACAACGAGGACGTTAAGTTCTCACTGGTGCTTGACAGCAAAATGGCAGTCCGTGTCTATGTAAAGGGCATGGCAGCAGGCACCAAGGACTCTACAGGAAAGCTCACCTCTGTTGCAGGCACAAAGGGCGGCAAGGAATATCCCTCATATTTCGAGATAAAGGACCTCACTCCCCTTGATCTCGGCAAGGATCAGATCATAAAGGTCGGCGACAAGACCTACCAGTTCTGTCCTCTTGTATGGGCTTATCGTATGCTCAAAAACGATAGTGCCGATGCTAAGAACAAGCGTCTTGCAGCTGCTGTTGCCAATTACGCATTTGACGCTTATCAGTATGAGAACGGCGAAGTTTTAAGTTATTAAAGGAGAATAGCAATGGAAAAATACACAGCTCCCGAAATGGAGATAATCGAATTTGAAAATGAGGACGTTATCACAACAAGTGTCCCCGAGACAGAACTTGGCTGATAACATCGAAGGCGGCTTTCGAGCCGCCTTCGTTTTTGACTTCCGGAGCGCCGTTTTATTGACAATAGCCCTATGGCGCGATATAATAATAACAGAAGAATAATTGGCGAGGTAACAGACTGTGAAAAGAAGAAAAAGAGAGCTCCTTCCGGAGCCTGCGCCCTTAAAGCACGACCCTGTTGAGGATACGGAGTACTTCAAATCCGTTGCAGAGGAAGTGGAAAGGGAAGCGCAGGCAATGGTAGCCCCTGATATTAGAATGGGCAGGTACGAACTGGTGGAGCTGGAGAAGAAAAGGATACTGAAGGAAAAATATAACATCGACTGGAAGACTACACTTGAAATGAATCCGGGCTGGGATTTTGTATAACTTTGTACTGATTAAATCATAACTTATATCTGCAGGGGCGAACAATGTTCGCCCCTGCGTTAGCTGTTAGCTAACGGCTCAAATCATAACAAACACAATGCCCCCTGAGTGTTAAAAACACCCGGGGGCAAAGCTTTTATATGGATATAACAGTTGCGGGAATGACTTTTTTCAGCCGATAAGCTGCTTTCTGAGTCTTATCATATCGAAAACGTCAACGGTCAGGTCAGCGTTCATATCCGCTGCGCTGAACTGCTCCTCGCTGAGAGCCTCTTTTTTCAGCAGATGATTCTGGAGCATTACCAGGTCGGACACATTAACGGCGCCGTCACGGTTTATATCTCCCTGCAGCGGCGGTGCAGCTACGGCAGGTACGCCAATTACGATGTAGTTCACACATTTGTAGGTCTGCCCGTTGCTGCCCAGTGAGACCTTCTCGCCTGCCTTGATGTCCTTTTTGTACATCATGAAGCTAAGGTCGTCTGCGGTGCAGAGAGTTCTCATGAGCACATAGTCATCGAGCCACTGAGGCGGAGTCTCCACGCGGCTGTCAAGTCCCACATAAAGAGACATATCCGCTGCCGCCGTAAAGGAAACTGCCTCACCTGTAGTGCCCTTGGCGTCGCAGGCTGTCAGCAGCAGCTCAGCTCCATCGATTCCGGACTGGAGCTGTGTGAAACGGAAGTCCCTGTCTCCGAAGACGGGACCGCCCACGTAAGCCGTGCCTATTGCCCATTTGTCTGGGAAAGCCTGCTCTGTGACCTGAACGTCATTGAAAAGCTTGCCGCTGAGGGGGGAGCTTGTCCTTTCCGAACACGAAGCTGTCAAGATTTACAAGGTATCCCTCGCCGCCTGTAAATTTGATGAAAAGGTCATGAGTTCCCGATATTTTCGGGATATTCATTTCGATGTCCTTATAGTCCGTGAAGCCGCTGCTGCCGCCGAAGCTTACCTTTGCCGCAGGCTCGCCGCTGAGGCTGTCAATGTAAAGCTCCATGGACGAAGCATTTCCTGCAATTCTTGTGCGGAAGCTCTGAGCGCCGCTGCCGAAGTCCACTCTTTGATACATAGCCCAGTCGCCGTTTTCGATATAGGCGATATTGCTGTATTCCTCATTGTCCTCGGTGAGGATGCCCTCCTGAGCGTCTAAGCTCTCGGCTTCGATAGTCTCAAAGGCTGACACCGTGGGCAGGGGAGAACCGCTTTCGGGAGAGAGCTCCACCACGCCCTCGGGGAAGGAATTCACCGTCAGGTCGTTGATGTAATACTCTATGTTCATGTAGCCCTTGCCGCAGTAGTCTCCTGCATAGTCGGAGGGGTCTGAAGGGTCAAGACCTCTCAGAAGCTCCCAGTTATCGTCCATGCCGTCGTTGTCGGCGTCGGTTATCTCTTTTTTGGTGACGGGAGCAGGGTAGGTGTAGGAAACTCCGCACTTTATATTGTACTTATTGAGATTTGCCTCAGAGGAGTCATATTCTGCGGTACCGCTGCACTGACCTGTGCCGTTTCTGGTGTCCTCGGCGCACTGTCTGTCGATGGCGGTACGCTTATCGGGAGATATTCCGTTTCCTGCGAAGCTTATGACATGGTCGTAGGAAGCCGCAGCACTCTCGGCAGTACCTGCTGTGGACACGTTCTCGCCGTTAATATTGATAGGGAAGGAGGTGCCGCTGTACAGGTCATTCTTGGTAATGCCGATACCGTCCTTGACGGTCACGCCGGACCAGTTGTCGCCTGTTATGCTGTGGAGGGAGCCGTCCTTGTTGATGAGGCGGTTGCCCTGGCAGAATACCTTGAAGTTCTCGGGCTTTGTGGTGCTGTCCACATACATCCAGTGATAGCCGCCTGTGGTGGAGTTGCCTGCCTTCAGGGTATTGTTCACATAGTTCAGGTGACCGATGGTACCGTAGGCGGTCTGATAGCCCCAGTCATAGATGATGTTGTTGGTGAAGTCGGCGGTGTACTGGTCGGGCACCTTTCCGCGGAAGTTACGGGATACATTGTGTATGATGAGGTTGTGGTCAAAGGTAAGGTCGCCCTTTCCCAGCGTTATACCGAAGCCGTGGAGTCCCTTCTTGTGACCGCCCCATGAGTCCGCAGGACCCAGCACGGAATACTGCACGGTGTAATTGGTGTTGTTGGAGTAAAGTCCCCATTGTTCATCGGTGGTCCAGCCCATAGAGCAGTGGTCTATAATGGAGTTGGAGCCATTCGCGCCGCCCCAGGCGTCATTTCCCGAGGAGGTAGCCGCGTATGGTCCCGGACGTGAGCTGATATAGCGGCAGATTATATTGTCCCCGGACATACCCATTTTGTAGTTCTTGAGGGTAATGCCCGAGCCGCCGGGAGCAGTCTGACCTGCAATGGTGATATTGCTCTGGCAGAGAATATTACCCTTGAGCTCGATAGTGCCGCTGACGTCGAATACAACTATCCTTCCCGACTTGCTCACAGCGTCACGGAAGGAGCCCTCGCCGCTGTCATTGAGGTTGGTCACGTGGCAGACCTCGCCGCCCCGGCCGCCCGTAGCGTACTTTCCGCCGCCCACAGCTCCGGGGAAGGCGGGAATGGCTGCGGCTGCATGAGCCTTCATGGTACTTCTGCGTGGAGCTCCTGCATAAGCCGACGTGCAGGCAACTGTGACCGCCGCCGCAAGAGCTGCTGCCCTTTTAATATTCACATTCATATAAATATCCTCCTGAAAAACAGCAAAAATTGATATATTCATATTATACATGATATTTCAAAATATTTCAATGAAAAATAGTACTTTTCTACTGCATTTATTTACTTTTTGATATGAACGGTGGATATTCTTATGTAGAGGATAGTCTAAAATGACGCGAAAGTGCACCTTTTTGTACTGCCCGGCGGAACTGAAAAAAGCGAAAAACAGCCGAAAAGATCAACAAAACAGCAATTTTTTTATTGACTTCGGACAGGATAGGTGTTATACTTTTAACATGGATAGTTATATCCGAAAATGATATGGAGGTATGCTATTATGAAAAAAACAGCAGTATTGAAACGAATGGCAGCAGGTATCATCGGTTCTGTTCTTTCTCTTGGCTTTGCAGGGGGAGTCATACCGTCGGCAGCTCCTGTCATTGCAGCAGAAAACGCATTCGGGTTTCCTGATAACTACAACATGGATACAGGTATGTATGAATATGAGTTCCATGATGCGTTAGTCTTCAGGGTCGATGCAAATATCGGCGATATTACAATCCAGCTTTTACCTTCAAGGGGCGGTAATTTCTTCAGCTATGATGATATGAAGGTCATACATCTGTCTTCATTTTCGAGATCGAGATACATTGAGTGGGCTGAAAGATATGAAGAGGAAAATTACCAGCTTGCTCTTGAGCTGATGCCGCAGTCGAGGGTGAATATCAGTTTTGCAGCTTTAAACGAATATGATGATATTACCACTCCTCTGGGATACATGGGCGGTCTCCATGATAATGAATATAATGAATATTATGTGTCCAGGATCCTTTCCATAACGGACCCCAATGAGCATATCTACGGCGATATAAACGATGACAAGGTTATCGACTCCTTCGATGTCATCACCTATCAGAAGTATATCGCAGGCAATCTCTCGGAGAGTCTCACCTCGGATCAGTTCCTGAATGCTGACATAGATATGGATACCGAGATAACAAAGGAAGATATGCAGCAGGTAAGAGATTTCGTTCTGGGCAGCACAAAGGAGTTCAACGGCGCTTCCAATATAGGCAGTATCCGTCTTGACGATACTGTTACGGTTGAGGCATCAGAGGGCAGGGAGATCGATGATGACTTCGCAAAGGCTGAAATGAAATTCGGCGTTGATCTGCTGAAGAAGTGCTATGAGGACGAGGGTGAGAAAAAGGACAATCTGCTCCTGTCGCCCCTTTCCATTTCCTCTGCACTTTCAATGACCGCAAACGGCGCTGACGGCGAGACCTTTGACGAGATGGAAAAGGTGCTGGGAGACGGTCTCTCCGTAGACGACATCAACAATTACATGGCTAAGTATATCAGCTCTCTTCCCGACGAGAAGAAGGAAAAGGTCTACCTTGCAGACTCTATCTGGTTCAAGGACAATCCCACTCTTAAAGTGTACGATGAGTTCCTGGAGACCAACAAGAAGTACTACAACGCCGAGATATATAAGAGTCCTTTTGATCTGAGCACGATCAAGGACATTAACAGCTGGGTAAACAAGAATACAAAGGGCATGATACCCACACTCCTGAAAGAGGACGGTATAAAAGGAAATACAATGATGATGCTGATAAATACCCTTTATTTCGAGTCGGAATGGGCGAGACCCTATACCAGTTCGACTGAAGGCGTGTTCACTGACCTTGAGGGCGGCGTGCACAACATCAAGTGTCTGAACAGCAAGGAGTATCAGTATTTCGACCTGGGCAATGCAGACGCCTTCAAGAAGCCCTATGCAAATGAGAATTACAGCTTTGTGGGCATACTTCCTCATGAGGACGTGGATTTTGACAGCTTTATACAGGAGCTTGACGGAAAGACTCTTGTTGACGGACTGAAGGAATACGAGGATCCTGATACACTGGATCTTTTCGTAATGATACCCAAGTTCAAGTACAACTATGACAAGTCTCTGAAGGAGATCCTTCCCCTGCTGGGAATGGAAAAGGCATTCTCTCCTGATGCTGCTGACTTCTCAAAGATGAACGATCTGTCTGTTGAGGGAGCGCTTCCTCTTTACATAGACGATGTTCTTCACAAGACCAAGATAGAGGTAACGGAAAAGGGCACAAAGGCAGCTGCGGTAACATCTGTAAGCATGGGCGCAGGTGCAGGTATGCCCGTTGAGAAGAAGACTATACACATCGATCTTGACAGACCTTTTGTTTACATGATAGTTGACAAGAACAACGTTCCGCTGTTCATCGGCGCAGCAACTCAGCTTGAGCAAAAGTAATACAGCGCATAATGAAAAGGACCTCAGATCCTTCGTGATCTGAAGTCCTTTTCTGTTTGTAAGGTTCAGTAAAGCCTGGATTGTATGACCTGATAGGCTTTGTACAGGGGAACGTCCTCATCGGGGATGCGTTCACGCCTTCCAAAAAGGAAGCCTGCGGCGCTTTTTATGCCTGTTGCCTTATCGTTCAGCACTATTTCTCCGTTGTTTTCCACATTAATGGTCATACGCATACGGAACTCTGTGTACGCGGCGCCGCGGCTGGGGTGGCGGTAGCGCTTGTAGGGCTCTATGCGGACGTCATTTATATCGCAGAGGGCGATGGTATCCCTTTTCCAGAGACGCTTTATGGTAAGTTCGCTGTCCTCTACGATAAGGGTGGTGCCCACTGCCTGTTCGATGAAGTACAGCAGGGAACAGATCAGCGACACAGCCAGAAAGGGAAGTGATAACAAGATCAATTTCAATGAGTATACGGAAATAAACATTAGTGCAAAGAACAGCAGCACAGCTGCAAGTGTGATGAAAAGGACTTCTTTGGTCTCATGCCTTATTTTGAAGATCATTATGATCGCCTCCCGGTGTTTTTACTGATTATACAGCCATAAGCAGGCGATGTCAACAGGTTTTCCGTAAGTTGCGTTTTTTTAAGGTAAGTTGCGTTTTTCAGGGGGTAAGTTGCATTGACAGAGAATTGCTCCGTATGTTATCATATATATGGTACGAACAGGCTGTGTGTGTTCAGATGAGAGGGAAGAGGAGCATTTCCCGTTCTTGTATTGAACATTGCCGTATTATGTGATACAATGAAATGTACACACAGCGAAGGAGCTGATGGCGCGTGGATGAAAACAGAATAAAGATCACATGGTACGGCACAGCCTCTGTTCGGATCGCGTCGGAGAATTCGCAGCTCCTGATCGATCCGTTCATATCCTTTCCCGACAGCAGAGTAAAGATACCTGCGGACGCCTATTCCGATTGCCGCCATATACTTGTCTCTCACGGTCATTACGACCATATCGGCAGCATCAGGGAGATAGTCCGCAGTGATACCGCTGTCTACTGCACTAAGGCTCCCTATAATACCCTTTGCAGAAAGGGCGTAAGAAAGAGAAATCTGCATCTTATAAAGGCGGGAGCAGTCATCACTGTGGGTGATTTTAAGATCACAGCCTATAAAGGGAACCACATAAGAGTGAACGGCTGGGACTGCCTGAAAGCTCTGTGCAGCAGACGGGTGAGGAAAAATTACAGGGGTATCATGAAAAAAGTGATGAAGTTTACATCATGCCTTGAGAAAAAGGAGACCCTGTGCTATCTCGTCGAGGCGTTCGGCAAGCGCATACTGATGCTTGGCAGCCTTGCTCTTGCAGATGGGATCACTTATCCCGTGGGCGCAGATCTGGCTTTTTTCCCTTATCAGGGCTCCGATAAGCTCTGCGAGACAGCTGAAGAGATATATGAAAGGCTCATGCCGAAGGCTGTCCTGCTCACACATTTTGACGATACATTCCCGCCCTTCAGCACAGAGGTGGATACCTCGGAAATAGAGGAGCAGCTGAAGGGGCGTACAAGGGTATATAAGCTCCGCCAGGGAAGCTCGATAATAATATGACACCACACAACTTTACAAACTACTAAAGCGGAGGCAGATCATGAAAATAATAATCGAATCCCCTCAGCCCGATGAAGAGGACTCTGTTATAATCAGATGCGCGTCCCCGGATCAGCGGCTGGTCTCCATGCTGCTGTCCTTTCAGACTGCTAATACCGAGCTCACAGGCTATCTCGATGACAAGATAGTCAGGCTGGATTACAGGGACGTATACTACTTTGAAGCCAATGAGAACCGTGTTTTTGCATACTATCAGTCAGAGGTCTATGAGGTGAAATACAAGCTCTATGAGCTTGAGGAGCTTTTCAGCCCTATGGACTTTGTGCGATGTTCAAAGTCAATGATCGTGAACATGGAAAAGATAGAGTACCTTTCACCGCTGTTCAGCGGAAAGCTGGAGGCACATCTGAAAAACGGCGAAAAAGTCGTGATCTCACGGCAGTATGTGCACAGTCTCAAGGTAAAGCTGGGTATCGAGGAGGTTGAATGATGGTAAAGGAATTCTTTATTTCATTATTGCATTATTTTGTGGATATTACAACGGCTGTTCTCATAGCGGCAGCTATCTTCCTGACCGTATCGGGTCAGCAGATGGACAGCGTGATACTGTGGGAGATACTTCTCAGCGGTCTCATAACAGCCCTGCCCTCGGCTGTGCTGCTGTGTTTTGATACCAAAAGCCCCAGGCTTTCGCTGATATTGTGGATAGTTCACTTTATAGTGATATTCTGCGTGACACTGCTGCTGCTGAAAGCATTCGGCTGGTGCAGCATAACACCTCTGACTGTTGCGGGGACCTTTTTTGCGGTGGTGTTCATCTATCTCTTTACCTGCTCTGTGCATTATCTCATCGACAAGAAGCATACGGCGATCATGAACAAGCAGCTTCAGAAGCGCTATGCGAAGACAGAAAAGAACGGTGAGAAAACAAACTGACGGGGTGATGTGAATGAAGTTCAGTATAAGGCATTATTCCGGGATTTTTGACATGGGTACTATTATCCCGCTTGTGGCTGCCCTGATCGTTTTTCTTCTTTACGTTTTTTTCGGACTGAATATTACCGATGAAATGCCGACTATTGTTCTCATGCGTTTTCTGGCAGTCTGCGGTATCGTTGAGGTACTGTTCATAGTCCTGCGCATTGCCGAGTTCATCTACGGCGCAAGGATCATCGTGGAGGAGGACCTCCTTGACGTAAAGATGCTGCTGAGACGGAGAAGGCTTTATTACGCGGAGATAGAGGACGCAAGGTACGGTCACTATGAAGTAAGCAGGAACAACCGCGGACGCAAAGAGTGGTCAGACTCGCTGCTTTATAAGATGTTTGCCGATGACGAAGAAAAGGAGGTCCGTGCGGAACTGACCTTTTTTCTTGCCTCGGGGAAGAAATTCCGCCTCAATGATAATGCCACAAATTATGTGTGGAAACAGAAAAAGTGGATCACAGACCCAGACCTTGATCCCGATGAGGACGTAAAGCTCTATCAGGCGTATAAGTGCTATCTGCACGCCTTCCGACAGTTCCTGACCAGACAATAAACCGATAAAGGCAGCCCTGACGGCTGCCTTAGCTTTTATGCGGCTGCTCCCGCAGAGGGGGTGGGCTGCGAAGCAGAGAACGTTATCGGATAGGGAAAACGCAAAACATTGTTACGCTTTCCGCAGGCTGCCCGATCTTAATATATACAAATTGTATTTTAGTTTTATTTGTTACCAACAAATACTGCGCCGGCAATAAGTGAAAAAGCTTTAAACTGGTTGACAAAAGCTTTTTTTACGAGTATAATATTAATATGCACATGATATAAGGATACAGTAGTTCCCTGTTGTCCCTTTGTATACCCTTACAAATTAAGATATACTTATATATATAATCTTGACAAAGGACAGAGGAATGTATTATAATATATTGTAATGATTATGACGTTTTACGCTGAGTATATAATAGCTGCCGGCGTTTTTCGTTTTTATTGCAAATTCAGTTAGCAAAATTCAGTCGCTGCAATATGCATTGCAGACGAAAATGTATCCCGGTATGTCAGGGGCATGATCTCAGCACGAAGATCACTGCCCTAAGAGGATATGATCTGACTTTGCCGGGCGGATAGGAGAGTTGACGTTAAATGTTTGTTAACAAGAACGGCATTAAACCATTTGAAAAGAAGATTTGGCTTGCATCACCTACAATGCACGGAGATGAGCAGAAGTGGGTGAACGATGCGTTTGAGAAAAACTGGATAACAACTGCAGGCGAAAATGTAAACGAGGTAGAAAAGCTCGTTGCCGAGTATGCAGGTGTAAAGTATGCTGTGGCGCTTTCTTGCGGAACAGCTGCACTTCACCTCGCTACAAAGCTTGCAGGTGAAAAGCTTTATGGACAGGCTAAGCCGGACTGCGGTACGCTTCAGGGACACAAGGTCTTTTGCTCGGATATGACATTCGATGCTACTGTGAATCCCGTTGCGTATGAGGACGGCGAGGCTGTTTTTATTGATACGGAGTCTGACACATGGAATATGTGCCCCGAGGCACTGGAAAAGGCTTTCGAGCTCTATCCCGATGTCAAGCTGGTGGTCATTGCTCACCTTTACGGTATCCCCGGAAAGATCGACAGGATAAGGGAGATATGCGATAAGCACGGTGCTCTTATCGTTGAGGATGCAGCCGAGTCCTTCGGCGCTAAATACAAGGGTAAGGAAACAGGCTGCTTTGGCGATTACAGCGCTATCAGCTTCAACGGAAACAAGATAATCACCGGCTCAACAGGCGGTATGTTCCTTACAGACAGCAAGGACGACGCCGATAAGGTGCGCAAGTGGTCTACTCAGTCAAGAGAGGCTGCTCCCTGGTATCAGCATGAGGAGATCGGCTATAACTATCGTATGTCCAATGTTATCGCAGGCATTGTCCGCGGTCAGATGAATTATCTGGACGAGCATATCGCTCAGAAGAAGGCTATATATGAGCGCTATAAGGAGGGCTTCAAGGGTCTTCCTGTCACAATGAACCCCTTCGACGAAAAGAACAGCGAGCCCAATTACTGGCTCAGCTGTATGCTCATAGATAAGACGGCAATGTGCAGACAGGTTCGCAGCGAGAATGAGCCTATGTACATTTCCGAGCAGGGCAAGACCTGCCCTACCGAGATCCTTGAGACTCTCGCAAGCTTCAATGCAGAGGGACGTCCGATATGGAAGCCTATGCATATGCAGCCGATTTACCGCATGAACGGTTTTGTTACCGCCAACGGAAACGGCAGAGGTCAGTCCAATGCCTATATTGACCGCGGCGAAGCCCTGGATATAGGCGCTGACATTTTTGAGAGAGGTCTTTGCCTCCCCAGTGATAACAAGATGACTGCCGAGGAGCAGGATACCATAATCGAACTTATCAGGAGTTGTTTTGAATAATGTATGCAAAGTTTTTTAAGCGTATGCTGGACTTTACGCTTTCACTTGGCGCAATAATCATTCTTTCGCCCATACTTATCGTTCTGACGGTGGTGGGAGCAGCAGCGATGGGCGGAAACCCTTTCTTTACCCAGGATCGTCCCGGAAAAAGAGAAAAAATATTCAAGCTTATCAAGTTCCGCACCATGAACAATAAGAAAGACAAGAACGGAAAACTCCTTCCCGATGAAAAGAGACTTACTTCCTACGGCAAGTGGCTCAGGAGCACCAGCCTTGATGAGCTCCCCGAGCTGTTCAACATCCTCAACGGCGATATGTCTATTG
>Ga0255340_1002688_pt1 | contig 20133 bp, 19 predicted proteins | sample wastewater_treat_7_FD_192417 | JGI IMG/M metagenome (GOLD analysis project Ga0255340, IMG submission 192417) | Wastewater microbial communities from Lulu Island WWTP, Vancouver, Canada - plant10 | ecosystem: Engineered > WWTP > Wastewater > Unclassified | place: Canada: Vancouver, British... | reverse complement strand
TGGCCCCTGCAAACGAAGCATAGTCGGGTACCCTGACCGTCTGCCGATTCGCAACGGCCACGCTGACCAATCCCTCGTCTTTCCTGAAGGCCCTGTTCAGCAGCCCTGGGGGCAGATTTCTGCAGGCAGACCCAACCAGTCGCCCGCGCCGGTCCTTGAGAGCAACCAGGCCTATGTCGCCGCCGAGCACCTCTAGGCCGCCATCGAGAATCAGTTCCAGGGTCGCCCTCAGCCCGATCCCTGAGTTGATCTTGCGGGTAATGCGTGCGAGAACCTGGTCCCAGTGTGCCCGCATATCGAGCTTCTCACGGGCCGACGTCAGCCGTGCGGCACAATCCTTCAGAACCCTTGATGCAAGGCCGATTCCCCCGCCCGTTAACACGATGATGCCGCATCTGTACGGCAGTACCCATCCGGGCATGGCTGGCTGACTCGACCACGGAAAAGCGGCCGCAGCGTACAGCGCCGCGGATATGATACCGCCAAGAGAGCTCGAAATCGCGCTCTCCTGCAAAGCGATGATAGCGAGAGCCACAAAGTACAGGGCATATGCCTCGCTCGCAAGCCCTTCTCCAAGGCGCACGAATATGGATATCAGCCCCATATCGAAGGCCGACGCCACAGTATTGACTATGCGCAAGTTGAGCCTGCCGCCTACCATCCACACGGCAACCGACAACGCCGCCGCAGGCACGACAGTAGTGATCACTCCTGGACGTATCGCAAGCCTGTGAAGGCCGAACACGATGCATGCAGCCACGATCACTGAACGAAGGAATATGATGGCAATGCCAGCCGGACGCACATACTTGCCGTCCATACCCAGAGGCCGCAGCTCACGCAGAGGAGGCGAGACCCCCCTGCCACTTGTCAGTGCTGACATCTGTACCACCAACCACTGTTTTCTTTCCAGCTTCACGCCTCAGCCGGCGTTGGGTCACTATCGTGCGTCTCTTTGGCATTTTTCAGGCACAATGCGAGCAGAGATGGTCCTATTGCTTCAAACAAGAGAATCCCAGGCACCACAATTGATGCGAGCATAGAACGGTGATCCGGCAGGGCAACTCCGGCTGCGACGGTGAGCCCCGCAGCCAGGCCCGCCTGGGGCAGGAGCGATAGACCGATACGTAGACGCGCTGACGAGCTGGCTCGGGCTGCGAGCGCTGCCAAGAACGACCCCACCACCTTGCCGGCTACCCTCGCCGCGATATACAGGACGAAGAATGGGATCGAGGCAGCGAGCGATCTGAAGTCGCAACCCACTCCCGCCAGAGCGAACAAAAGCACATACACCGGAGGCGAAAACCGGTCTATGGTAGCGAATAGCTTCCGGCTGCCCGTCACCAAGTTAGTGAGGGTTGCACCCAGAACCAGACAGCTTATGATCGGAGACACGTGCATCCTGGATCCCAGCCCGGAAGCGAGCAGCACTGCGCCGACCACTATCACTACCAGCTCGTCGCCTCCCCTAGCATACTTTACGAAGTACCCCAGCGCTATGCCGATCACCACGCCCACCATCACAGAACCCGCCAGTTCCCATAGAAACACGCCTGCTACACCCAGAACTGACTGTGACGCACCTGCCACGGGCAGGGCGCGCGCCACCGACACGGCAACAGCGTAGAGCATGATGCATACAGCATCGTCCACAGCCACTACCGACAGGAGCATCCGGGTAAGCGGGCCATCGGCTTTGTGCCTTCTGATTATCATGATCGTGGTAGACGGGGCAGTAGCTGCGGCAATCGCCCCAAGCGCCAAGCCGAGAGCGAGAGGTTTGCCGGCTATCGCCGTCGCACCCAGAACCGCCGCCATACATAGGATCGCCTGCGCAGACGCGATGCCTACGGCGCCTCTGGGCAATGAGCGAATCCTTCGCGCCTCCAGTTCTCCTCCCACGACGAAGGCTATCAGCGATAGACCCATCTCTGCAGCGAACGCTGCGCCCGCCTGCGTAATCGCGCCGCCAATCCCCGGCCAGGCGTGCCCCAGCGTGATCCCTGCGAGGAGGTATCCCACTACAGACGACACGCCGAAGCCCGCCGCGACACGCCCAAGGGCGACACCGCTCAGCATGACAAGACCCGCCGCAAGAATGCTGCTCATGCAAAACCTCTCCGCCAATACGCGAGGTTACTGACCGAGGTCATCTAAGTTCGAGTGGCGTTTGGGGAACCCCGCGATTTTGCCTACCGGAACCGTAAAGAGCAACCCCGAGCCCGGAAGGCTCAAGTCGCCGACGACGCTCTCCACAGCCGCTATGGCTTCATCAACCTTTTCGTCTGGAAGCAATGCGAACACCGTTCTGTTAAAAGGCCTGCTCTCGTTGAGATGATGTCGCAGCGCTGCGAAAATCGGTATGGAGGAGCTATCGATTTCGGATAGGGCCCGCCCCATCCCCATACTCTCTATACAAGTTGCCCCGGTTATCCCTGCCCGAAGGAAGGACGAGAACAGGTCATCGAGGAGCTCCGTGTCGTTCAGCACTACAAATAGGACTTGCACACGAATTCCCTCCAAAAGAGGCAAGTGTTGCGTTGTTGCTATTTACTACTATACCTAACCGCCTAGTTCACTGCAATACGAAGTATACACGCGCGCAACGAACGATCACTGCAGGATAACGGTTAGCGCCTGGTGAAAGCATGAACACGGGACGGTGATGCAGATGGTCAGGGCAATCATTGATGTGACTCGCCCCATGTACCACGGTATGCCGGTATGGCCGGGAGATCCGGATGTGCGATTCACGCCTGCGCTCGCGACTGCCGAAGGCGGCGCAAACATCACATCGATCAGCATGGGAACGCACTCAGGCACACATATTGACGCTCCTTCGCACTATCTGGCAGGCGCCCCAACAGTGGACCAGGTGCCAATGGAATCTCTGATCGGCCCCTGCCTTGTCATCGAATTCTCCGCAGGAGGGCCCATCGGGCGCAACTGTCTGGCGGAATCTCTGAATACGGCTCACCCATCTAGAATCCTGATCAAGGCCGGCCCCGGAGCGCATCTGGACCCTGGCGGCGCCGCCTGCCTCGTTGAAAGCGGCACAGTACTAGTAGGAACCGGCGAGATGTCCATCGAAAGCCCGGTTGGCGACGGCAGCGTCCACAGATGCCTGCTAGCGGCAGGTGTGGTCATAATGGAAGGCCTCGAACTGAGTCACGTTCCGCCGGGCGAGTACAGTCTGACCGCACTGCCATTGCGCCTCACCGGGCTTGATGGTGCACCGTGCCGTGCAGTTCTGACCCCGATTTGATCGCATTTTGACATAATTTGTTATCCGCGGAGCCGTTGGCCTACTCTCGGCCTACTCCGCCCGTAGCTCTTCGGGCGAATGCAGCGTCACCTGTCTTTTCTCCTCCCGGTCTAGTTTCCCTTCGTACCACATGGTGATCCCTTGAGTGACTCAAAGTTCTAGTATACGCCCACATGCAGCGGTCAGACTACGGATGCAACCGCGACACCTGAAAGAAAGGAGGAGGAAACGCATGCCGAGAAGGAGCAACAGGATCCTGAACCCTCAGGCGCGTCAGGCGCTCAATCAGATGAAGTACGAGATTGCGAGCCAGGTGGGCGTGGACTACAACACCTATGGCGGATACCTTGGCGATATCCCCGCTCGCGAGGCGGGCAGAATCGGCGGCCAGATGGTCAAGCAGATGATCGCCGCGGCCGAGCAGAGCTTGATAAGCCAGACAGTCGCCGGAACCCAGGCCAGCTTCGCGCAGGCCCTCAGGCCTCAGGGATTTGCGTCTGAAACCGCAACTGGCTTCAATGTCCCAACCAACCTGAACGTTCCTAAGTCGTAACCTGCAAAGCAGGGCATACAGGACGCGATAGCGCGGCCGGCGCCCGGTCGCCCCTGGACCGGGCGCTGCCCGCGATCATCTACCCACGATTCGTCGTGGTTCCGACGCAGGGCGCATGTATGCCCACCAGTACATAGTCCCCACTAGCAACCCTCCGCCAACCACGTTCCCGAGCGTCACCGGCAGCAGGTTTCGGGCGAGACTGGCGAAGCACTGGGCAGCTGGAGCTGACGACAGCATCAAGCCAATGGGAATGTAGAACATGTTTGCCACTGAGTGTTCCGCTCCACACATAATGAAGGCGGATACTGCCATAGCGAGCGGCGCTATCCTGCCCAAGACGTCGTCGGCTGAGTAAGACATCCATACTCCCATGCATACCAGCCAGTTGCATAGCACTCCACGGAAGAAGGCCGGCCAGAACTCAAGTGACGATTTCCGTATGGCAGTCATCACGAGCGCCTGGGCGGAGGCGCCGTCTGCCGGTTGCCACAGTCCAGTCTCATGATACAGCCAGGCTACGAAGAGGGCGCCGGCCATGTTAGACAAATACACAATCACCCAGTTGCGCAGGAGCGCCCCTAATCTGATCCGTCTGTCGAGGAGCGCCATTACCATTAAGGAGTTCCCGGTAAACAGCTCAGCTCCCCCTATTATCACCATGACAATGCCGACACTGAACACCAGGCCAGAGATGAGCTTAACTGCACTCGGCCCTGCCCATGCGCCGAGTGCGTATGAGACTGTGTGGGAGGCGACAGCCGCCATGGCGATAAAGCTTCCTGCAAGAAAACCCAGCACAACAAGGGCGACCGCACTGGCCCGCGACTTGGCCACGCCCGCATTGACGGCGGTTGCGGCGATCTCTGAGGGCGTCCTGTATGCCACTGGATCCACCACTCTTTCTCACGTCGTTCGCTATACTCCAACTATCTCAAGGGCTTCAAGCGCTGTCAAGCATCGGCCTCGGAGGTGCTTTCCCACCACTTCCCACAGGGACTTCCACATATCGTTGTAGAATAGACCGCCATAGAGGGGGCCCACACTTCCGCGCAAGGCTAACAGAGAAAGGAGTTGCAGTTATTGAGATTCAGACTACACAGCAAGAGTATCAAAGTCGCCGCACTGCTCGCAGCAGCAGCTTTGATTGTCGCCATCGCCGCGTGCGCGGCATCGGCCGCCACAACGTACACCGTCAGGACAGGCGACTCTCTTTACCTCATCGCCAAACGCTTCGGCGTGACAGTAGATCAACTGCGCGCCGCGAACGGGTTGTCACACGATTGGATTTACGCCGGTGAAAGACTGACGATCCCCTCTTCACAAAGCACACCGGGGTCGTCGGGCTCCACCTACACAGTGAGGTCAGGTGATTCGCTGTTCCTGATCGCGAACCGCTTCGGCGTTACAGTAAGCGCGTTGCGCTCCGCGAACGGCTTGTCGCACGACTGGATCTATCCAGGCGAAGTCCTGCGCATCCCGGCGGGCGGCGATTCGCGCCCACCCGACAACCCTTCACGAGGGGACTATGGTTCATGGAGCTCGTCCGACCTATCGCTCCTTGCCCGACTGGTCACGGCCGAGTCCGGCGGTGAGCCATATGAAGGGCAGGTAGCAGTGGCGGCCACCGTGATTAACAGGGTGAGAAGTGGGTCGTATCCCAACACGATCCCCGGCGTGATCTACCAGGTGGTGGACGGCAGATATTATCAGTTCAGTCCGGTTCTCGACGGCAGGATCAATACCGCTCCCTCCTCTACGGCACTTAGAGCAGTCCAGGAAGCGGCGGGCGGTTGGGATCCGTCCTACGGCGCACTAGGGTTCTACAATCCCGCCAAGACCTCAAACTACTGGGTGCAGCTCCGCCCTGTCACTAGAGTGATCGGAGGTCACGTCTTCTTCAAGTAGATGGAGTATGCCGAAGCACCGGAAGACAGGCCCGACTACTCCCCGAGGCGCACTCGCCTCGGGGGTTTGCTTTGCGCCGGCCCAGTCGGCGCTGAGCTGTCTATTGAGTTCAGCGTCATATGGTTGTAGAATTGACCGAGGGAGGGACTAGCAGTGCCAATCTATGAATACAACTGCGGAAGTTGCGGCAAATTCGAGTTTCTACACGGGCCAGGCGAAGGCGCGCTCACGCGCTGCCCCAAGTGCGGTTCTCCTGTCCGGCGCCTTTTCAGCTCCCGGATGGGTGTGATATTCCACGGGTCTGGCTATTATGTGACTGATCACAGGTCAGAGGAGTACAAGAAAGCAGCGCGTGATGAAAGCGCAGGCGCAGGCTCGTGTTCGTCAGATAGCTGCGCAAAGTAGGGTCGATGTCGGCTGATATGGGTCGAGGAGTGTGAGGCGGGCATTTCCCGCCTCTTGCTCACATAAGAAGGTATCTTGGCCCGAAAGGTAGAACAACTGCGCCAAGCCAGTGAAATCGCGCCGGCGCGAGGCCGGCGCCTTCCGAAAGGACGGTGAAAGGCCCCAGAAGGCCGCGAGCATGTTTGTAAGGGACGTAATGACGGCGAACCCCATAACGGTGACCCCGGATGTGTCGGTGATGGAGGCCCTGGAGATAATGAAGCGCAGCAAGGTCCGAAGGCTGCCCGTTGTACAGGGCGGAAAACTTGTGGGCATCGTTACTGACCGAGACCTATTGCAGGTATCGCCATCGCCCGCAACCTCGCTATCCGTGTTTGAGATCAACTACCTCATCTCTAAGATGACAGTGAAAGAGGCCATGACCACCAGGGTAATCACCGTGTCGCCCGACGATACCATCGAAAAGGCCGCCGTGGTGATGCGCGAGAACAGCATCGGCGCAGTGCCGGTCATCGATGGAAAGACCGTCGCGGGCATAATCACTGAGACCGACATCTTCGACGCATTCCTGGAGATGTTGGGCGCCACCAGGGCCGGTGTCAGGCTCACTGTTGACCTGCCTGATCGCAAGGGCATACTGGCCCGAGTAGCCGGCGCCATCAGCGAGGCAGGCGCGAACATCATCAGCGTGGCCACGTTCGAGCTAGCGCCGGGCACTGTCAGAATCGTCATTCGCCTTGAGCCGGATAACGCCGACGAGGCCGCTCAGGCCATATCTGCCTGCGGGTTTGACGTAGTACACCGTGTGAGGTCATACGTTCAGTAGCTGGTTGTGCACCACGCCCAGGGGGCGAGGGACCACTCGCTTCTCGCCCCTTGCGTCGTGCGCCTGCGCCGCTATATGGGCGATGGGCCCCAGTCCGGGAGGATGCAGTTTGCCTGATCGGTGAGCTGATATCCCTCGCCCGCAGGGGTGAACGCATGTATCGCGTACCGGCCTGATCCAGCTATTCGGGCCGCAATCGCCACAGCTTGCGAGCGCGGGCTCCATGCAAGCCCGGCACATCGTGGGTCCGACACTATGCTGGCCACCATGTGCGGCTCTACTACGCCGCGGGCGTGGATATCGCGCGTATCGAGGATACAGACGGACACCCGCTGTCCTCCTCTCTCCTCTGAGCCTCCAACACAGTAGGCAAGCATCTTGCCGTCAGGCGACCATGCCGGCGACCAGGGCCATATCCCTCGACCGGTCCGCACGTCCCATATCTCCTTAGTGAAGACGTCCACTACTCGAAGCAACACTCCATTATCGTCTGAGGCCACATATGCCGTGTGGACACCGTCAAGGCCTGCTGCCATCCCCCATATCCTCTCGGGGCCCTCTGTGAGCTGAGCATCTGCGCCAGCCCACGTATCCCTGGCATGGAGCGCGCTGTCAGCGACATATGCAATTCTGGTCCCGTCTCCCATCCAAGCGGCCATCGCTCCGACAAAGCTCGACTGCTCCCGGGTCCCATCCAGGCCAACAACACACGTGGTCGCGTCCAGTTCGTACATGATTGACCTGCCGCCCGGCGACCACCTCGGCGTGATCAACCCTGGCATGGGCTCACCAATCGATTCCGTCTCGTCGGTCGCGACCTTGACTATCTTGAGCCGTCCGTCCGCGCCCTGCAACGCCACTCGATCGCCGGTCGGTGCAACCGCCGGCACCGATCTCCACGAGCATCCCGCGCTGGCAAGAACCGTCGACGAACCGCTGGCCACATCCAACACCATCAGCCCGGGCTGGCCAGCCTGGTCAGTAATACAGACGATCATCCCGCGCAATCCGTGTTCCTGCGGGACGACAACCACCTCACCCCCGGACATTGACCCCACCCCGCTTCCCGAAGTCCCTTTCGAAGCGCCCGCCAGTAGCGCCCGGTAAAATATATGCTGCAGGCACTCTCAGAGTGCCTGCAGCTCTTGGCAACCTGTAGAAGTGTCGGCCCCCGCGTGGGCCTGCGCCTACCCGCGGGCCCTCTCGGCCCTGTGGCACGCCGCCTGATGAGTCCCCTCATACTGCAAGAAGCTTGGTTCCGCCTCTCTGCATATGTCCATCGCATACGGGCAGCGCGGATGGAGATGGCATCCCGACGGCGGGTTCACGGGGCTGGGGATTTCGCCCTTCAGCACTTCGGATATGCCTCTGTGAGTTGGATCCGGCACGAACACCGCCCCGATGAGAGCCGTAGTGTATGGGTGCAGAGGATTCCGGATAACCTCCTCGGCCGTGCCCATCTCCACAATCTTTCCCAGGTACATCACTGCGATCCTGTCGCAGATGTGCCTAGCGGTGGCAAGGTCGTGCGTGATATAGACGAAGGTAACCCCCTTCTCGCGCGACAGGTTGAGCATGAGGTTTAGGACTTCGCCTCTGATAGACACGTCCAGCATCGACACCGGCTCATCTGCCACGATGAAGTCGGGGTCGAGAGCCAACGCGCGCGCAACGGCCACTCTCTGCCGCTGGCCCCCCGACAGCTCGTGCGGATATCTGGACATGTACTCCTCCGGCGGGATCATCTCCACGTCCGCAAGAACCGACGCCACCACATCACGCGCCTGGTGGACAGTGCTGGCAATCCCCTGAATGCGCAGAGGCTCAGAGATGATAGTCTGCACATCCATCCTGGGGTTCATCGATTCGTACGGATCCTGGAATATCACCTGCATCTTGCGGCGCAGGTTCTTCATCTCAATCGGATTTAGCTTCATGATGTCGACATCCTCGAGCGCCACCGATCCGGACGTAGCATCCGTGAGCCTGAGGATCGTACGGGCCAATGTGGTCTTGCCGCAGCCCGACTCGCCTACAATGCCAAGGACCTCGCCTTTGTAAACATCGAAGCTCACGTTATCAACGGCCTTCAGCACGGGAGGTTTGTCAGTTTTCAGCGATTGGATGAAGCTGAGCCTGACAGGGAAGTACTTCGTCAGGTTGCGTACCTCCATTATCACGTCGCCGTGCTGGTACTGCTTCTTCTCAAGCTTCGCCGCTACTGCGCCCATATGTCCACCCCCTGCTGAACAATCTCCGCTTTATGACATGCTGCCATGTGACCAGTCTCAGAGACTTCCCGGAACACGGGTTCCGTCTGCATGCATTCCTCGTCCGCAAGCGGGCAGCGAGGATGGAATCTGCATCCGGAAGGAGGCGCCAGGAGGTTCGGAGGGAACCCCGGAAGCGACCTGACGGCGGATCTTTCGGCATGAATGTTGGGAAACGACTCCACCAGGCCCATGGCATATGGATGAACCGGTGTCCCGTACACATCGAGTACGCTTCCATATTCGACTATCTTGCCGGCGTACATCACGGCAATGCTATCGCAGGTCTGCGCGATAACCGATAGATCGTGCGTGATGAGCATCATCGATAGATTGAGCTCGGCCCTGAGCTCCGCCATGGCTTTCAGGATCTGCGCCTGCACCATCACGTCGAGGGCAGTGGTGGGCTCGTCCGCGATTATCAGGCTGGGATGGCATGCCAGAGACATCGCGATTACTGCCCTCTGTTTCATGCCCCCACTGAACTCGTGCGGATACTCCCCGAATCGCTTGGGATTGATGCCGACCAAGTCCAGGAGGCCTTCCGCCCGTTTCACCGCAGCCTCGTGCGACATCTCCTCGTGATGCAAGATCGCCTCAACGATCTGCTCGCCCACCCTATGCACAGGGTTGAGGGCGTTCATCGCGCCCTGAAATACCATGGATATCTTGCTCCATCGAACGTTTCGCCGGAACTCCTCCTCCGGCATATGCAGGATATCCTCGCCGTCCATGTTTATCGTTCCACCATGATACTCGCCGTTCGACGGCAGCAGCCTCAGAACAGCGCTTGCCATGCTGGATTTGCCGCACCCAGATTCACCGGCTATTCCCAGAGCCTTTCCGCGTTCGATATCGAAGCTCACGGAATCGACCGCCCTGACATGGCCCCGAAGGGTACGGTAGTACATTTTCAGATCTCTCACTTCAAGCAGGGCCATGGCTACGATCTCTCCCTATAGCGTGGATTTAGAATCTCGTTAACCGAGTTTCCGATGAACACGAAGGCAAGGCTCATGAAGGTGAGCGCAAGACCCGGCGGAATCAGCCACCACCATGCCATCGTGGTGAAAGCGCCGAACTCCTTCGCGTTCTGCAGGACACGCCCCCACGTAGAAACCCGCGGGTCTCCGAGACCTAGGAAACTCAATGACGCTTCCGTCAAAATGGCGCCCGGTATCCGAAGGACAAGGTTGGCGAAGATCAGGGGCACCACGTTTGGCAGAATGTGCTGCAACATGATATAGCCTTGCGACGCGCCCGACGCACGGGCAGCCTCGACAAACTGGCGCTCCTTGAGCGACAGCGTCTGGGAGCGCACCAGCCTGGCAATACCCATCCACGATAGCAAAGCCAGCAAGATCACGATGTTGAGAACGCTCTTGCCAAACAGCGCGCCGAGGATAATCAGTATGGGCAGGCTGGGTATGGCAAGCAGCACGTCCACTACTCGCATGAGGAACTCGTCTACTGCCCCTCCCACGTAGCCGGCGACTATTCCAACTGTGGTTCCTATGGCGACCGCAATGAACGCGGTCGATAGGCCTATTGCCAGAGCGATCTGCGTGCCGTAGATGAGCTGGGACCAAATGTCCGACCCCATGTGGTCCACACCGAGCACACCGTGGACCATACCCAGGACTTCAAAAGATACCGGGCTCATCTTCACTGTCACCGGCCCATCCGGCGACGTGGACGATAGCTTGATCCGGATCTTATAGTCGCCTTTCTCGGCGAACAGCACCTGGCTGGGTTCGCCGAAGAAAGACAACCCCAACCTCATCTTGAGGTCGAAGTCGCGGGCGTCGACGATCGCACTCCCGTAGCCGACGCTCCCCGACTCAGTCCTATCCCACATGTCGTATGTCTTGCCATCTGGAGTCACGAGTTCGATCATGATGAGCGTCTCGGCGGTGTCGGGCGCATCCACCGAATATTCGAACTTGGTGGAGAAGGTGTTCGGCGTCTTGTACTGGTATGAAACCACATTGCTCAGCGCTACGCCTTCCCGGGAGACATCGCCAGCCCCGGACGCTTCTTCATCTGCAGCTGTATCACTTGGTTCCTCGGAAACCTCTGAGGCCCAGGGGTTCCACTCAGCATTCCGAACAAATGAGAAACCAGAGTCTTCTTCCTCCTCCGGTTCCTCATGCGCAGTTGCAGGGAACTGGACCAGAATTCCCGCTTCTTCATCGCCGTCATACGACGACAGCGTAGCTTGGCCGAGTTCCTCCTGGTTCCAGCTGTCAAAGCCCAGCTTCAGTCGTATCGTCGGAGGGCAATCCCGGAATCTCGCGCTGAGCTTGGACATCCAGACGGGCGCTGCGCCCGCGTCCGCAAGGTAGAGATCATCCTTGGGATTGTACGGCGCTACCCACGGCGCGAAGACCGCGACGAGCACGTACACTGCCACTATTGCCAGGCCGACCATTCCCTGTGGTTTCTTGCGGTACTGCTCCCAGAACGTGAGTGGCTTGGGAGTAGCCGCTGCCGCAGCTTTGGCAACATCGGCCCTCTGGGCTGCCTTCATGTCCTGCCTCACTTAGTACCACCTGCCCCTACGCGGATCCTCGGGTCGACCAGGCCGTACGCGATATCCGCCGCTAGATTAGATATGATGACGGCCAAAGCAATCAGGTAGAACGCGCCTTGCGCCGCCGGATAGTCCATCTGCAGGGTGGCGTCGAGCAAGTATCTGCCCACGCCGAACCAAGAGAAAATGCTCTCCGTGATGACCGCTCCCGACACCGCTCCCGGCAGAGACATGAAGATCAGGGTCACGATGGGAGGCAACACGCTCCTGAGAGCGTGATGGTATAGAACATCCCTCTTGGGAAGGCCTTTGGCCCGGGCTGTGAGGATGTAGTCCTGCCCCAGAGCCTCCAGCATGGTGTTCCTAGTATAAAGCGCCCACGAACCAAACCCCATTACCAGGTTGGATCCGGCAGGCAAGATGATATGCCAAACACGGTCAAGAAACTGGGCCATCGCACCGCTGGGCGGCGGGGCGCTCATGGTGCCATGTATCGGCAGTATCGGCCAGTAGTAGCCGAACAAGAGAAGTAACATGAGCTGGATGAAAAACCCTGGCACGGCGTGGGCAAACAAGCCGGCGCCCACAACGAACCTCTCCGTGAACCGACCCCTATTGGCCGCGGAGTAGACTCCAAGAGATATGCCCACGGCGGCTGTGGATATGAACGTCACCAGGAAGAGCGTGATGGTGTTGGGCAACCTCTCCTTCAGCTCGGACCAGACCGGGCGCTGCGTACTGAAGGACAACCCCATATCGAACCTGAGAAGCGCCAACATGTAATTCTTGTACTGAACCAGGGGAGGGTCGTCTAGGCCATACTGCTTCCTGAGCGCCGCCTTGGCTTCCTGTTTGAAGTTGGGATCGATGATCATTTTCTCAGGATCGCCCGGCATCACACGAAAGAGTATGAAGTTAAACGTGAGAATTACGAGGAGGACTATTACGGCATACCCGAGCCGCCTCAGAAGGTATGAGCGAAAACCCAAGTGTATCTCACCTCGTTCTGCCGCATCACCCGGAACCGCCGCCCGCGACGCGAAGTACGGGCGGCGGTCCGCGCAACTCGGTTTGGTCGCGCTGCTACGTCTACTTGCCGGGTTTCAGCCGCCAGTAGTTGGGGTTCTTGACCAGCCGGACAAACTCGCCGGGTCGGTACTCCTTCAGGATGAATGGACCGGTGCCGACAAGCTTGGTGTATCCCTTAATCGTCGGGTGCGGCTCCAGCCAAGGCTGGAAGGCTTTCCAGTCTGTTACATCCTTGTAGATATGCTTGGCCAGGAAGCTTATGCCGGCGTTGTAGAAGTGCCAGTAGCTGACGGAGTTGAAGTAAACCTTCACTGTGTACTTGTCGATGAGCTCCGTCTTGACGATGTCCATGGTAGCATCGAGATACCGAGGGCACTCGTTCTCCTTCAGGAAGTCGATGGTGAACTTGACATCCTCAGCTGTGAACGGCATGCCGTCGGACCACTTGATGCCCTTCCTGACATACCAAGTGACAGTCGTGCCCTTCTTGCCAGGCTCGACGTCCCAAGTGCCTACGTCCCACTTCTCAGCCATCCAGGGCATGTCTTCCAGAGTATCCGGGTGCGACACGGTCAGGCTGTCGAACACCTTCGAGAGCACTTCCTGTTCGTAAGCGCTGCTTGCGGTGATGGGGTTCAGGTTCTTGGGTTCTTCACTGAGCGCCCATCTGATGGTGCCGCCTTCAATGGCCTTGCCGAACCGGTCGACCCTGCGGATGTTCAGCATAGTCCAGGGGTTGTTGTAGCTTGCTGCCCCAAAGCCGTTCATGTCGACATAGCCCGTGACCTGCTTCTTGTTGAACGCATCGATGTACGGCCTGGAATATAGAGGCACGTAGGGCATCTCGCGCGCCAGGATCAGCTGGGCCTTGTCGGCGGCAGTTCTGGCCGCCTTCAGGTCGGTGGCGTAATACAGCTCATCCAGCACCTTGTCGAGCTCGGGGTTGCGGATGCCGGGCCTGTTGTAGCCGGCTTCCACGTCCATCGACGAGTGGAAGAAGCTGTGGAGGAACGTCGGGAGCTTGCTTAGCGACCAGGCCAAGCAGTACATGTCGAACTCACCGATGTCGAGCTTGTCAAGCATGACGTTGAAGTCCATGGGCTCGGGCTTGACAGGCAGGCCGATCTTCTGGCAGGAATCGGCGACCATCTTGCCGAGTTCGGCCGACGTCGGAGCGACCTCGTATGTGGGCGTGAAGATCTTCATCTCCGGCAGGGGCTTGCCCGTCTTGGGGTCAATCCAGTTTTTGCCAGTGCCGTCTGGCTTGTAGCCGGCATTCCTCAGAACTTCTTCAGCCTTCTTCGCGCTGAACTCGTAGAAAGGCACGTTCTTGTTGTAGAACGGCGAGACCTGCGGAACGAAGCTGCTCATGGGAAGCATGTAGCCCTTGAACAGCGTCCGGATGATGTTATCGCGATCAGTAAGGTGCGCAATGGCCTGGCGGAGCGGCTGGGCATCCAGCGGGCTCTTGCGCATGTTGAAGCATAGGTAGAACATGTGGAAACCCAGTGTCATCTTCATGTCGACATAATCAAGCGATTTCGCCTGGTCGATGTCGGTGGGCTTGGTCAGGCCCGACCACACTATGCTCTCACCACGTTCAAAGGCGATTCTGCGGGCGTCTGCGTTCTTGATGATCGGCATGATGATCTCGTCGACGTGAGGACCCCAGTCCTCGAACTTCACGGCAGCAGCGCCCGGGATTCCGGCCGCTCCTATGGCCAAGGCCACCGTGAGCGCCAGAGCAAGGATCAAGCGATACTTCCTCGGCATTACACGTATACCTCCTTGTTCATCTAGTTTTCGTCTAGCTACATCGCGGCAGGACCCGGAGAATGATGAGTACGCCCCTAAGACTCCCTCCTCCCAATCCGCCGCGTTGCGACGCGAAACAGTAAGGACACTAACACACATGCCAGTTGATTCAACAGAATCACGCGGAACTCCTTCCGATCCCGGTTTGGGAGAAGCGATTTGGGCAACTCTCGAATTCCTGCCGCCTACTAGCTATTCTAGAAGCCTGCGCAAAATCCTCCTGCAGCCCATCCGATCATCTCACCCAAGTAGGCGGTTTCGCCCTGTCCAAAAACCCGCGGACAGCTCCTCCGACGGAGGCCGAAACAAGTGCCAGCGGTACCGTGACGACGATTGTAGCTGCAACAGACTGTCGGACCGCAGTGAGTACCACTGCGGATGCATCTGACGGGCTGGAAGGGAGAGACACTAGGCCCACTGCGAGCAGAGGAGAGAGGGCAACCGACAGCGCCAGCGAGCCAAGTAATGATTGCATGCTTGGGCCCGCTAGCCCTATGGACGCCCAGGCCAGGGCAGGAGGGATGAATGCAACCCAGAGCGGACATGGCGCATGATCGCGAAGAATCAAACATGCCAGCGCTACGGCCGCCGGAGGCAGTGCTGCCGCTCCTCTTGCAGCCGATTCCAGCACTTCTCCTCTCACATTGCTGCTCATCTCTTAACCCCCCAGGCTGTAGCCAGGCTACCTTCCAGCGCGACCCGAACAAGCTGCCGGCGGCGAGGAAGGATCAGGCGTACTACAACGTCTCCTGCAATCCTTGCAGGAGAGCCCACAAGTAGACCGCCCCTGTTCTCGTCGGCGATCGGAGCATAAAGAGTGAGTGTGGCGTGAGCCCCCGCGTCGCGTGGCGCGACAGCGAAGCCGGAGGGCGCAGGCATGTTGTAGAACCCGTAGTGCGCGTTCCCGCGCCACACGTTGAACTGGACTGACTCGATCTCCACGCCGAACCGTACAGGCGGAGCAGTGAAAAGGACTTCTACCACTATCTCCGCCCCATCAGGCATCCACAGGGCGGAGGCAGCGACTACCTCCGCCCGGACGAAATGCGTCCAATTGACATAGTCGGCGTACGAGGCGTGGACCATCGCCATGAGGGCAATGGAGGCCACAAGAGCCAGAGCCAACACCGAATGTGATACCGCGCGAACACGCGCGTCCAGTCGCGACACGGCCACAAACCTCACCTCGCTATAGAAGGTGACATGCCGCGAAGTGGTTCGCTGCCACCTCCCGAAGCCCAGGATGGTCGCTTTCCTGGCATACCTTCTGAGCCACAGGGCACCGCTCGTAAAACCTGCATCTCGGAGGGGGATTGATCGGCTTGCTCACTCCGCCGCGCACGTTCGGGACAGGCCTCGCCACCGCTGGATCGGGCACCGGGACTGCGGAGATCAGCGCCCTGGTGTACGGGTGGAGCGGACTTTTGATCACCTCTTCAGAGCCTGCTATCTCCACGATCTTGCCCAGGTACATGACGGCGATCCGGTCACACAGATATCGCGCCACTGCCAGGTCGTGTGTAATGTATAGGTAGCTGATGCCGAAGTCCTCGCGGAGCTCCATGAGGAGTCTCATGACTCCTGTACGTATCGACACATCCAACATGGACGTGGGTTCATCGGCCACCACAAACGTCGGGTTCACCACTAGCGCCCGGGCGATCGCCACACGCTGGCGCTGCCCTCCGGAGAGTTCATGCGGAAAACGGAACATGAAAGTGGCTGGCGGTGTCAGTCCGACGCGTGTCAACATCTCAGCGACACGCTCTTCGCGCTGCTCCAGATTGCCGATATGGTTGACGTTTAGAGGTTCCGATACTATGTCGAAGATCGTCATCCTCGGGTCCAGCGACTCATATGGGTCCTGGAATATCATCTGTACTTTCTGCCTGAATGGCCCCATATCTGCGCCTGATATGGATGATACGTCGGTCTGGTCAACGACTATTCTTCCGGAAGTCGGATTAGTCAGGCGAACTAGCATCCTGCCGGTGGTGGTCTTGCCGCAGCCGGACTCGCCGACCAGACCCAGCACCTCGCCACGGGCGACCTCGAAGCTTATGTCATCCACTGCATGCAACAGAGCGTGCTGCTTGCGGAAGAAGCCTCTACCCACAGGATAGAACTTCTTCAGGTTCTTGACGCTTACAATGGCATCGCCTGCACCATTGTCCAATTGACTATCTGGCAGCGCCAACCTGGTCACCTCCTCGCGACGGCGTCCAAACCGGGTTGTGACACGCGATACGGTGATCCGGCCCCACGTTTACGAGCGGCGGTTCCACTGCCCTACATTCCTCAGTCGCCCTATCGCACCTGGGGTTGAATCGGCAGCCGGGAGGAGGTGCCATCAAGTTCGGGGGTTCCCCCGGGATAGTTGCCAGATCCCGCTTTTCGCCAAGAATGCTGGGATAAGCATGCATCAGACCGTAGGTGTACGGATGGCGTGGGCGCTTGAACACGTCGTCGGCCTGGCCGATCTCCATCAGCTTGCCGGCGTACATCACGCCAACTATGTCGCTGACCTCCGCTATGACGGATATGTCATGCGAGATGTATATCATGCTCATGTTGATTCTGCGCCTTATCTCCTCCATTTCGCGGAGGATCTTGTCCTGCACGATTACATCGAGCGCCGTTGTGGGCTCGTCAGCTATTATGAGGCTGGGGTTACACGCCAACGCCATGGCGATCACCGCGCGCTGTTTCATCCCACCGCTGTACTCGTGCGGGTAATGGTCGGCCCGCTCCGCCGGAATGCCCACCAGGTCGAACAGCTCGGCGACGCGATGGCGTGCCTCTTCCTCTGTGGTTTCGGGTTCGTGCTCGACTATGGCTTCGACTATCTGGCTTCCCACGGTGTAAACAGGATTCAGAGCGTTCATGGCCGCCTGGAAGATCATCGAGATCTCCTTCCACCTGACGTGCCGGAACTCCTCCGAGGTCATGGCGTACACATCGCGCCCGCCCAGTGTGATTCTGCCCTGCTTGATCTCTGAGTTGTACGGCAGCAACCTCATTATCGACATCGCAACCGATGTTTTGCCGCAACCGGATTCGCCCACCAGGCCAAGGGACTGACCGCGCTTGAGAGCGAAGCTGACGCCGTCGACCGCCTGCACCCAGCCGGCCTTGGTGCGATAGTGCATTGTGAAATCCTCGACATTTAAGAGGGCATCCATAACGCGCTCACCTCTTTCTCAGGCGCGGGTTCACGACTTCGTCGAGCCCTCTGCCGACCATGTAGAATGCAGCGCAGAACAAGGTTATGAAGAAGCCCGAAGGCGCCCAGAGCCACCAGAATTTGCCGAAATCAAACAGGTACCCTGCGGTTTCGGCCGTGTGTATCATCATGCCCCAGCTCATATCGATATTCAGAATACCGAAGAACGAGAGCGTTGCTTCGCTCACGATTGCTCCCGTCACGTTGAACATCATGTAGAGGAACGAAAGAGGCAGCACGTTGGGTATGATGTGGGCGCGGATGATGTGCAGATCGCTTCCGCCTGCGACTCTGGCCGCGTCGATGTATGGTCGCACCTTCACCTGTAGTGCCTGGGCCTTGAGTATCACCGTGATGCCTCCGAAGGCCTCGAGGAACCCCAGGATAATGGCGAAGGGTAATATGCCCAACCTTATCATGGACCCGATGACCACCAAAAGCGGCACGAACGGGAAAAGCATCACGATGTCGGCTAATCGCATGAAGAGTGTATCCGTGAATCCGCCGTAGTACGCCGCCATCGCCCCAATGAACGTGCCCACCACCACGCTTATCACCGCCGATAGCACACCCAGCAGGAATTCACGCCCGGTACTGAACATGAGTTGCGCCAAGATATCGCGCCCGATGGGATCAGTGCCCAGCAGATGGCTTGCCATGGGCGGTGACGGGTGCATCATCATTGGGTCGAAACCCACAACCGGGTGGTAGATGAGCGGATCCCACACGAAGTTGATCATGATGGGCCACAGGAGCCCGAAGATTCCGAACGCAATGATGATGATCAGCCCGGACATGCCCACGCGGCTCTCCTTGAATATCTCCCAGTTCTGAGCGAGCGAGCGCATGTTCATCTTCCATCGTATCTTCCAGATGGGCTCCGTTATCCCCGGGTCAAACCTGGGCAAATGCTCCTCTGGTCGTCTCCCAACGTTGGGGCTGGTAGCTAGGTCTGTCATGCGCATTCACCTACCCTTCCGCCGCCGGTTGCCCGGTGTAGGATATTCTGGGATCGAGGAAGGCGTAGAGAACGTCGGCAACGAAGTGTGCTACCAGCAAAAACACGCCGGTAAAGACGAGTGCCCCGGTGGCCAGCGGATAGTCATTCCCAAGCGCCGCACGGAAAAGCACCTGCCCAATCCCGGGCCACGAGAACATCGTCTCTGTCACCAGGCCGCCGCTCATCGACGATGCCAAACTCAGCACTAAGCTTGTCACTGTAGGAAGAAGAGCGTTGCGCGCCGCGTAGCGATCACGCACGACATTTTCGGGCAGGCCCTTGGCTCTGGCCGCCATCACGTAGTCTTCCTGAACCGTTTCGAGCATGGAATCGCGCATCAGGAGCATCGTTCCCGCGAAATTGATCAGCGTCAGCGTAAACACGGGCAGTATCATGTGTCGGATGATGTCCCATATGTAGATCAGCGTCCCGGTAGCGTGTGCAATCCAGATCGCCAGGCCGATCACCCCGGCAGTCATTCCCCATGCCAGTGCCGCGCTCTTGCGCGTTCGCCTTAGCCCACGACGGAATGTCCAGAATATGAAGAACACCGCGAGGGCGATCACCGAGGCGCCCAGCACCATATAGCCGAACACCGTATTGGACGTAAAAGGCGCTTTCACCCACAGGGCGGGTTCAATGAACTGGTTCAAAGGCAGCCAACGTAGAGTGAAGGCGAACAACCAGATCAAGATCAACGACAGCAAAGGGTAGAAGGCAGTCCAGAATGTTATGCCGACGACCGTGGCAATGTGGTCCACTGTCGCTCCCCGTTGCCAGGCTATGATTCGGCCTAGAACAAACCCAACGTAAAACGACAGGCAGTTCGCGGTGACAAAGAGCACGATCGTGCGCGGAAGGCGTTCAATGAGGATGTCCCATACAGGCCTGGGGTAATGGCTGAAAGACACCCCCAGGTTTCCCGTGAAGAAGTTCTTGATGTAGCTGAGATACTGGAGGACCGGCGGCCGATCCAGACCCAGTTGCTTCTTGAGCTCCTGCCGCGCTGCCTGCGGAATCCTGGGGTTTGCCAGGTACACCTGAGATATGTCGCCCGGCATGGCCTGCATGAGGAAGTACACCATGGTCATGTATATGAGCAACGTCAGAACTAACTGGCCCACACGGCCCAGCATGTATCTTCGCATTGTCATCACCCGAGCTTTCAGCTGTTCTCTCCCAAATCGGAGCGCGGGCCGACAGGCCCCGATGGGCCGCCGGCCCGCGCGTGGCCAGGAATCACCCAGCGAACGCTCTTAGTTCTTCAGCTTGACTGTGCTGGTCATGCCGCCAAAGTACTGAATGC
>Ga0255340_1002674_pt1 | contig 20193 bp, 17 predicted proteins | sample wastewater_treat_7_FD_192417 | JGI IMG/M metagenome (GOLD analysis project Ga0255340, IMG submission 192417) | Wastewater microbial communities from Lulu Island WWTP, Vancouver, Canada - plant10 | ecosystem: Engineered > WWTP > Wastewater > Unclassified | place: Canada: Vancouver, British... | reverse complement strand
GACTTTTTTGCAGAAATTCCGCAAATCCTCGGAATTCTCCGTTTGCGCGTCGTATTTCGCCTGACGCGACGCCCTTAGAAAGTCGATCACAGGTTCTAACCGACTCGCGTTTTTCGTCTCGAATTTTGCCACCTCATCGGCCAGCGCCACTTTCTCCTGAATATATCTTTCCTTGCGGGCGGTGAATTCTTCCCGCTCGATGTCGCCCGCGAGGAATACATCCAACAGCCGATCCAAGAGAGTGCCAAGCTCGGCCAGCCGCGTTTTCTGCTGCTCGACCAGGGCGGCTTGCTTCGCGCGGTCGGCCACCTTCTCCCTTTCCGCCTCGGCCAGCATTTTCTCCGCAAAATCGTCCCGCAGCGAGGCCATGCGCATCCCCGTGCGGATCGCCTGCGCGAAAGCCTCCTCGCGGATCGTCTTGGAATCGCAGGGGCCGCGCCGCTTCCCGCAGCGGTAGTACTCATGTCCCTTTTTCAATTCGGCGGTGAACTGGCAGCCGCAATGCCAGCAATGCGCAGTCGCGCGGAGGGGAAAGCGGCTGTGTTTGGCGTAGCGGCCCCGGCCCGCCTTCTTGCGGACCGCCTGAACCCGCTCGAACAATTCGCGCGAAATCAACGGCGGGTGCTTGCCCTCGTACACCTCGCCGCTGAAACGGAAAACGCCCGTGTAGAAAATATGGTCCAGCGTCCAGAGCATCTTGCTAAGCGGCAGAGTCAGGCCGTTGAAAGACCGCAACCCCCAAGCCGTCACCAGGTCCAGCAGCGCCGCCGCCGTATAGCGTCCCGTGGCGTACTCCTCGAACATCCTGCGCACCAGCGGCCCGCGCTCGGGGTCAATGTAAACCGCCCGCGTCTTGGGGTCGTTCAGGTAGCCAATGGGCGGTTTGTTCGGGTAAATCCCCTCGCGGAGTTTCTTGCGGAGGCCGCGTTTGATGTTCTCTGAGAGGCTGTCCACATAGTATTTCGACTGGCCGAACGCGATGGAAAGCATGAACTTTCCCTGCGGCGTGTTCTCAAACCAAGTCGTGGGGAATTTCAGGGTGGCGAGCTGTCCCGTGTCGAGGTCGTAAATCAAGCGCCCACCGTCGACCGAGTTGCGCGCCAGTCGGTCGGGGTGCCAAGCCAGAATCGCTTGCGCCTCGCCCCGTTTGATCGCCTTGAGCATTTCATTGAAGATGGGCCGTCCGGGCTTCTTCGCCGTCTGCGATTCGATATATTCGCGAACGACTTCCAATTTCTCCCGCGCCGCCAGCATGCGCAATTCGTCCAACTGCGCATCAATCGAGAGGATTTGGCGCTCCTCGTCGTCCGTGCTCTTGCGCGCATAGATGAAGTATTTCATTTCTTGGCCCCCTTCTTCTCCTTTGCATTCAAAGCGGTTTTCTTGGCTTCCCTCGCCAGCTTGCGAAAGGCGGAAAGGTCCAGCGCGGGAATGGGGCGGAGCAAAATGTTTCCCCCGTCCGTGAAGAGAGCCAGCTTTGTGCCCGTGCGGAGGCCCAGCGATTTGCGGACCTTTTCGGGAATGACGAACTGCCCCTTGGATGAAAGCCGCGCGATGTCGAAGTGCATTGTTTTTCCTCCGTGCCGTAAGCGACTCTTACGAGATGGGAATAATATACCGCAAGGGAGGGGGTGCGGTCAATATTATGGAGATAAATAATTCCGCAAGTGTCCGCCCGCAAGCGCTGGCGTGGCGAGGTCACGAGCCGCCAGAAGCGCTTGGGGGCTCCGGAGGGTTGGAATCTGGCGGAGGCCAGCGGAGCGCCGCAGGCGGCCCCGCCGCCCGACGGATGCGGTTCGCAAGGCGGTTCGGAAGGGTTGCCCCCCCCGATCCCCGTGCCTCGCGGCGGCTCTGCCGCACGCTCGGCCTGCCCGAATCCCCCCCAAAACGGACCCTTTTCGTGCGTCGCCGATCCCGAGGCCCCGTTTGTCCCGATCCTGCCGCAAGATGTCGCCGCGTACCTCCCCGCCGCAAAAATCTTTCGCTCGCTCGGCTCGAAAACGGACCCCATCCTCCACATTCAGTTCACGCGCTTGTGGGGAATCGTCGCCCAAAATCGGGGCTCAAAAAAATGGCGGAGAGAGAGGGATTCGAACCCTCGGTACCGGTTGTTACCAGTACGACGGTTTAGCAAACCGTTGCTTTCGGCCACTCAGCCATCTCTCCGGGCAGGGTGGGAGGTACCGTAGGGGATGAGAGCGTAATCCGCAAGCGTCAAATTTGGGGCGGCGAAGGGGTGTGCGCTTGTCAACATCGGTCGGGTGGTCAACGGTCAGGAGCGGGGGTGGCGGTAATCTTTTGACGGGGAGGGGTGTATTTTGCGATAACGCTTAACTCAATGTGGCGCAAGTGGTCAGTTTTGGGAATGGGCGTTTGGCTGGGGATGGCCAGCGCCGGGGGGCCGGCAGCGCGTGGAGAAATGCCGCAAAGCGCAGAGTTGCGGCCTATCCTGGGCAATGAGCCGACGGCGTTCTTGCGCTATGAGGTGCCGGCGGCAGTGACGAATGTCCAGATTTCCGGCTCGTGGGATATGTGGAAGCTGCCGCAGCCCATGACCCGGGATGCGGCGGGGATGTGGGTGTTTGATGTGCGCGATTTGCAGGCGCGGCTGGGGCGCTACGAGTTCAAGTTCATCGTGGATGGGGCGTGGGAGAGTGGCGCCAACCGCGTGCTGCCGATCAATCTGGAGGGGATTATTGAACGTCCGCCGGCGATGATCCAGCGCGCGGCGATTGATGACTTCCAGTTGATCCGCGTGTTTTTCAAACAAAGCCTGCCGGCGGGGATTCAGCCGCAAGCGACACTGGACCCGCCGGTGCCGGTGGCATGGACGGAAGTGGTGACGGCGGAGGAGGACGCGCGGCGCAGCGGGTATTTGCTGTCGCGCGGGATGGTGACGTTTATTTTTGACCAGGGGGCGTACGGGCTGGAACTGGCGCGAACGACGCAGGTGGTGGTGGCAGGGAACTTCACGGGGTGGGATGGCGGCGGGGGCGGGGGCAAGTGGGTGCTGAAGCGCGGGCGGCTGGCGGGAACGTGGGAGCTGGCGGCACAGTTGGGCGGGATGCGGTTGCCGCCGGGCGAGAAGGAGCTGGTGTTCAAGTTTGTGCTGAACGGCACGGAATGGCTCACGCCGCCGGAAGATGCACCGAACGCGCTGGCGGACGGCAAGGGAAGCATCAATTTGAAGCTGGATATTTTGCGCAGCGGCGGCGCGGAAATCCGGGTGCACACGGCGGAGCCGCTGGATTTGCGGCAGAGCTACATCCTGAAGCTGGACGGAGTGACGGAGCGGACGCTGGGAGTGATGACGACGCCGGACGGGGTGTTGGACCGGTTGTATAGCGACAAGACGATGGGAGTGACGCTGGACAAAGTGCGGGGCACGACGACGTACCGACTGTTTGCGCCACGGGCCAAGAATGCGTGGCTGTGTTTTTTCGATCGCCCGATGGCGGTGTCGTGGACGCCGACATTCCATCGCTTCCCGCCGGCGGAGGAGTTCCGGATGTGGCAGGACCCGGCGGATGGCGTGTGGGAAATCACCACGCGCGGGCTGGATGTGGGGCGGTTTTACGGCTTCCGCGTGGATGGGCCGACGGGTGATGGGGAGTCGTTTGATCCGGCGGCAGTGGTGGGGGATCCGTACGGCCGGGCGGCGGCGAATGCCGACGGGTTGACGCTGGTGATGGATCCGGACGCAACCAACCAGTGGTTTCGCGGGTGGACGGATCAGGCGTGGGAAACGCCGGACCCGCAGGACGTGGTGATTTATGAGTGCCACGTGCGCGGGATGACGGTGCATCCGTCGGCGGGGATTCCGGCGGCGAAGCGCGGAAAATTCGCGGGATTGGCGGCATCGTTGGGCACGGGCACGGGGCTGGACCACCTGAAGACGCTGGGGGTGAACGCAGTCGAGCTGCTGCCGGTGAGCGAGTTTTCGGAGGGGGCGGACCTGTACAACTGGGGCTATGCCACGGTGTATTTTTTTGCGCCGGAATCCTCCTATGCGCAGGAGCCGGAAAAAGGCTCGGGCTATTACGAGCTGAAGCAACTGGTAAACGATCTGCACAACCAGGGCTTCGCGGTGATTCTCGACATGGTTTACAACCACGTGGGCGGCCCGAATATTTTCGAGACGCTGGATAAGAAATATTATTTTCGCCTGAACACGGATTTGGGTCACTCCAACAACAGCGCGTGCGGCAACGACGTGAAGACCGAGGCGCCGATGATGCGCAAGCTGATTTTGGACAACATCGAATACTTCATGCGCGAGTTCCATGTGGACGGCTTCCGGCTGGATTTGGCGGAGCTGGTTGACATGGAAACCATGCTCGCCATCCGCGACCGGGCGCGGGCCATCAATCCCAAGGCCATCTTGATTTCGGAACCGTGGAGCCCGGGGCGCGGCGAGAACAAATATCAGTTGCGCGGTACGGGGTGGTCGGCGTGGAACAACGATTTCCGCTATGCCGCCAAGGATTTCGTGCGCGGGCAGGGCAACCGCGAGTGGCTCAAGGGCAGCGTGTTCGGCTCGGTGGATCTGTGGGCGCTGAATCCGCTGCAACCGGTGAACTATTTGGAGAGCCACGACGACATCGCCTACATTGACGAGCTGACGGCGAACCCGGGGCGCGACGGGCGGCAATTGACCGACCGCGATGCGGCGCTGAACCGGCTGGCGGCGACGATTTTGTTCACGTCGCTGGGTAAGGCGATGCTCTACGAGGGGCAGGAGTTTTTGCGGAGCAAGTGGGGCATCAACAACACCTACAACCGGGGCGATGCCGTCAATGCCGTGCGCTGGACCGACCGCGACCGCCCGCTGGCCCGGCAGGCGCTGGATTATTACGCGGGCTTGATCCAACTGCGGATGAGCCCGGAAGGCGCGGCCTTCCGCGTGGCACAGCGCCCCCCGCGCACGTATTACCGCTGGCTGTTGCCGGACAATCCCAAACTGATGGGCTACGTGGTCAATGTGCCCGAGCTGCACGCGGGGCGGGGCTTTGCCGTGCTGCTCAATGCCGACACCCGCGAGCGCACCATGGATGTGGAGCTGGGCGGTTCCACGGCGTGGAAAATGATCGGCAATGGACGAGAGATCAATCCACGCGGACTGACCCCGGCCGGCTGGCCGGCGGGCAAATCGCCGCCGAGTTGGCCGGCGGGCTGGCGCGGCCTGATCGAAGTGCCCAAGCAAGAGGCCATCATCCTGATGAACGGATTTTAGGCGAGGCGTGGATGGATTTCTTGCAACAGTTGGTGGCGCGGTTGCCGGCGGAGCCGGTGCCCGTGCGCGGGGTCTGGATCGGGCCGTACTGGACAGCGGTGCAAACCGCGCGCGGCACAGGGTTGGCCACCACGACGCTGGCTGACGGTCCCACGCACGGCCCGCACGCGCAGCACATGGCGGCGGCGGGGACCTTGGTGGGGCGTGACGCGCGCGAGCTGGCGGCGGGGGTGGCATCGTCTTTTGCGCTGGCGCGCAGTTTGGGGCTGGCGGCATTGAACGCGCTGCTGCCCGAACCAATAGGCAAGATATCCGAGCGTAACGCGGGCGAATTGGCGTGCGCGATGGGCGCGGGGCAAGTGGTGGGCGTGGTGGGGTGGTTCCCGTTTATCCCACAGTTGAAAAAGCACGCGGCGGCAGTGGAGATTTTTGAGAAGGACCCGCAAACCGGCTACACATTGACCACCGAGCGCGCGGAACGGCTGGCCCGCTGCGACGGACTGTGCGTGACAGCCTCGGCGCTCGTGAACCAAACGCTGGGCGGCATTTTGGCCGCCGTGCAGCCGGGCGCGTGGAAAATTTTGGTGGGGCCATCCGCGCCGCTGTGCGCGGAATCGCTTGAGCTTGGTTTTACGGCCATTTGCGGCGCACGGGTGACCGACACCGACGCCGTCGTGCGGGTGATTCAGGAAGGCGGCTGCTTTCAGCAAATCCGCCAGACCGGCGGCGTGCGCCTGCTGACTCTGGAGACGTGATCCGGCGCGTGCGGGCGGTGGGGGGGGGCTACTTGCGCATCCGGGCGTACAACGCGCCCAGCACCAGCAGCACAATGCCTGCCAGGACGATGAATGTGCTGGGCCGCTGCAGCAGCGGCAGAATCGGCCGCGGCGCTTTGTATTCCGGCAGCGCAGCAGGATGCAGATGCCAGAGGTCCGCCGGCTCGCCGGCCGCCAGCGCGGCGCGGATCGCGGAGTCGTCAAATGCGGGCGCGGCCACTTGGTCGTTGTGGTAGGCGAGGGTGTAGTTACTGCGCGCGGTGGAAATCCAGAACAGGCGATAGGTGGGGCCATAGGCGCGAACACCGGCAATGTTCAACGGCGCGCTGTTGGCGTTTTGGACCACCAGCCGCATCTGGGGTGAGCGCTGCTCAGGGAACGTGACGGTGAGCTGATTGGTCGCGTAGTCGGGCAGCAGGGTGGAGGAGAGGATGCCATCGCCCACGGTGCGCCATGTGGGTTTGCCGTCGCGCACGGCGGAAACCTGCACGGTGACAATGCGGCTGAAGTTGCCGGGCGGAATATCAAACTCGAACCGGGTGATCGGCGCGCCAAGCGTGGTGGCAATGATTTCAGTGATCTTTTGCCGCTTGTCTTGCGCGATGGTTACCGAAACCGGCGGCCATTCCTGAAGTTCCAGCGCGTCGGGCACCAGCGTCGTGCTGTCGTTCCAGAGGTTGATGCCGGTGGTGTGGAAGGGCATTTTGAGCAGTTCGTTGGCCGGCGCGGGGTCGCGCTTGTTGTCGCGCAGCAGCGCGGCCAGTTGTGCGACGGCATCGGGGCCGGCTTCAACAATCTCGATGGAAAAGAAACGACAGGAATTGGCGGGCAGCGGGATTTCCGTACGCCGCATGTTGATGAACTGGGAAAAGTCGAAGATGGCCGCCTCGGCCAAGGGCCGCCAGAATTGGTTGTCCTCGCTGCCGGAGATGCGCACATTGCGGACGAAGTTTTGCTGCGGAGTGCGCACCTCCAGGCCTTGGGCGGGGGGGGCATCGTGGGGCAGCTCAATGAATGCGGTGGTGATCTGGTCGGAGACGACGCGCAAGTCGGCCTTGGCGGGGGAGAGGTTGATGCGCCGGGTTTGCTCACGGGTGGAGCGGATGGCTTCCAGCACATAGGGAGTGTCCTGCCCGCCGGGCTGGGTGAACAGGCGCACATCGGTGAAGCCCGGTTGGGTCAATGCGCACACGGCGGCATCCAGGCGGAGTTCCGCGAGGTGGTCGGTTTCGTTATACACCGGGAACAGGTTGCGCGTGATTCCGAAATCGGCCGGGGCAACCGCGTTGGCCATCGTGGCGGCGATCAGCAGGCTGGCAAACACAAGGCGTTTCATGGGCAAGCTCCTCATGCGGCAACTATCCACTATCCGGGGCGGGTTGTCCATGTTTCCGGCGCAGGAAAATGCCTTGCTGGACAGGGGGGATCGTGAGAGTTTTTCACGGAAGAACCGCAAGATGAAACCGGAGCGCATGATTCCAACGTGGGCCGTGGTGGGTGGCGGGTGGCTGGTGGTGTGGCTGGCGTTGGCGGTGGGGGGGCGCGGGCCGCTTTGGCCGCCGGAACTTCCCGCGCAGCCGGTGGGCGGGGACTTGGCCATGATGCTGGGCTACGCGCAGTCATGGTTGGCCACGGGGGATCCCTACGCTGCGCTGAATCCATATCCGCCGCTGGCCGCAGTGCTGTTTGCGCCGCTGACGAAACTGCCGTTTGCGGCGGCGCTGGCGGTCATGACTGCGTTGACGCTTTTTGTGTTTGTGGTCACCACCGCCTGGCTGCCGCGGCTGGTGTGGCCGCGCGCCGAGCGCAAGGCGGTGTGGCTGGTGGCGCTGGCGGACTTGTTTTCCTATGGACTATTTTTTGAGCTGCGCTGGGGGCAGTTCAATGTGGTGGCGCTGGGGTGTGCGGCATGGGGCATTTTTTGCTTCCACCGGGCGTGTGGCCCGGCGATGCGCTTGGTGGGCTACGCGCTCTTTTGCGTGGGTGTGCAGTTGAAGTTGTATCCGGCGCTGCTGGTTTTTCTGTTCACCAAGGATGCGCGCGCGTGGGGCGTGAATTTATGGCGATGGGCAGCGCTGGGAGCGGTCAATGCGGCGCTGTTGTTTGCGCTGGGTGGGGCGGTGGCGCAGGCGTTTGGTCATTCGGTGCAGGCACAGGCCGCGGCGCCGTATGTGTGGGTGGGGAACCACTCGCTGCAAAGTTGGGCGGCGGGGGTAGGCCAGCCGGCGGTCGTGCCGTGGTTGTTCGCGGGGTATGCGCTGTGCCTCGGGTGGGGTTTGGCGCGGGCGTGGTGGCAACCGACGGCGATCCCAGTTGCCAATGCGGCCTTGCTGGGCGTACTGGGGATGCTGCTGCTGCCGGGCGTGAGTCACGATTACAAATTGTCCCTGTTGCCGATGGGGTTTGCGGGTGTCGTGGCGGCGCATGGTGCGGGCTTGGTGTGGCGGCGGGAAAATCTCGGCCGGTTGCTGACGCTGGCGGGAGTGAGCGTGATGGTGGCTTGGACGTTGTTCCCACCGGCCGCCAAACCGGCCGCCTTGCAGAATAATGCGCCGGCTTTGTTGGCGGGTTGTATTTTGTTGGCGTGGGGCGGGGGTGGCGTAAGCCGGAAGGACGGTGGAAAATGAAATTGGAACGGGTGACGGGGCCTTCACAAATCGCAGCGGTGGCGGAACTGGCCCGTGAGATTTGGACCGCGTATTACACGCCGCTGATTGGCGCCGCACAAGTGGGCTACATGTTGGCGGCATTCCAAAGCGCGGAGGCCATTACGCGGCAAATCGGCGCGGAAGGCTACGAGTATTACCTTGCGCCGGGCGAGGGCTATCTGGCGCTGGTGCCGGACCCCGCCAAACAAAGTATGTTTTTGAGCAAGATTTACGTGAAGGAACACCTTCGGCGGACAGGCCTCGGGCGGGCCATGATGGAGTTGGCCGAGGCGCGTTGCCGCGAAACTGGCTGCCGTGAGCTGTGGCTGACGGTGAATCGCCACAATGCGGGGAGCATCGCGTTTTACGAGAAAATGGGTTTTCGGAAAACCAACCCGCTGGTGACGGATATCGGCGGCGGCTTCGTAATGGACGATTGGCGCATGGCCAAAACCATCCCCTTGGCGGCAGCAAATCCAACGGAGTGAAGAAAAGAAAGACACTCGCCAAGACGCAAAGGACGCCTAGATGGATGAGAGTGAGTGGCTTCCCGATGGAATGACATCCTTGGCGGTCTTGGCGTCTTGGCGAGAGAAAAACCACGTGATTTCCCCTTTGCGCGGCGGGGCCAGCATCCGCCGCCAAAAAGACGAAGCGCTTGACCCGGCGGGGGGCACGGGATAGGCTGACTCATCATGGGCGCGATGCAGGAGTTGGATCGGGAAGCCGCATTGGCGGTGGCGGTGGCGGCGGTCAAAGAGGCCGGCCGTCTGCTGCTGGAGTTGCGCCAACAACCCGTGGAAGTGCTGAGCGAGCCGGGTCACGACATCAAGCTCAAGGCCGATCAACTGGCCGAAGAACGCATTTTGGCCATTTTGCACGAACGTTTTCCTTTGCCGGTGTTGACGGAGGAAAGCGGCGAACATGGCGCGGTGAACGAGTCCGGCCGGATGTGGGTGGTGGACCCGCTGGACGGTACCTTCAACTACTCGCGCGGGATGCCGCTGTGCTGCTCAGCCATCGGCCTCTGGGAAAATGGCCAACCGGTGCTGGGCGCGGTGTATAACTTTTTTCGCGATGAGCTGTTCACGGGGATCGTGGGGCAGGGGGCGTGGCGCAATGGCGAGCGGGTGCGCGCGTCGGGCGAAACGCGCGTGGCCAAGGCCTCGCTGGCGACGGGTTTCCCGCATCAGCAGAGCTATGAAGAAGCGCCGTTGCTGGCGTTTGTGCGCAATGTCCAGCGGTTCAAAAAAATCCGAATGCTGGGCTCCGCAGCGCTGATGGGCGCGTATGTCTCGTGCGGGTGGTTGGATGGCTATGTGGAAGAAGATGTGTGGTTGTGGGATATTGCCGGCGCGGTGGCTGTGGCGAAGGCGGCCGGCGCGGTGGTGACCGTGCGGCCGGGCAAGGCAGGGCGCTGGGCGCGCGAAGTCGTGTGCGCGGCCTCGCCGGAACTGCACGCGGCCTTGGCCGCCCCGGCGCCATGATGCGGCGATGATGTTGAGGAGAAGGCCATGAGCAAACTGAAAATCGAAAAAATCCACACGCTGGTGACGGTGGATGACGACTACCGCGTGCTGCATGATGTGGATGTGGTGCTGGCGGGCGACAAGATCGAAGCCGTGGGGCCGAACCTGCCCACGCCGGAAGGCGCGCGCGTGCTGGATGGCCGCTGGTGCGTGGCCTATCCGGGCTTTGTCAACACCCACCACCATTTCTACCAGACGCTCACCCGCAACATTCCGGCGGTGCAAAACTCCAAGCTCTTTGATTGGCTGCTGTGGCTCTACGAAGTGTGGCGTGGGCTGCACCCGGAAGCGGTACGCGTCAGCACGCAGGTGGCGCTGGGCGAGTTGCTGCTGAGCGGCTGCACCACCAGCACCGACCATTTTTATGTGTTCCCGCAGTCCGCGCCGCAGGAGTTTTTGGACATCGAGATTGATACCGCGCGCGAGATTGGTGTGCGCTTCCATCCCACGCGCGGCAGCATGAGTCTCGGGCGGTCGCAGGGCGGCCTGCCGCCGGACGATGTCACCCAAAGCGGCGAGGCCATCATGGCCGACTGCGAGCGGCTGATCCGCAAATATCATGATCCCAAGCCGTTCGCCATGACGCGCATTGTGTTGGCGCCGTGCTCGCCGTTTTCGGTCAGCAAGGAATCGCTGGCGGAAACCGCGGTCTATGCGCGCGAGAAAAAGGTGTACCTGCACACCCACCTGTGCGAGACGCAGGATGAGCAGGATTACTGCCTGCAAAAACTGGGAATGCGCCCGCTGGATTACATGGAGAGCGTGGGGTGGGTGGGGCCGGATGTATGGTACGCCCACGGCATCTGGTTCACGCCGGAAGAAATCAAGCGCCTTGGCCAGATGAAGTGCGGCGTGGCGCATTGCCCGGTGAGCAACCTGCGCCTCGGCTCGGGCATTTGCCACATTCCGGCATTGCTGGAGGCCGGTGTGCGGGTGGGCATTGCGGTGGATGGCAGCGCCAGCAATGATTCCTCCAACCTGCTCAAGGAAATGCAGACGGCTTTGCTGGTGCACCGCGTGGGGACGGGGGTGACCTCCATGCCGCCGGATAAAGTGATCCGCATGGCCACGCGCGGCGGCGCGGAGATACTGGGCCAGCCGGAAATCGGCCAGATCAAGCCGGGGATGGCGGCAGACCTCGCGCTGTTCCGGTTGGACCGCATTGATTTTGCCGGCGCCATGACGGATCCCGCCCACGCGCTGCTGTTCTGCGGCAGCGCGCCGCGTGCGGAATACACCATTGTGGCCGGCCGCGTGCTGGTGGAAAAAGGCCGCCTGGCGGGGCTCGACGAGCAGGACGTTTTCCAGCGCGCCAACCAACTGACCGCCGATTTGCTGCGCAAAGCCGGACACTAACCGCAATCCATGAAGCAGCTACGGGAGGCCGTGACGCGCGAACGCCGCGCGCCCATCTATTGGTGGTTTGCGCTGCTGGCGCTGACGGCCGGCGGCCTGTTGTTTGCGGTTTGGCGGCACACGCCGCATGGCGCGCTGATGTTGGGCATTCTGGTGGTGGCGGCGTGGGCTGCACCACTGGTGGCGCTGCATTCGCTGGCCGCGCCGCGCCGCCCGGCGCGCCCGTGCCCCGCACCCGGCACGGGTTCCTTCCGCGAGTGGCAAAAGCAGGCGCGGCTACTGGGCCAACTGCTGCTCTATTACGGCGATGTACCGGATCTGCCCAACGCCCTCCGCGAAGCCCTCTACACTGCGCGCGCCGACTTGCGCGACACTCTGCGGGCGCACCCGCTGCGTGACGATCTGGAACGGGTTTGCGCGCGCATCCGGGCCGGCGCGGTGCGGGAGGTGAAGGCGTGGTTCGCGCGCGAATACAGCCGCGATATCCGCGCCTTGGCCGATGAATATGAACAGACCTACACCGTCAGCATGGACCCCGACCGGCGGCTGCTGGCGCTGCAAAACGCCGTGGAAAAAGCGGCGGCCATGATGACCCGCAACTGCATGCCGCGAATGTTGGAGCGCGAGCGCCTCGCCTGCGCCACGCAATGCGCGTGGCTGGCCGTGCAGGGAGCGGCGCAACAAGGGCGGGTCTCGCCGGTGGATCTGGCCGAAATGCTGGTGATTGAGTGGAGCGACTTCACCGAGCCGTGGCAACCCGCGCAGGCGCTCGCCCGCGCCGTGGCCCGCCTCGAGCCGGCCACCGATACAACACCCGCGCCGGAACCGGCTGTGGTCCTGCCGCCGACCATCAAGCGTTACCGTCGTGTGCGCGTGCGCTCCCGGCACCGCCGGCCGCGCCACTCGCACCGGCGCAACCGCGGGCCCGGCATCGGCCAAATTATGATGTCATTTGGGCAGTGGTTGCGCTATTCCTTCCGCTCCTGGTTCCTCTACCGTTGAGAAAGAACACCGATGAAAAAACGAACCCATGTGATTCCCCATGCCCCGGTTCCCGTGCCCTACGGCGCGCATGTGCTTTCGCGCGGCGTGTTGTTCAGCATTGTCAGCCGGCATGCCACCCGCGTGTGGCTGATGCTCTTCAACCACGCCGAGGACGAGACCCCGTGCGAAGAGTTCGAGCTACTGCCCGACAACAACCGGCTGGGTGACTTGTGGCACCTGTATGTGCCCACCGCGCGCGCCGGGCAATATTATCTGTACCGCATGGATGGTCCGCGCGATGGCCGCGCCGGCCATGCCTTCGATCCCGACCAGTGGTTGCTGGACCCCTACGCGCTGGCCGTCACCGGCCAGAAAAAATGGGGCGAACATGAGGGCATCACGCCCGGCCAAGCCGTCAAGAATGGCCGCTGGTTCCCCAAGGGTATCATCCTGAAGGATGATTTTGATTGGACGGGCGACCGTACGCTGCGCGTGCCGCTGGCGGAGTCGGTGATTTATGAGGCCAACGTGCGCGGCTACACGGCGCACCCCAGCGCCGGGGTGAAGCATCCGGGCACCTACCGCGCTCTGATTGCCAAAATCCCGCATTTACAGGAACTGGGCATCACCACGTTGGAGTTGCTGCCCGCCCAGGAATTCAACGAGATGGAATTCCTCTGGGAAAACGGCGCGCGGCGCAACCTGCGCAACTTCTGGGGCTATAGCACCATGGCGTTTTTTGCGCCCAACGGCCGCTACGCCTGCGCCAACCAGCGCGGCGAACAGGTGCGCGAGTTCAAGGAAATGGTTTTGGCGATGCACCAAGCCGGCATCGAAGTCATTTTGGATGTCGTTTTCAACCACACTGCCGAAGGCGGCATGGGCGGGCAGACGTTCTCCTTCCGCGGCATTGACAACGCGCTCTACTACATGCTGGAAGAAGATGGCCAGCGTTACAAAAACTACACCGGCTGCGGCAACACGGTGAATGGCAACCATCCCGTGGTGCGCGATTTCATCCTGCATTGCCTGCGCTACTGGGTGCTGGATTTGCGCGTGGACGGCTTCCGCTTCGACCTTGCCACCATCCTCGCCCGCGGGCGTGACGGCGAGCTGCTTGCCAATCCGCCCGTCATTGAGCAAATCGCCGATGATCCCGTGCTGCGCGGGGTAAAGATCATCGCGGAAGCGTGGGATGCCGCCGGGGCGTATCAGGTTGGCTCGTTCCCCAACAAGCGCTGGAGCGAATGGAACGGCAAGTACCGCGACGACATGCGCGACTACTGGCGCGGTGGCGCTTCGCTGAGTACGTTTGCCACCCGGCTTTGCGGCAGCCCCGACCTCTATGACCGCCCCCGCCAAACCCCGCTCAAGAGCGTCAACTACATCGCCTGCCATGATGGTTTCACGCTGGCCGACATTGTCGCCTACAACGAAAAACACAACCTGGCCAACTGTGAGGACAATCGCGACGGCGAAAACCACAACCGCAGCGACAACTGCGGCAAGGAAGGCCCCACGGATGATCCCGCCATTCTGGCGCGGCGCCACCGTCGGCAGAAAAACCTGATCGCCACGCTGTTCCTCTCGCAGGGGGTGCCCATGCTGCTCGGCGGCGACGAGTTCAGCCGCACGCAACAAGGCAACAACAACGCCTACTGTCAGGACAACGAAATTTCTTGGGTGGATTGGAGCCTGCTCAACACGAACCGCGCACTCTACGATTTCACGCGGCGCATGATTGCGTTCCGGCAGGCGCATCCCGCACTGCGGCGCACGTCCTTCTTCAAGGGCAAGAATATCGCTGGCGACTTCCCCGACATCCGCTGGTACGGCCCCGATGGTGCACCGCAGCCCGATTGGGAAAAAGGCGTGGCGCTGGCCTGCCGGATTGACGGTCGCCGTCAACACACCGGCGCGGACGAGGAAGACGATCACCTGTTTCTGGTGTTCAACGCCGGGCCGGAGCCGCAGGAGTTTGAGTTGCCGCCCAACGATAACGGTGCCCCGTGGAAACTGGCGCTGAGCACGCAGGAAGCCGAGCCGGTTGTCCGCGCCAAGGGCCGGCCAGTGGTGACCGTGGCCGGCGAAAGCCTTGCGGTGTTCACCGCGCGCTGACGAACCGCACGCGGGCTTTGGGGTGGCGGGGTGCGGGCGGAAGGGATACACTGCCGCGCATGAATCGGGTTGGACAGATTGGTCGGTGGCTGGCCGGCGTGTTGCTGGCCGGTACCGTTCTCGCTGGCGCACAAGTGCCGACGGACTCTCCCCAAACCGCTGCGCCGGGGCCACGACTCACCTTGAGTTCGCCACAACTGCGCTCCACGGCGGATCGAATCAACATGCCGTGGCTGATGCCCGACAAACTGCCGGACTTCCGCTTGAAAATCGAACGGCCCGCGTGGGATGCGTTATCGGTCACCGGGCTGGAAAGTCGGGTCCGTGGAATTGAATTTCAACTGCCGATTCCGGGGTTTTGGATCGGCTATGAACTGCCGCAGGCCGATGAGGAACCCCGCGCCACGTTTTCGATTCAGCGCGGGTTTTGACGTTCACCACGTCTCGCGGTGCACGCGCGCCACGCTGTAGCGCGTACGCGGCGGGGGTTGCACGGCGGGATAACCCGCCGCCACCGCGCTGATGGGGAGGATATCGGGCGGCAATTGGAACAGCTCGCGCACATGGGCAATGCGGTCTTCGCGCGGGTGCACGCCAAGCCACACGCCGCCCAGCCCCAGCATGGGAAGCGCCAGCAACAGGTTTTCGATAAGGGCCGCGCAATCTTGTAGCGCGTAGGAGAGCAGGCCGCCGTTGGCCCGCGCCACATCGGCGCAAATCACAAAACCGAGCGGCGCACCCGCGAGCATTTTGCCGTAGGGCAGGCCAGTGGCCAGTGCGGCGAGCTTGGCGGGGTCTTGCACCACGATGATTTCCCACGGGTCCTTGCCGTTGGCCGATGGCGCGGCCATCGCCGCCCGCAGCACATCTTCGATCAACTCCGGCGGGACGGGTTTGGCCGCAAACTTACGCACGCTGCGGCGGGCGAACAATGGGGCAAGGGCGGGGTTCATTCGCGTCAGACGGTTTCGCGGCCGAGCAGTTTGTCCTGGGTTTCCGTTTGCAGGCGCTTGAGCTTGGTGCGGATGGCGAGTCGCTTGACGTGGCTGAAGTGGTCAATGAACAAATCGCCGGCCAGATGCTCCATCTCGTGCTGCGCGGCGCGGGCCATGAAGCCCTGCAGGGTGGTCCGTTGCGGCTGGCCGTCGAGGCCAAGGTGCTTCACCACGATGCGCCACGGACGCTCCACTGCGCCGCGGATATCCGGAAAGCTCAGGCAGCCTTCCTCCATGGTGCAGGTTTCGTTGGACTTCTCGACAATCTCCGGATTCACCAGAACCAGCGAGAGCGGCACATCGGGATTCAGCCGCGGGCCATTTTCTTCTTCGCGGTCGTACTCCTCGGGAATCTCGATGATGCACACCGCTTCCGTGCGCCCAACCTGTTGTGCGGCCAAACCAACGCCCTGCGCCGCGCGCATGGTGGCATACATATCCGCAACCAGCTCCCGGATTTCCGGGGTGATGGCAGCCACGGGGCGGGCCGGTTCGCGGAGAACCGGATCGCCATAGGTATGAATGTTCAAGATGCGACTCATGCCGTGGGCAAGATACTGCACAACAGGGCGAAAACAAACGGAAAAACTTGCTCGAAGACGGGGCGGGGCTAGAATGCTTCCGCATGAAACAAATCGGCAAACGGCGGATTTCCTTCGCGTGGGTGGCGGCGGCCTGGGTGGCCGTCATGGCCATCATTGCGGCGACGGGGCTGTTTGTGCTGCAGCGCTGGCATAGCCAGGCGGCGCATCAGGCCGCGACGCAGGCGGTGGTGGAGCGCGGCCAATGGCTGGCCATGAGCCTCGCCTTGCGCGCGGCCGGCATTGCCGGCAGCAGCGATGCCGAAGCCTGGCGCGAGTTTTCCGGTTTGGTGCATTCCTTGCGCGAGGTCGAAGGCGAACTTGAATATGTCGCCGTCCGCCGCGGCGATGTGACGCTCTTCCAGGAGCACGCCGCGGAAGTCAGCCCGCCCGCGGCCGCGGACGACTTCAATTTTGCCGGCCCGGTCGCCATTGGCCGGCAGCTATTGGCCGTGGGCGAGGAACGCATACCCGTGGTGACGTTTGCCGTGGCCGTGACGAACATGGCGCAGGAGACCGTGGCGCTGGAACTCGGCATGCGGCGTGGTGCGGTCGCCCGCGAGGAGTGGCCCACCACGCGCGCCATTGAGTCGCTCTACCGGCTAAGCCTGCTGATGATCGGCGGCTGTTTCGCGGTTTGTCTGGCGCTGGTGGCGTGGATGGTGCGCCGCGAAGAGCGCCGCGAAGTAGCCCGCCGCCGTGAAGAGCATCTGGCCTTTTCCGGCGTGGTGGCCAACGGCATCGTGCACGATTTCCGCAATCCGATGTCCAGCCTCCGGCTGGATGCCCAAATGCTGGAAAAAGAAACCACCCGCGGCGCGGAAGCGCGCCTGCCGCGCGTGGCCGAACTGGCCGGGCGGATGCGGCACACGCTCGACCGCATGGAAAAAGTATTCCAAGAATTTCTGATATTGGCGCGACCGGGCGAATCCGCGCCGGAGAGCATCGAGTTGGGCGCATGCGCCAAAGAGTGCGTGGAGATGCTCGCGCCGCGCTTTGAAGCCGCCGGCATCACGCCGGATGTGTCCGGAATCGCGCCGGACTTGCAGATTCGCGCGTCCGCCGCCGCGGTCAAACGCGCCCTGCTCAATATTTTGCTCAACGCCACGCAGCATGCTGGCAGCGGCGGGCGCGTGACGGTGACCGCCGGCCGTCACGGCGCGAAAGTACGCTTGGAAGTCGGCGATACCGGCCCCGGCATTCCCAAGGCGGAGCGCCAGCGCGTGTTCGAGATGTTTTATACCACGCGCCCGCAAGGCACGGGCCTCGGCCTGTTTCTGGCCCGCACCGCCATCGAAAAATATGGCGGCACACTGGCCGTGGTGGATGCGCCCGAAGCCGGCGCGCGGCTGCGCGTGGAGTTTCCCGCGGCATAACGAGGAGATAGCATGGACAAGGCGCGGATTTTGATTGTGGAAGACGATGCCGACAACGGGCGCTCGCTGGTGGATGCCATCGAGGACATCGGCTATGCCTCCGAGCTGACCCCGACCGCGCAGGAAGGCATTGCCGCGTTTCAGGCGCGCGGCGCGGATGTGGTGCTGGCCGATCTGGTCCTGCCCGACCGCGATGGAATCGCCGTGCTGCAAGCCATCCGCGACCGCGATGCCGGACGCACGCCGGTGATTCTCATGACCGCCTACGCCTCGGTGGAGACCAGCGTGCGTGCCATGAAGGAAGGCGCCTACGATTACCTGCAAAAGCCACTGGATATTGACGAGCTGCAAACCAAGTTGGCCCGCGCGCTGGAAGCCGCACGCTTGCGCCGGCAGGTGGCCGAACTGAGCCAGGAAATCCGCGGCCGCTGGTCGGCGCAGTCGTGGGTGGCGGAATCGCCCGCCATGCGTGAGGTGGTGCGCCAAACACTGGCGTTGGCGCAGACCACCGCCACGGTGCTGATCCGCGGCGACAGCGGCACCGGCAAGGAGCTGGTGGCCCGCGCGCTGCACGCCGATGGCCCCCGCGCCGCCGCGCCATTTGTGGCGGTGAACTGCGGCGCGTTCACGGAAAGCCTGTTGGAAAGTGAGCTGTTCGGGCATGAAAAAGGCGCGTTCACCGGCGCGGTGGCCCGCCATGCCGGCGCGTTCGAGCGCGCGCACGGTGGCACCTTGTTTTTGGATGAAGTGGGCGATGCGCCCCCGCCGGTGCAGGTGAAACTCCTGCGCGTACTGGAGGACAAGGAAATCGTACGGGTGGGGGGCAGCCAAAGCTTCAAGGTGGATGTACGGCTGGTGTCGGCCACCAACCGCGACCTTGCCGCACGCGTGGCCACAGGCGAGTTCCGTCAGGATTTGCTCTACCGCCTGCAAGTGGTGGGCATTGCGCTGCCGCCGCTGCGCGATCGTCCGGAGGACATTCGTCCGCTAGCCGAACGCTTCATCGCGCAGGCGCAGGCCGATCACGGCAAGCGCATCCGCGAGGTCGAGCCCGCTTGGTACGGCCGGTTGCTGGCCTATTCCTGGCCGGGCAATATTCGCGAGCTGCGCAACGCCGTTGAAGCAGCGGTGGTCACCGCCCCCGGCGATGTGCTGGAAGCCGCGCGCCTGCGGCTGGCGGGCGAGCTCGCTGCGCCGCCGCCGGCAGCCGGCGACTGGCGCGTACCGCCCGGCCTCACGCTGGAAGAAATCGAAAAACGCGTGCTGGAAGAATCGCTCCGGCAAAACAATGGCAACCGCAGTTTGACGGCGGAGCAACTCGGCCTGTCGCGGCGCACCATCCAGCGCAAGATTCAGGATTACAACCTGCCGTTTTGAGCCGTCGCGCGCCCGCGGGATGGCCGCTGGATATTCGCGTTCAGGCGGCGGTCAGCGCGCGGAGAATCTGCTCGTTGGCGGGCACGGGGATGCCCAGCGGCGCCGCCAGCCGGCACACGGTGCCGGCGAACAAGTCCACTTCCGTCGGGCGGCCGGCTTCCACATCTTGCAGCATGGATGTTTTGCTATCCGGCGCAGCCGCACGGATGACATCCTCGGCCCACGCGGGGATTTCCTGCACGCCGGCAATGCCCAGCGCGTGGCCCACGGCGGCGGCTTCATCCATCAGTTGCCGGGCCAGCGCCATGGCGGCGGGGTCCTGTTGCAGACGCGCGGATGGCTCGCGATAAAATGCCTGCGCCTGATTGATGCCGATGTTCAGGATAAACTTTTTCCATTGGGCGGCGCGCATGTCGGCGGGGATGTCGTAGCGGATGCCGGCGCGGTCCAGCAGTTCGGCCACGGCCATGACGCGCGGGGAGGGGGGGGCGTTGGTGACCTCGCCGAAAACGATTTTGGCCTTGCCGTTTTGCCGCACGGCGTGACCGGTGCGCATGGAGCTGTCGCAATAGACAAAGCCATGCAGTACACGCGCCCAGCCAAAGACCGCGGCCAGATCATCCGGCGCGGAAATTCCGTTCAGCAGCGGCAGAATTTGGGTGCGTGGTCCCGTCACCGCTTGGATGGCCGGCAGCGCGTCGGTCAAGTTGGTGGCCTTCACTCCCACAAGCACCAGGTCCGCCGGCGGGCCGGGATTGTCGGGTGTGACGTAGGTAAAGGCCAGCCGTTGACCGTTGAGGCTGGGCGGATCGGCGGTATAGCGCGCGATGCGGGCGGCATCGGCCACCACGCGCAACGCGCCGGGTAGCCGGGCGGCCAGCGGCGCGGCAAACAGAATGCCAACCGCACCAAGACCCACGAGGGCTACGGAGTTCCGGGGAGCAGCAGTTGGCGGTTGTTGGACCATCACTGGAAACTAACCGAGAACCGCGTCGCACGCAACCCGCCGGGCACGCGAAAAAACTTCAAAAAAGTGGCTTCCCCGGATCTTTTGTAGGGCGGGAATGGTTGAAGAATGAAACCTTCCCGCCGGGAACGGCTGGAAGGTCTGCGACCGTTCCAGCCCTTCTATGGGGGCCGTCAAGTCATGGCGATGGATTTATTGTCTTACTGTCCTTTCTTTTTTATTCCAAGCGGATCGGATCTGGATGCGATTTGAG
>Ga0255340_1002668_pt1 | contig 20227 bp, 10 predicted proteins | sample wastewater_treat_7_FD_192417 | JGI IMG/M metagenome (GOLD analysis project Ga0255340, IMG submission 192417) | Wastewater microbial communities from Lulu Island WWTP, Vancouver, Canada - plant10 | ecosystem: Engineered > WWTP > Wastewater > Unclassified | place: Canada: Vancouver, British... | reverse complement strand
GATTCATGGACTCCAAAGGCAGTAAAAGAAAGGGCAATTATGACACAGAAAAAGACTCATCAAAGTAAGAAAGCAAATGGCGTGACGAAAGCCGCTACGGTAAGATTAGCAAATGGCTTGACAGGGCATTTTAAAACGACTGCATAAAAGGATAACAGTGTTCAGAAAACTTTTTATTGCAGAAATGCGGTGCATAATCCATTGTGCTATAATTCATGAATAATGTTTTTTCTGCGAATTTAAGTTGACCTTGACAGAACTTTAATTTATCTGGTAGTATCATTGTGTGCAGGCATGTATTCTTTTATAACCTATTAACAATGGTGGTAACACAACAGCAAACTGGCAGGTCAGTAAACCCGGAGAGTGCAAATGAAAAAGATATTATTATCCAGTCTTCTTCTCTTATGCCTTTCATTGTCTTTTCTCATGCCTCAAGCGGAAAGCGAGGCGCTTCAAATCAACTTTGATCAGAAGATGCTTAATCTTTGGACTAAATCAGCGTGGTGGGATATTATGATTGCAACAGACTACCTGCCCGAGGCTTTCTCGCTTCACCCTGACGTATGTGACATCAATGGCGGCTTTGATATTTCGGTAAAGCCGATTGAACTGTACCCGAACAATATGCTGGAGAGCGACGAATTTGCGCTGATTGCTGCTATTCTTGCAGACCCATCGTATGATGCCACCGCCCGGGGCGGCGTTTCTCACCAGATGGTCTATGATGCCTGGACACAAAATTTCAACCAGATCAGACTTGATCTGGGATGCTGTGTCGGTGGACCGGAAAATGTATTTACCATGTTTCCGGATATTGACTATCTGATTGCCGCACTGATCACGCTCGGCGATCAGGATAGTCTCGCCTTTCCCATGATTCTATTGGACCTGGTTGTAAATAACGATACTGTAGCGCAGCTGGTGCACGATCCGAATGTACGCATGATCGACTTGGATAATTACAAGCTGATGCGTGAGTATCTTGCCTGGTGCGGGGATGCGGATGGAGACGGCTGCTCCAATTTTTCAGAATACAGTCATTTTAAAGCCCAGGGCGGCCGGGCAGCGTATCTTAATGCGGCGATGAATTTTGCACAAAGACCGCCAGGCTGCACGGGCAAAGATCGGCTTTGCGATGGAACAGGCGGACTGCATGCCGAATATTTTAATACCCGTTTTATGACTGACCTGGCAATGACGCGTATTGATCAGCAGGTTACCTTTAATTGGGGACGGAGTGCTCCTAGCTCGCTAGTGAATGCCAACGACTTTACCGTCTGCTGGACGGGCTGGGTGATTCCGGACTATACAGAAAACTACACTTTTTATACACGTACCGATGACGGTGTGCGCCTTTGGGTTGACAACGAACTGTTAGTTGACCAGTGGAAGGCGCAAAGTTCCACGACATATACGGCCGTCAAAGATCTGGCTCTGGTAGCCGGGAAAAAATACCCTATCCGCATGGATTATTATGAGCAGGGCGGAGATGCCGTAGCCTGGCTCGGATGGTCAAGTCCCCGGCAGACAAACGGAAAAGCAAAAGCCATATATGAAATCAATACAAAACCGGGCATTGGTCTTGGCGATCGCGCTTCCGCCTGGATTCAGAATCCCAATAATGGGCATATGTACAAATTAACGGAACCTCTGAGCTGGTTCGACGGGCGTACCCGGGCGGATTCTTTAGGCGTGTACATGGTCACGGTGAATGATGAGCGGGAAAACCAGTGGATCAGACATACTTTTGGCGTGCTCGATAAAAGCATTTACATCGGTGCCAATGATATTGATGAGGAAGGACGCTGGGTGTGGCAGGAAAACGGCACTCAGTTCTGGAGTGGAGTCGCCGACGGAAGTGCAGTGAATGGTCGCTACAGCAATTGGAACAGCAACGAGCCCAACAACTACAATGATCACGAAGACTGCGGGATGATGTACGGTTCCTCCGGAAAGTGGAACGACCTGTCCGGCACGGCGCTAAATCCTGTACTCCTGGAGAAAAATGCAGGTGTGGTCATTGTCGAAGGACCCTTCCCGGCAAATGCTACGATACGTGCCGGAAAGAAATTCCAGTTTCAAGTGGATGTTCTTCAATCCTGGGGCACAATATCCTACCAATGGACGCATAACGGCGTGGATATTCCCGGTGCAACTTCGGACGTGCTGAATTTTGACCCTGTGGTCGAAGAAGACGCGGGACTGTATGCCTGCAGACTGACAGACGGCACGGGCGCCCATGCGGAAACAGGGACAGCGGCACTTTCCGTGACACCCGGCGGCGTCATGCCGTTGCTGCATTCAGCTTCCTTGCTGCTTTTGGTTGCGCTTCTTATGAGTATTGTTGGTGCCGGCGCACTCTACCGGAGAAATGCTGCCTTATAAAAAAAGCGGTGGCATGAATGTTTTAATCAGCTGAGGCGTTGCGAAGGCGGCGCCTCAGTTCTTTTGCACTGGAGATGGGTGGCAGACAACTTCGATGCAAACAGAGGTATACGGCGCTGTGTGTGCTCTGATTTGTCTGTGGAGGGGCTGTGGCATCATCAGAAGATTCAGGATCTCTTTCGAGTTTAAGCAGAGTATTCAGCGGCGCCTCCTGTCGCAGCACTTCCAGTAACGCTTCCAAATCCGCAGCAGTGCATCCAGGGCGAAGGGTTGCTTCTGTAAATCCGTGGTGCAGTGTGTCGGCAAAGAGAGCCAGATGCAGGTGGCCCTGAACGGCATTTTGTGCGCTCGGAGCGCCTGTCTGCCACACAGTTAGTGCAGCGTTTTCAAAAGCAGGTTCATCAAAATGCCATGCCAGTTTCATAAGTCCCAGTGCCGCTGTGCTTGCAGCAGATACTTCCGCGGCATCATGCACTGTCTTCATGCGTGCGAAAAGATGCTTATGCTGTTCGCCGGTAGTGAAAAAACCGCCATTCTTTTTATCCAGAAAAAGATGAATCATACGCTCCCCTGTTCCCTTTGCAAGAGCAAGCCACCGCCTGTTAAAAGTGCATTGGTAGAGATCTAAAAAGGCATTGGTTACCGTGGCGTAATCTTCCAGATAAGCCGGATGCGATGCCTTGCCGTCACTCCATATCCTGAAGAGCCCTTCATCGGACAGCAGATGCGTTTCTACAAAGTGCCCCGCTTTTTCTCCGGCATCCCGGTAAACATCATTTTTCAGATAAAAGGCTGCCTTTGCCAGAGCCGTTATCATGAGTCCATTCCACGAGGCTATGACTTTGGTGTCAAGACCGGGACGGATCCGGCGGCTTCGTTTTTCTAAAAGTATTTTTCTGATTGTGTCCCACGGTTCTCCGATGATCCACGCCTTTGCAGAAAGAATATTCAATCCATCATGCCCCGGTTCATGAGACTCAAAATTGCCTTTTTCGCTGACAGAAAAATGCTTTTTCAAAAATGCCAGATGCTCTGCGCTGAGCCCCTTTTGCAGCTCCTCATAAGACCACAGATAAAATTTCCCTTCCAAGCCTTCACTGTCTGCATCTTCTGAACTGTAAAAAGCGCCTTCCGGACTGGTCAGATCTCGAAGTACATAGTTTAAAATGGACTCAGTAATATGCCTGTACTTCTCTTTTGCAGTACTCTGCCACGCTTCAAGGTAAGACAAAGCAAGGTGGGCGTTGTCATAAAGCATCTTTTCGAAGTGCGGCACTTGCCATTGCGCATCAACAGAATAACGATGAAAACCGCCGCCCAGATGGTCGTGTATCCCCCCTGCCGCCATGCACTCCAGCGTTTTTTCCGCCATATGAAGATAATGAGGTATCCCTCGCCTTTTCCCGTTTCGAAGCAAAAGGGCAACCGCTGCATGCGACGGAAACTTGGGGGCGTCGCCCCACCCGCCCCATTGGGAATCAAAAGTTGCCGCAAGCACAGCCAATGCCTGATCGACCAGTGTTTCAGGTTCGACCATATGGCTGGCTGGAACTGCCGTAAAATGATGTTTTAAACGGTCTGTCAGTGCCGCTGCCTGAGTCTGTATGCGGCTTCTATCAGAACGCCACAGGCGGGCGATTTCCTCGAGTATCTGGCTGAATCCGGGTATGCCATATCGGCTTGTTGGCGGGAAATAAGTCCCGGCATAAAATGGCTCCAGATCAGGAGTCAGAAAAATGCTCGCAGGCCACCCGCCCCTGCCGGTCAGTGCCACGACCGCGCTCATATACAGATCGTCCAGATCCGGTCTTTCTTCCCGGTCAACTTTTATATTGACGAAGAAACGATTCATCAGAGAGGCGATTTCAGGATTATCGAAAGATTCGTGCGCCATTACATGGCACCAATGACAGGCGGCATAGCCGATAGACAAAAAAATGGGCTTATCTTCCAGCTGCGCCTTCAGAAGTGCTTCCTCGTCCCACGGCTGCCATGCAACGGGCTGAAGCGCATGCTGCCGAAGGTACGGGCTGGATGCACCGGAGAGCCGGTTTAAATCGGACAGGACTTTGTCTGAGGTTGAATCTGAATCCGTAAGGGATACCATAAGCTACGCTCCTGTTTACGCAGAACATCTGCTGCTTTAAAGCTTTAACAGAGAGATCAGCGGCAGCATTCCTCTTTGAGTTCGTCAAAGCGATTCCGCATGCGCTTCAGCAGCGGTTCATATTCCTCTTTGCCTGCCAGATTAATTACCTCATCCGGATCTGCATTCAGGTCAAACAACTCTTCATACAAAGGATTCTGCTCATGATACCGCAGATACTTGTATTCCCGGGAAACGACTCCTTCCGACTTCGGGATTCCGGGGTGATGGAAGTTGTGTTCGTAGAAAAAATCGCTACGCCACTTCGATTTTTCTCCTTGCATCCGGGACACAAGGCTTTTCCCCTGCATTGTATCAGGAATAGGAATATTAGCAAGTTCAATGATAGTGGGAGCTATGTCAATATTCAGTACGGGAATGTCCTGTCGTGTGCCCCGCTCTTTTCTGCTGCTCCGGGGGTCATAAATAATAAGAGGCACCCGGATGGACGCTTCATAGCCGTACCACTTCCCTGCCAGACCGCTGTCCCCCAGAAAAAAGCCATTATCTGAGGTAAAAATGAAAAGAGTATTTTCGCCAAAGCCCAGAGCGTCCACTTTATCGCGTATCTCACCGGCTACTCTGTCCAGACCGGTAATCAGACGGTAGTATTTTCGAATACTTTCCTGCTGCATTTCAGGCGTGGCGAAGCGGAGTTTCCACCGGCGGCGTGCTTCGTTGTTGTCTCTGAAAAACTCGGGGAACCTGTCCTCATAAGAGACCGTGTTTGAAGCGGGCACCGGCATGATCAAATCCGCATATAAATCATTATATTCCTCTTCATGGATAAATTGCCGTGCATCGCCGTCCTGACAATGGGGCGCTTTAAAACTGACATTCAGGCAGAAGGGTCTGTCTTTCGGGCAATTTTCCAGAAAAGCCAGACTATCCTCTGCGGTGATACGGTTCAGATGCCTGAATGTGCCTGCTTCATCGAAATTCTCATAGTTGCCCTGGCCGCCGAAACCGCGCCAGAAGTCGAATGCTTTTTCCGGAAGCTCAGTGCCGACGCCGTATTTGCCCACAAAACCTGTGTAATAACCATGATTTCGCAGCAGAGCCGGGTAGCATTGGGCAAAGGCTTCCGGAGTGAAGGTTTTGGCAAAATCATCAATGCCGTGGCGGCAGACATATTGCCCGGACAGTATGGAAGCACGACTTGAGCAGCAGATAGACGTTGTAACTCTGCACTGATCAAACACCTGTCCTTCGGCCGCCAGCCGATCCAAATGAGGTGTTTGAATCACTGGATTGCCCATACAGCCCAGGGTGTCCCACCGCATATCATCGGCCAGAAGAAAGACTATATTCGGGCGAATGGTTTCTTCTGCCTTAATCCTGCTGCTGAGGGTCTGCGAAAGCACAAGCCCCGCCCCGGCGGCGAGGCACTGATTGAAACGGCGTCTGCTTATTGTACTCATCATTTTCTCCCTGCTTGCCTGATTATCCGCTTTTACCTTATTTGCTTCAAGAGCGGTCTGTGATAGACTGGTAGACATACTGTAAACCTGTGTTGTCTGCAAGGATGTAAAAGGTTTTTCTTGTGAATTCCAAAATGCTTTTCCTCTTATGGTTCTCTGCCCTTTTCACGCTTCCTTTCAGCGGTCTGTATGCTCAGGAAGAGAACACGCTTCTATATTCTGCCCGGGACTTCGGAGTGGTTCCTGATACGGAAGAAGATATGGGCCCTGTATTCCGGGCTCTTATTAAAGAAGCCATTGATTCAGGCCGACCGTCTGTGATTCTTCTGGAAAAAGGGTGTTACAGGATCAGCGGCGGTGACAGGCATTATTCCGCACTGGTCATCGAAAAAGCCAGAAACATGACTGTTCGGGGCGAAGGAGACGACACAGAACTGATTTTCACGGATCCGCGGCAGGGTGCTTTTTTTGTCGGGCAAAGCGAAAATGTGTTTATTGAAAGTCTTTCCATAGATTATGATCCGCTTCCTTTTACCCAGGGAACCGTTCTTGCCTTGTCACGTTCGGAAGGGTGGTTTGATTTGGCGGTTCAGGAAAACTTTCCGCTTTTGAGTGAGACCTGGTTTTCTGATGCCCCGAAACCGCATGGGCAATGGGGTATGATTTTCGACAGAAACACAAAAACTGTCAAGGCAGGTGCGGCGGACTTTATCTTTATGGAGCAGTGGAAACAGATAAGCCGTCGTGTGTGGCGCATGTATCCCGTCGATTCTCAGAAGGATCGGCTGACGGATATGCAGATGGGAGACCGCTTTGTTCAGCTGGCGCGCTACGGTAATGGCGGTGCGTTATTTTTTTGGCGGTCTTTTCATTGCGGTGCATCGCAGGTAACGGTCTATGCCTCACAAAGTGTGGCAGTCGGTTCTCTTGAATCGGACAGGACGCAACTCCGTAAAATCAAGGTATATCCGAAACCTGAATCCGGAAGGTTCTTAAGCACTAACAGTGATGGAGTTCACTCGCAGCAGGATACAACGGGGCCGCTGATCGAAGCCTGTTCTTTTGAGAGAATGGCTGATGACGGAGTGAATATTTATTCGCGTCCTTGTCTTATGGATGCACTGATTGACAGCAACGTTATCAGGATCGGCACGGGCGGGTATTTTTGCGAAGGTGACAAAGTGCAGATTGTTGATCCTGTGCAGGGCGCCCTTCTGTTGGAAAGCACCATTGTCAGAATGGACAGGCAGGAAGATGGCAGACTCCGCCTGACACTGAAAGATCCCCTGGTAATGCTTCGTCCGGGTATCGTGGACTGGCAGGTTTACAATCTCTCGCGATGCGGAGCAGATTTTGTAATTAAAGACACTGTGTTTATGAATCACCGGCGCCATGGAATGATGCTGAAGAGCACCGATGGAACTGTTGAAAATATCTGTATAACCAATGTCGGCGGTTTTGGTATCGTTATAGGCAATGACCCCGAGTGGCCCGAAGGAGTCATCCCGGCTCGTCTTGCTTTTTCTGACATTAGAATTGAGCATACAGGGTACTCTCGATGGTATGGTAGTATTGATCGTGGTGCTGCAATTCAGATTCTGACCAGGACTCTGGACGGAAGGATGCCGCTCAGCAGAGCAGTCAATGCGATACGTTTTGACCGCATCGCCATTACAGAACCGCCCGGCGCCGGGATTGCTGCAGATGGAGCAGAGAATATAGTGATAGAAGATGCGTCTGTTGTGTACCCTGAAGAGCAGAAACTGCCGCGAAAATGCAGTGCATTGGAATTTGGTAATGTCGGGAACCTGTATCTGGATAAGGTATCGGTGAAGGCAAAAGGAGTGCCGTTGCAGAGCGGTATTTTGTTTGGGAACGCAGCGGAACCCGGTGAAAAAGGGGTGTTTCTTAATGAATACCATTTTGAGGGAACCGCCCCTGCCGAAGCGATTCTGGACAAGCGCTGAAGCATTTTTTTAAACGCAGGATTCTGTGCCCCAAAGGTACTTTTTGTAAAGGTTTTTTAAATTACTATACACAAACAAGGGAAATATATGCAGACGAAATCATTTCTCCCCGGCTTAGTTGTGGCAATACTGTTCAGTCATTTCGCGGCATCCGCTCCGCTGGATACAGTCGGGAACAGAACCGTTCTGATTGACTTTTTGCATCCCCTTCCGCCTTCTGTGCAATTTCACGATTCACATGCAGGAAAAGTGACAGAATCCGGGCTGCAGATACTTTTTAAACCAGCGGACTGGCCCGGAATTTACGTCCATGCACCTGAAGATACCTGGGACTTTTCAGGCCATTTCGGAATGGGCTTCACAGTACACAATCCTTCTGCCGCTCCTGCTGTCATCTGCCTGCGTGTTGATAATGACGGTGCTGATGGAACCAATCATTGCAACAATCTCGAAAGCGAGATTGCTCCAGGAGAGACCAAAGATGTTTGTATGGCATTCAGCCGCAATGACAAAGAATTCTTCTGGGGAATGCGCGGCGTTCCACCGGTTGATGCGCCTCTGGGAAAAGGGGCGCCTCTGAACTTAAAGGAAATTACAGGGTTTCAAATTTTTTTAGCTCATCCTGCGCAAGATACGACGCTGGCCCTCAAGCACGTTTTCCTTTTCGGCGGCAGTCATGCGGACTATATAAACGCGCATATGCCTTTTGTGGATGCTTTCGGCCAATACAAGCATGGGGACTGGCCGGGGAAGCTGAAAGAAGAGGGTGATTTCGCACGGCGGCTGGAAGAAGAAAGAACTTTGCTGGAAGCTACTCCTGCCCTGGCCGAACGGGATTCTTTCGGCGGCTGGCTGGCGGGTCCGCAGCTGGCAGGAACAGGCTGGTTCCGCACAGAAAAGGTAGATGGGAAATGGTGGCTCATTACACCGGAAGGTAGACTTTTCCTTTCTTTGGGGATCAATTGCGTCGGTTTCAGTGAATATACTTTTGTGGAGCAGCGTGATGCCTGGTTTGAATACCTTCCTGATAAAAATGATCCTATCTTTTCTCAGGCTTTTACGGTGCTGCATGGCGTTCACAGTATGGCTGATGTTATCGGGGGCTCGGGCTCAGCCTTCAATTTTTATGCGGCTAACATGATCAGAAAATACGGTCAAGACTGGAAGACATTCGGTCGGGAAATGGCGTATAAACGGCTTCGTGCCTGGGGATTTACCACCATAGGCAACTGGAGCCCTCCTTTTATGCTGGAGACCAGCCCTGTTCCTTTTACGTCCAGTGCGACAACAGGAAATGCACCTCGTCTTCAGGCAGCAGAAGGATATTGGAGTAAAATATGCGATGCCTATCACCCGGAATTCAGAGAAAGCATCGAACCGGAGATTTCAGCCATGACGGCAAAATATTCCGGGAATCCACTTTGTATCGGCTACTTTGTTGACAATGAACTCTCCTGGGAAGGAGTTATCGGCGGCGTGCTCGCCAGTAATGCAGAGCAGCCCGCCCGACAAGCTTTTTTAAAACAGCTGCAGGAGCATTATAAAGATATTCAGTCTCTCAATGATGCCTGGGAAAGCGACTTTTCGTCCTGGGACGCCATTGAAAGACCGTCAAAAAGAACGAAAGCTTTCAAGGATGATACAGATAGCTTTTTATATCAGTTTGCTTTGCAATACTTTACAACTGTTCGTGATATTTTGAAAGAAAAAGCACCGAACCAGCTCTATCTCGGCTGCCGTTTTTCACCGGCGACCGAGCCGGCGGTGCGCGCATGCGCTGCTGTTGCCGATGTAGTCACTTTTAATATTTACAGTCGTCAGGTAACGCCGGATAGATGGGCAGGCGAGCATGATCTGAATAAACCGCTCCTGATCGGTGAATTCCATTTCGGAGCACTGGATCGGGGCATGTTTCATACAGGACTGGTTGCAACCCGGGATCAGGATGACCGGGCGACCCATTACAAAAACTATGTCCGGAGTGTTCTGGAGCATCCGGGTTTTGTCGGATGCCACTGGTTTCAGTTTATTGACGAACCCTTAACGGGGCGCAGTTTGGACGGCGAAAACTATAACATCGGGTTTCTGACAGTAACCGATACCCCTTATCCTGAGCTGGTCGAAGCGGCTAAAGAAATTCACGGTAAAGCCTATGAAATACGCTTTAACGCAGGGCGGGAATGAGAAGGCCTGTTATTCTGAACCGCTTGAACGGAATTGCGCACGAACCATTCTATTTACACTCCTGCACGATATACCTGATATTTTCGGGCAGGCTGGTACGGATGGATTCAATATCATCATCATTGAGAAGCGGTTGCATAAAAGTGGTTCGGAAGTGGCAGTCAATGGCAGAGCCGGCAAGGAGTGCAATGCTTTTTTGGATGGAGGGGTAGTCAGCAGCGGAACCTGAGAGAAGGTCGTATTTGCACTCCGGAGCTTTGATGTCCATGGCGACGTAATCGAGAAGATTATCCCGAAGCAGCCGGGCGAGGCAGTCGGGGTTGCTGCCGTTCGTGTCCAGTTTGATTTTTAAGCTGAGGGTGCGCAGCTCACAAAGAAAGTCATATAAATCGGGCTGGATGGTCGGTTCTCCGCCAGTAATGACAACGCCTTCCAGAAGACCCTGGCGGCTTTGGATCAACGCAAGTGCTTCCTTGCGTCCGAAAGTTTTATCCGGATGTGCGCACAGTGGAATGAGCTCGGCATTGTGGCAATAGGGACAGCGGAAATTACAGCCCTGCGCAAATAAAATGGCGGCTACCCGCCCCGGAAAGTCGCTGAGTGAAATCGGTTGATAGCCGCCGAAAAGCATTTCTGGATTACTTGGCCGGAGAAGCATCGACGCTGTAATGGCGTCTGATATCAAATTCGGCCTGTTTGCCTTCGTTCCATTGGTTGATTGGGCGCAGATATCCGACAATCCGGGCATAGACCTCTGTCGTGCTTCCGCATTCAGGGCAGACTGGATGTTCGCCGTTAAGATAACCGTGAGTCTGGCAAATGGAAAAACTGGGAGACACAGTAAAATAAGGCAATGAATAATTTTCGCAGACTTTTTTCACAAAAGATTTAACAGCCTGCGGGTCGGCGGCGGCTTCTCCGAGAAAGACATGGAGCACTGTTCCACCTGTATAACGCGTCTGCAAAGGATCCTGCCGGTCCAGAACTTCAAAAATATCGTCGGTGTAATTGACCGGCAATTGGGTGGAATTCGTGTAAAAAGGCTCGGCCCCTTCCGACACCTCTTTGTGGTTTGCGAAAAGAATACCCTGATTATACTTCCTGTCAAGCCGTGCCAAACGATAGGCAGTACCTTCCGCCGGGGTGGCTTCCAGATTGTACAGACTGCCCGTTTCCTCCTGATATTCGGCAAGGCGATCCCGCATGTGATCCAGCACACGGCAGGCAAAAGCGGAACCTTCTTCCGTGCCGATATCTTTTCCGAATAGATTCAGGCATGCCTCATTCATGCCGACCAGCCCGATCGTTGAAAAATGGTTGTGCCAGAAGGAATTGAATCGATTGTACACATCGCGAAGGTAAAATTTTGTATAAGGGTAGAGGCTTTTGGCAGTAAAAGCTTCCAGAATTTTTCGCTTCGTTTCCAGGCTCTCCTTCGCAAGATCCATAAGCCTGTTCAGCCTGTCGAAAAACGCCTCTTCTGATTGAGCAAGATAGCCGAGGCGGGGCATATTGATGGTTACAACACCTACGGATCCGGTGAGCGGGTTGGCACCGAAGAGACCTCCTCCCCGTTTCTCCAGCGTTCTCAGATCCAGACGAAGCCTGCAGCACATGCTCCGTGCATCGTCGGCAGACATGTCCGAATTGATGAAGTTGGCGAAGTACGGGATGCCGTATTTGGCGGTCACTTCCCAGAGCTTATCCAGGCCCGGCCGCTCCCAGTCGAAGTCCGGCGTAATATTGTAAGTGGGGATAGGAAAGCTGAAGACGCGTCCTTTGGCATCGCCTTCCGCGAGCACTTCAAGAAAAGCGCTGTTCAGCATGGTCATTTCATGCTGATAGTCTCCATATACAGTATCCTGCGATGTGCCGCCAATAATCACAGGCTGTCCTGCGAGTGCTGCAGGCGGCTGAAGATCCATGGTCAGGTTCGTGAAGGGCGTTTGAAAACCAACACGAGTGGCGACGTTCAGGTTGAATACAAATTCCTGAAGAGATTGTTTTACTTCTTCATAAGTGAGCCGGTCTTCGCGGATAAACGGTGCGAGAAGGGTATCAAAATTACTGAAAGCCTGTGCACCGGCCGCCTCTCCCTGCAGGGTATAGAAAAAGTTGACAATTTGTCCCAGAGCGGCACGGAAATGCCTGGGAGGTGCACTTTCCGCTTTGCCCGGTGCGCCGCAGAAACCCGAACGCAGAAGATCCTGAAGGTCCCAGCCTACACAATAAACAGAAAGCAGACCCAGATCGTGAATATGGAGATCACCACGGCTGTGGGCTTCGCGGATGTCACTGGTGTAAATTTTATTCAGCCAATAAGTCTTGCTTACCTCACTGGAAATATAGTTGTTCAGTCCCTGCAGAGAATATGCCATATTGCTGTTTTCACGCACTTTCCAGTCCATCTGATCCAGATAGCGGTCGATCAGCTCAACGTCTGCCTTGTTGATCAGTTCCCGGACCCGTGCATGCTGATCCCGATAAAGGATGTATGCCTTGGCGGTTTTTTTGAAGGGCGACATGAGCAGCACTTCTTCCACCACGTCCTGTATGGCTTCCACCGTAGGCACGGCATCCGATTCCGCCTGCTGGCAGAGGCTGAGAACACGCATGGTGAGCTGTCTGGCAGTTTCTTCGGAAAATTCTCCGGTCGCCTGCCCTGCTTTCGCCAGTGCGGCAGTGATTTTGGAAGATTGAAAAGCCACAACCCTTCCATCCCGTTTTTCAATCTCCGAAAAAAAGAAAGGTACAGCGGTTTGCTGCGCAGCAAATGCGTCCTGTGCGGCAGGGGTCATGGCATAGATCTCCTCGCTTTTCAGCCCGGTACCATCGCCCAAGAAAGCACCGGGCAGACTGAATCATTGCCTTATTTTAACCACTGTCTACCACAAAGTCAAGTGTATCGAAGCGCAAAGACCACAATATACTGTATGTAAAGCATAAAAGAAAGAATACCAATAAAACCTCCGGAGCACAGCGGTATTCCCATTCTTTCCTGAATCTGCTCCGCTGCTAAAAAGAGGCTCTCGAGTCCTTCATCAGGGCAGGGTTGAGCAAACAACACGGAAGCCGACATCATGCACGCCTTGAGAGGCGTTATAATGCAGCCTGAAAGCGGAGCGCGCCCTTTTCGGGATATCCATCCAGGAACCGCCCCGCACAACTTTACGCTCCTCGGTGCCGTTGCTGTCGCTATGGTAGGTGCTTATTGTCCATTCGGCTGCGTTTCCGTGCATGTTGTGAACGCCCCATGGATTTGCCTGAAAAGCATCCACAGGCGCAGACACGCGCCAGGTATCGTTAAAACAGGTGTCGGCGGGTCGCCACGGCGGATGGATGGAGGGGACATGGGGATAATAGACTTCATAATGCGTCGCATCGGAAAGATTGGCGGTGGCAGCAAAATCAGTATCCAGAGATCCGTACCAGAAGGCTGTGTTTGTGCCTGCCCGGCATGCATATTCCCACTGCTCTTCAGTTGGCAGGGAAAAGCGGAGACCTGTCCGGGCAGACAGCCACTCGCAGAAAGCAACAGCCTGATTCCAGGAAATCCGGACAACAGGCTGTTCGGGACGGTTAAGGGGGAAGCCCCGCTCATCGTCCCCGAACTGGTATCCCTCCCCTGTTTCCAGTCCGCTGTCGTGATCAGGATCGAAAACGGCGTATTGTGCGTTGGAGATTTCAAATTTTCCCATATAAAACGCTTTTTCGATGGTGACCTTTCGTGCGGGTGCCTCATTGGGATAGCCGCTGTCTGATCCGAAAATAAACTCTCCCGGAGGGATCAGAACGAAGTCCAGAGACAGTTCCGGCGTGATTGCAATTGTGCGTGTTGTTGAGTTGGCGTTATGCGTAAGTATGCCAGCGGTCTCCTGGACCGTTCCGTCATACTCTCTTGGAAGACAGTCCGAAGGATCCGATGCCGTGCTGTGTGTGATGACTGCTTTTTCAGACAGGGCGTCGAAGGCCTCATCGATGCCTGTATATCTCTTGTGCAGCTCCCTGCGTCGTTCCGCGCCTTTCAGGGCGGCAGCACTCTTTTCCGGGCTATAAGCGACACATTCCTGCCACGAGCCATGAAAAGGCGCATTCAGGTCAATCCATGTAATAAGCCGATCCATGCATTCCTCATCCAGTTGCACGGAATAATGTCCGTCTCTGAGTATCTGAATCAGCATGCTTGTATCCGCATGAAAGGCTTTAGCGGGAAGCATATGGGCATCGCTTTCCAATGTTGGCGTATGTACCCAGCTGCGCAGCGCCATGTAGGAGGGTGAAAAATGAAGTTGAAATGCGGAGTTGTATTTTTGTACCGGTTTGTCTGTGAAATCCGGTATGTTTTCGTGCTTTGCACCGTCATGGCATGTAACGCAGTGCGCGTCCAGCACGGGCTGAATTTCCCGCTGGAAAGAAAAGCCACGCGCAGGACCGTACCAGGGGGCAATGTTGTCCGGCGGCCTTTTAAATGCCTGCGGGGTATACTGCGGCGGTGCAGCAGAATTCTGTGGTTCGTGGCACCCGACACAGGACAGAGCTTCTCCCGGTGCTGCGGTAAACCAGCTGCGCATCAGGGCTACTGCTTTTCCGTCCTCATCCAGCGGCTGTACTGCTACCGGAGTCATGGCTGGTACAGTAAAATGCGCGGATCCATCTTCTTCCACCGGTACAGTGCCCAGAATACGGCGCACATCCCAGGGGCCGTCCATACCCACGCGATCAGGTTCGCAGCCGAAGTTGTGAAAAGTGTATTCATAGCCGATAATTCGAAGTTTTTTAATAGTGCCCCGGGGAATACCTGCAGTACCGGGCCCGTGATAAACATCGGCGAGCTGGATAACGGATTCTTCCGCGCCGGGAACGCTGCAATCAGGAATCACAGGCGGGCGTTTTGTTTTTCGCCAGGCGGTCGGTTCCAGCATGGCAAAAGATTCTTCTTCATGGAGAAGTGTAAAATTGTCGAAACGATCAACAAGATAAATGCCCCACAGTGCATTTTTATCCGGCTGGCAGGCTGTAATGTAGTAACTGTCGCTGAGCGGGTATGGATGCAGGAAACGTGGCCAGCTTGCTGAAATAAGTCCGTCAAGAATAACAGGTTCCACTTTCTTTCCGTAGCCCGGGATACGCTGGACGACACCGTCTGCTTCATGCCTGCCCAGGCTGGTGTCAAAGAGAATTAATTCGCCCTGGCGGTGGGCATCATGGTGACCGCCGACAATAGCCACAAAGCGCGAAGGATGGTCGGGCACCGCTCGCGCAAAAAACATGGCGGTAGGCCAGAAGGAGTTGCTGCCGTAATATTCCATCTGGCGGCAGCCGTCCGGATTAGCACTAAAAAGAATACGCATGAAAGCATGGGCTATGTCAGCATACTCCCAGCGCAGATAGAGGAGTCTGCCGTCATTAAGCACAGCAGGGCACCAGTTGTGGTCCTGGTCATTGGTCAGCCGCCGGATCGCTCCATTTTTTTCCAGAAGATACAAATTGGTAACCTTTGACCTTCCTCCGACGCAGGGTACTCCGATATAAGGCGCCGTCGAAGTAAAGACAATACGCTCATCAGGAAGGTAACAGGCATCAAAATTATGTACGTCCTCGTCCGGGATCAACGGCAGCATCCGAAGCGTCCCTGACTCCAGATCCAATTCTCCTACTCCCCATTTACCGGACAGGTCCGGTACGGACAGCAACATTTTAGCTCCGTCATAATGCAGGTCGAGATCACCGATAAATACATCGTTTTCAGGGGTGAAAACAGTGTAAGGTGCCTCATTTGTCTTATAAGACAGCGCCTGCAGTGAGTTGTTGTAACCTGTCGGTGCAAGATACTCATTGCCGTAACTGTTGTCGGGAAGCCCCAATTGCTCGGCATTTCGTTTGATAAAAAGAATTTTTTCAAAGTCCAGAAGCGGGTTTGCCAGCATGGCTTCCCGCTGCAGCGCCTCCAATCGATCGGCCACCATTTCCAAAGTTGCCCGGTCCCCTGCCCTTTGTGCCTCCTCATAGATTCTGACGAGTTCGTCAAGACGCGTAAGATATTCCTCCCCCTGGGGATAATGGCTTCCGTACTCGTCAATTAGATGCGAAATAGAGCGACGGAGAGGTTCAAACCGCAACGGGTCAATCATGCCGGTTCCGGCAAGTCTTGTATAGGGGAATTCGCTGCGGATACGAAAAGGCTGCCACTGTTCAGGAGTGCCAAGATAGTTGAGCATATTGCATGTAAGCCGCAAAAGAGCGTCTCTGTCCGGATTATCCAGATCGGCGTAATCAGGCCAACGCCACCCGAAGGTGAGGAGTCTGCCCTTTCCGGATGCATATTCAACAAGAGGCCGATGCACGCCGGCAGGACTGTTGGCAAGCACCATACCTTCCCCCGGACCGCCCCAGTAAAAATCAGCTACAGCACGGCAGCCTCCTCTGCTTAGTGGAATCTCTTCTTCGCCTGTATAAAGTCCATGAAAAACAGGATGTGTTTTTTCAACAAAGACTAGCGGGGCAGGATCGCGCCAGTTTTCCTGATAATGTCGTTGTGGTCGGATCAGCTTCTCCAGACCGAAATAGATGACCATTTCCAGAGCGCCTCCCGAGAGCAGAACACCTTTGCCGCTCTGCATGAATTCAAGAATTTCGGTGCGCTGTGCCCCTCTATACAAAGATGTGTCCCGGACATCGTCGCCCTGATGATACCAGACAACATCAAATTCACTCAGTTCTCGCGCAGTGCCTGAACGGTCAATAAAACCTGCATTGTCGCGGTTAAAAAGAATTTCCGTATCCGGCTGTTCAGCCAGAAATTGCCAGGCGGCAAGGCTGTGCTCACCCATTTCTTCCAGAGTAGCTTCGGCTGTCAGAAAAGCAACACGCATTCCCGGGCGCAGTGTGTTGTCTTCTGCCGCACTGCTGAATGGAAGGCTGAAACAAAAACAGATCAGAAAGGATAAAGGAAGAAAGCGCATCATAATGTAGTTCCTGTTAGCTGAGAGCAAAGTGGACAACGTTAATACTGACGTATTGAAATGAATAGAGTCAAGTAATTACACTTAAAGCGTTCTTTTGCAAATTAAAGATCTCTCTGATCAATAAGTCATTCGCTGTTTACGGGTCATCACAGTAAGGATATACCATGGAACTGCTGAAAGAAATCTGGGCATTTATGCGTGTTCGCAAAAAATTCTGGCTTGCCCCGATCATTATTTCCCTTATTCTGCTCGGATTACTGTTTTTCTTTGCCGGTCAGGCAGGCGTGGTTTCCCCTTTTATTTACGCGCTTTAAGAAAAACGGCCCTTATTTTCGCAGATTCCGACCGGATACCTGTCCGCCGGCGCAGGAGAATACCCGAATGCCTGAGAGCCATTTACCCGTAGAATCGCCGTCCGATGCGGGACATAAGCCTTTGCTTTCCCGTACAGAATTATGGGTTCTGACAGGCATTTTAATTGCCGCTGCCCTGCTGCGTTTCTGGTATCTGTCCGCTGTGATGCACGCCCCCGATTACTCAGCACTGCAGCAGGATCCTGAAGTGCAGGATCATTTTGCCCGTGCTATTCTGACGGGTGACTGGTCGGAGCGTCCCGGAGAGACCGATCCGGAAATACGGACGACGCCCTTTTACAGACCTCCCGGCTACGGATATCTTCTGACAGTTCTCTATTTTTTCAGTAGAGGAAGTTATCTGGCGCCCCGCCTGCTGAATGTATTTCTCGGGCTTGCCGCTGTTTATTTTCTATTTCGTCTCGGCAGGCATCTTTTCGGGCCGGCAGCCGGGCTTGCCTGTGCTTTGTACAGCGCTTTCTGCGGGATTTTTATCTATTGGGAAGGAGAGGTTAACGATCCTGCCATTTTCGTGTTCCTTGCTGTTGCCTTATTCTCACTTCTTCTTCGATGGAGTGCGTCGTTCAAACTCCGCTACCTGTTCCTGCTCGGTCTTTTGTTCGGCGCATACGGGCTAGCACGCCCGAACATCCTGGGCTTTGGACCTTTTGTCGCTTTATGGCTCGGCTGGATTGCGTGGCGACATAAAAAGCTGCGCCTTCTTCCGGCGGCATGGGGTACCCTGCTGATCAGTACTTTCATTCTCATCGTTCCGGTTACAGTTCGTAATTATGTCGCATCCGGGGAATTTGTGCCCATTGCCACTTATTTCGGGCACAACCTGATTATCGGTAATCATGAGCAGTCGGACGGTGTTTCCCCGTGGCTGCCTTACTTGCAGGAACTGGAAGGTACGGGAAAATGGGCGGCAAAAGACTATGTGAATGTAGTACGCGGGCTCGCTAAAGAATTGGGGCGCGATTCCATCTCTCACACGGAAGCCTCCGCTGTTTTTGCGCAGAAAGCACGGGCGTATATGCGTGCACATCCGGCGGAAACAATCAGATCTATGGTAAAAAAATGGATTCTCCTTTGGACACCAGTGGAGATTACCTGCAACAAAGTGGTGCAATGCGAGCTGAATCATTATCTGCCGCTTCGCTTTCTGCCGACTTTCCGCTGGATAGCGGCACTTTTTACCTCCGGTATGCTGCTGCTGCTCTGGGCATTGTTCAGGCGCACTTTTAACGGCAGGCATCAGGATGCCATGCCTCTTGTCGTTTTAATGATACTTTTTGTTCTCTATTACCTCACGTCTTTTCTTCCCTTTTTCGTCAACGGCAGGGCGCGGGTACCCGTGTTTCCCGTTCTGATTCTCCTCGGGAGCTATGGCGTTCAATGTTGTGCTGGCTGGCTAAAAAACAGGCAGTATGGGAAAGTTGCCGCATACGGAATCACTTTTCTGTTGAGCTTGATGTTTTTTTCAGTTGAATGGATTCCTGTTGAAATCGATGCATCCCGCTGGCATTACCAGCGCGCTGACTCCTGGCTGCGGCGGGGCGAAACGGCAAAGGCGTTGGAGGAAGGAAAAGCTGTTATTACTGCTCAGGGCAAAGCCTATATGCATCAGCGGCTCGGCAGAGAATTCATGGCACTGGGCTATCCGAATGACGCCATCGCACAGTACCAGGCTGGACTCGAGCGGGACCCCGAATATCAGGATTTATGGTTTTTACTGGGGCGTGCTTTGGAAGAACGAGGTGATTTGAAAGAGGCGGAAAAGACGTATCGGGACGCTTTGACTTTGAATCCTTTTGATGCCCGGGCGCTGAATGCTCTGGGCATGCTCTGTTACGGTCAGAAACGCTACGAAGAGGCTCTGAAACTTTTCGACGCTGCATTAAACGTGGCTCCGGATTACGGGGACGTTATTGACCACATCAGCCAGTGTATGAAGGCACTGGGGCGTGTTGATGATGGCATCGCCCGGTTTAAATCAATGCTTGCAGAAAATCCCGACCAGAAATATGTGCATTTCTTTCTGGGCCGCGATTTACTGGAGCTGGGACAATCCGAAGAGGCCTTTACTCATTTTGCCGAAGCACTCCGCCTGGATCCTGCCCTTGACGGAGCCAGTTATCTGTGGGCAAAAGAACTCAGCCGACAGGGAAAACTGGAGGAGGCGATCAGACTGCACGAGGCGACGCTGAAGATAAATCCTGATTTGAAATATACCCAGGCGGCGCTTGGAAGCGACCTGTCCAGGCTGGGGCGTACGGACGATGCCATCCGGCATTTTTCAGAAGCTGTGCGTATTGATCCTTCTTTTCAGGATGCGCGTTACTTGCTTGGAAAAGAGCTCGCCCGTGCCAACCGGCTCGATGAAGCACAGGCGCAGTATCAGGAAGCCATTCGTTTAAACCCGCAGGATGCCCGGGCACATCACGAAATGGGCATGTTCTTCGCAGAGCAGGGTGATTTTCCTGAAGCACTTCAGCACTTTGAGGCGGCTTTGAAAGTGGATCCCGAATTCGCTTTTGCGTTGGATCGCATGGGCCGTGTTCTTTCGATTATGGGGCGTTCAGACGAAGCCATCGCACGCTATAAGCAGGCACTGGAAGTAAAGCCCGATAATCAGGATCTCTGCTATTTACTAGGTCGTGAACTTCTGGCGCAGGACAAAAAAGACGAGGCGGAGCGCTATTTCCGTCGGGCACTGGTGCTTAATCCATCGGATGCCAGGGCACACAATGAACTGGGCGCACTCCTTGCCGCTCAGGGCAAAAAAGATGAAGCGATGCGT
>Ga0255340_1002660_pt1 | contig 20262 bp, 20 predicted proteins | sample wastewater_treat_7_FD_192417 | JGI IMG/M metagenome (GOLD analysis project Ga0255340, IMG submission 192417) | Wastewater microbial communities from Lulu Island WWTP, Vancouver, Canada - plant10 | ecosystem: Engineered > WWTP > Wastewater > Unclassified | place: Canada: Vancouver, British... | reverse complement strand
CTGGTAGAGCAGCTCATTCGTAATGAGCAGGTCCGGGGTTCGAGTCCCCGAGGTGGCTCACAAAGGTTCTGGAATAATGCGGGAATAGCTCAGTTGGCAGAGCATCAGCTTCCCAAGCTGAGGGTCGTGGGTTCGAATCCCATTTCCCGCTCTTAATAATCAGGGACTTACAAAAATATCAAAAGTAAGTCCCTTTTCTTTTGCACCAAGATTTGCACCATAATTTTATTAAATCTCATCAGTTCAATTCCACTCCGGACTTTCGATTTTGTTATGGGATTTACCCCAAATAAGTCAGTAAAATCGTTGATTTCTTTTCAGTTTTTGTTCTCTTTTTTAGGTTTCCAATGGCTATATTTGATGTATCCATTGCTATATATCACGAATGCAAGGCATGATTTATCTTATTATTTAAAGTATTTCCATATGGCCAACAATGAGTTCAAAATCCGGCATGACCAAGACAATGCCTTTTATTACGAACAGTCTGTTTCCAGAACAATCAGGGAAAATTTTGATGATGTGGAATCAATAGAATTGAATCTTCATTTTAAATATGACGAAATCGATACTCACAACAAATTGACTTTGACCGATACTGATAAAGCATTCTTCAAAATAAAATGTATTAACAGAGATTGCATTCATGGTGGGTTCAATCTTACAGGAGATGTTTATGAAGCTTTCAGAACAAAAAGTTCGAAAATATCAGGCCAAATGACCTGTGATGGGTGGCAAGATTATGAAAGATTTAAAGCAAGACATCACCATTGTCTGTGCCAGCTTAAATATGATGTTAATATTAATTACAAATAATGGATATGTATCATCAATTGTAAAGTAATGGGAACATACAGAAACATTAAATGCGGTTACTGCTCATATTCATTTACAGGTGGATACAAGCTTCATGATGGCCCAAGGGTTAAGCTTGGCGTTCCATATGTAAAGTGCCCAAAGTGCGGTCGATTAAATAGAACAGGTCTTAGACCATGGTCTGCTTTCACAAAATCGCAGAAAGTGTTTTACTGGCTTCAAAATATCTTTTATGCCACATTAATAGGCGGTATGCTTGGAATTGCGGCTGGTGCCGGAATTAATTCCTGTTCTGGAAAAAATAACTTCGGTGACAGTATTAGCGATTTGTTGCTGCCATTCATAATCGGTGCTTTAATTGGCAACCTGATTGTATTGAATGGTAACAGATTGGAGATAAAGAGCACAGAAGAACAAATTAATAGCACCGAATACCAATCATATTTTAAAAATAAATAAAACATCCCTCAGATTTTTTATCCGAATTTTATTGTCTCGCATAACTGCCTCTATTTCAAATTTCTGGATTTTTTTTTGGAATTTTTTATAAGGCAGTTATCAAACGCCAGTATCACCCCGCAGGGATTTTCACCCTGCCCCGAAAATAACCGGGGGAGGACCGGATACCCGTCCCCATCAAAAATGGCCATTTAAAATACACCCTGTTACCCACACTTTTTAACCATGCCAGTATTTATAAGAAACAATTGGTATGGGAAATCTACTCAACGAGATATCAAGAGATAACTTAACCGAGGATGAATTTTTGGATGCATTTTCATCAGGAGATAAATATTCCCATTTGAAAATCATATTAAGCCGAAGGCCTCACAAAGGAAGATTACCGCAAACATTTCTTTTGGTCACTAAGGATTACTTTGAAATTGTTAACCTGATAGACCTTGATTATAAGAACGGCAAATTATACGTATATGTGCAGGAAATCGAAACAGGAGATGTTTTTGAAACTGTTTTAGATATTGAAGACAAACAATTCAAATTTCTTTTAATTAATCTGAGAGATTTAAAGAAATTGCTTGATAGGACAGAGCTTGGGAATTCAGATGATGATTCGCTTCTTGAACTCGATGAATAACAATTCATTCAAAGTATCGAACATTATGGATAAAAATACAACAAATACCACCTTTCGTAAAAAACTTCATCTAATAACATGCAATACGTATGAGCTTGACCTGCCTTTCATTTTAACAACAGGAAAATTACTTAAAATTGGTATGCCATACTTATATCTGGAAAAACTTACAGGTGGAAATTCAATAAAAGCTGTCCGATTAATAAAAATCTGGGAAGAAAGTGATGCAGTATTTCTTTTAATTCAGGATATAGTCACTCGAAAAAAATTTGTTGTTTCCTTCAGTTTGACATATGATGGTAATTTTTGGTTATGGAGCTTGGCTGATTTTGGATATCTGGCCCATTCAGACTTTGATATGTAAATTTAATAAACTTCAGATGTTGATAAATTGAATTAAACCGAATCGATTATCCTGATAAATTTGGATTGAAAATCGTACCTGATTATGAGGTAGATACAAGATAAATAAAGGTCCGTCAATATGAACTAACCTTTATAACGTAACGCAAACGACATAAATGACTTTTTTATATGGGCAGAATCGAAGAATATTATCGGGTATACACAGGATTACACGGTTCCGGAATTTGTATTGTGTGCGGAAGGGATTTCAGTTGTAGATTCAACAATGGCCGGGCAAAATACTGCTCTGAAAAATGCAGAAGCAAAATGGCGAATATAAGAGCCATGGAAAAAGCAAAAAAACTCAGGTCATCATTCAATATATGTTCGATTTGCGGCAATCCAATTGAACAGTTAAACGATGGCAAAATCCGAAGGTATTGCTCGAATAAATGCAGACAGAAGGCTTACAGGGCAAGAAATAAGGAAAAACAGGAACCTACTGCACTATTCAATCAAATCCAGTCCCAATAATATTAACATCCTATTTTAATCCCTTTTTCATTCAAATTAGGAGTTCATAATGGCCTCTTTCTGTCCTGATTTAAAACAAAGGATTATTAATGGATTATTCGTATTTTTAATCTCTGCAATTAATTATCCTTTATCGAGTGAATAACCAAACAACAACTATTGCTTTTTCAATATACTCCAATAAAGGTGTATATGCCCTTTTCTTGGGTTCAGGAATTTCAAAATCTTCCGGTATACCGACAGGCTGGGATATTGTTATTGATTTAGTTAGGCAACTGGCCAAATTAAAGAAGCAAAAATGCGAACCAAATCCAGTCGATTGGTTTATATCCACATACGGTGAAGAACCAAATTATTCAAACATTCTGGCCAAGCTTGCAAAATCTTCCGCAGAGAGGGTAAATTTGTTGAAACCATATTTCGAACCAACCCAAGAAGAAGTCGAGCAGGGTCTCAAAATGCCTTCACCTGCACATAAGGCAATTGCACAATTAGTTAAAGACGGCCACATTAAAGTCATTATAACTACCAATTTTGACAGATTAATTGAGAGGTCACTAAATGAGGTCGGGATTGAACCAACAGTGATACGACACCCGGACGATATCGATGGAGCCATACCTATTGTACATAATGCTTTCACGCTTATTAAAATTAATGGAGACTATCTTGATTCTCGCTTCCTGAATACACAGGAAGAACTGTCAACCTATCAACCCAAACTTCACGACTATCTTGTACGAATTGTCAATGAATTTGGCTTATTATCATGTGGTTGGTCAGCCAAATGGGATAATGGATTTATCAAAGTATTAAAACAGTGTGAGAACTTTCGCTTTCATAGTTACTGGACCTATTTGGGTGATTGTGAAATCGAATTAAAGGAGATTGCAGAATTCAGAAAAGGAGAGGTAGTCAAAATTTCAAGTGCAGATGCTTTTTTTACTGAAATTTTGGAAAAAATCGAATCCTTAAAAACATTTGATAATCATCCGCTTAATACCGAAATATCAGTTGCACGTTTAAAAAAGTATATCGTCCGGGATGATGCAAGAGTTTTGCTGCATGATTTGGTCTTTAAAGAGCAGGAAGAGGTCTATGCGAAAATAAGGGAAAAGATGGATGTCTGTCTTTATCCGGATAACAAAAACCTTATGCCCTTGTTGGAATATTTTGAAGCGTGTTTGTCAACTCTTATTCACCTTATAATAAATGGAGTATTTTGGGCGAAACCTGAACATTATTATTTGTTCACAAACATCTTATCACGATTGGCAGGGCCAATACCAGAAGCAAATGGGTCTTTTTATAAGGAGACTAAAGCTTTTTACTATTTCCCGTCCCTTTTCACTTTATATACAATTGGAATTGCTGCCGTAAAAAGTAAAAACTACAAAATACTGTGTGATTGTTTCCATATTAAAATTGAAGAGAGTGAATCAGAGCACTCAAATCAATACTACCTCATTGAATTTGTAAATGCATGCATGATTGACCTGAGATTAATGAATAAAATACTTAACCATGGTCAAAATTATCATACGCCAATAAGCACCTACCTGTACAAGAATTTAAAACCTTATTTTTCTGGTTTCATCTTGTCCGATAAAGAATTTAATGACATTTTCGATGTATTTGAATATTTACTGGCCTTGAATTACGTGCACATTGTTGGTGATAAATACGGTAGCACATGGGCACCTTTTGGCCAATTTCAATGGAGAAAAGGAATAACCAGTATAAGAGATAATTATTTCAAAGATTTTTTTGCAGAAGCTGAAAAGGTCAAATCAAATTGGAAATTATTGGAATCAGGAATGTTTGATGGCTCTTTCGAGAAATATGTAAATGCAAAATTGAAGCTTGATGAATTCCTTAAAAACATACATCTTTATTAGTCTTTCATGTTTAAATTATGAGCGTTGCAAGTAATTTTGAAGCATTTTGTGACAGCCTAATTATTGGAAGCGAAATGCGTTCCACAATATCTACACGGTATCTTGCAATCTGCAGAAGACTAAATTTGGATTTCTGGAATATGGATACTACAGGGGGTGGAAGATATGTTGGTTCATATGGCCGGAATACAGCAAACAGTTGGGTGAGTGATATTGACATGGTTTTCGAATTACCGTGGTCATTATATAATCAATACAATTCTTATCAAGGCAATGGACAATCTGCGCTGCTTCAAGCAGTGAAAAATTCTATAATAAAAACATATTCAAACACTGAATTAAAAGGTGATGGTCAAATTGTTAGTGTCCGTTTTAGCGATAAAATGACAATTGAAGTTCTCCCCGTTTTTCCTAACAACGATGGTTCATATACATATGCTGATTCTAACTCCGGTGGTAGTTGGAAATCTACCAATCCAGTTCCGGAAATAGACGCAATAGCAACAGGTGATAGTCATACGAATAACAACCTTAGACCATTGTGTAGAATGATTCGTTCGTGGAAATACTACTGCAATGTTCCAATTAAAGGACTTCTTATTGACACTTTGGCTTATAGGTTCCTGACAAATTGGAGCCATAAAAATAACTCTTACCTTTATTATGATTGGATGGGTCGGGACTTTTTCGAATTCCTTAAAAATCAAACAACTAATCAAACAATCTGGTATGCTGTTGGCAGTAACCAGATAATCTCTAATCCGGATAATTTTCGTTATAAGGCCAATCAAGCTTACAATAATGCAGTTGAAGCAATACAGTATCAAACAGATGACAAAGAGTGGACTTCAAAACAAAAATGGAGGGAAATATATGGATACAGATTCCCACAGTAATATTCTTGAGTCACAAATTCGAGAATTGTATGCCAGATTAGTCTGGACACATAAAACGCAGGAAAAATGTGCGGATATATTATTTCGCAGAAATAACAGAATCAAAATTTTACAAATAATTTTGTCAGCTTTAACGACTACTGGCATAATGGTTGCGGTATTCGGTGATAATAAAATTGCAGGTATAATTTCGGCTGTCCTGTCGGCAATTTTATTTGGTATTAATACATATTTAAAAGACTATGATTTGGGTGAAATTGCACAAAAACATGCAAATTCCGCATCCGACCTTTGGAATATGAGAGAACTGTATCTTTCACTGCTTACTGACGTTAAAATGGGCAGGTTGACGCCAGATGAGATAACTATTAAAAGGGATACTCTTCAGGATGAATTATACCACATTTACAAAGGCTCTCCAAGAACAATCAGTAAAGCATATAAAGAAGCAACATTGGGATTGAAAACCAAAGAAGAGATGTACTTTACTGACGATGAAATTGATACACTTTTGCCAGCTAACTTACGTAAACTGATTTAATCCTTTCCTAAGCGAATAACTTTCTGAGTTTTGTAAGTGTGTTTTTATTTGTGCTGGTAATCTGTGATATGTGCTGGTAACTGTATCCTTTCTTCAGCATCTTTATTTCTTCAGCATATTGTTCAGACATTGCTTCCCGGCTCTTTCGATAACCATTTTTCCGGCCTACTTTGCCGCCTCGTGACCGGAAATTATGGTACCCACTGGTTAAACGGCCTTCAATGTTCCTTCTCTCCATGCGTGCTATTTCTGCCAATATTGTTATCAAAAACTGACTCATGGGATTAATTTCCTTATTGGCAGTCAATGTTTCAATATTATAGTTCTGGATGAATAGGGATATTTTATTCTGATTCAGAATTTCAATGGTTTGAAGGATTTGGAGAGGGTCCCGTCCGAGTCTTGACAACTCAGTGACCAAAACCTTATCGACTTCATTGTCCTTCACAAAGGTTACCATTTTAATTAATTCTGCACGTTCATGGTTTTTGGCAGCACCGGAGATTTTCTCTGCAAACACACCAACAATCTGATAATGTTTTGATTCCGCAAATGCTGTCAGGTCATTTATTTGACGTTCATAGCTTTGTCTGTCTCCAACTGAAGAAACCCGGCCAAAGAGCACTACTTTTTGCATATTGCTGAAATTAATTGTAACAAATTCGATAATATGGATATTTTGTGTCCCGAAAAACAAGCCAATCAGGAATGGGAACTACATAAACGCCTTCAAGCTTCCCTTCACTCATGAAAACAAGAATAAGGTGCCTGTCTATAAAATCATTGTCCAAGCATATCGATGTTTGCAGAATCTGACATTGTTTCGGCATATTATGATTTATTGATTATGCTTCAAAAGTAATTATATTGAACATATTTACCAAATAAATTAGTAAATATTTTAAACATTACTACTGAAAAATCGAATCGTTTGGTTATTTTTCCATACTTTAGCATTTCAAAATAAGAAAATATGGTTTCTTCTGATAAGAACAGACAGGTTATTCATCTGTATATGATTGCATCAGATGAACATTACTACTTTGGAAGCATCATGGCTATGTTTGAGCATTTCACCCGTGAACAGTTGGGTGTAGCTTCACAGACATTGTATAATACTTGGAAAGATGACCCATATATCACTGATTTAGCCATAATCAGAAGAGGACGGTTAATACAGAAAAGACAGAAAAACATAAAAGGCGGAAAGAATTAAGGCATGGCGAAACAAAACGGAAATGGCGAAAAAGTAAAATCCATGGAATCATGGATTTGGGATGCAGCTTGTAGTATAAGGGGTGCTGCGGATGCTGCAAAATACAAAGATTATATTTTACCCCTAATCTTCGTTAAACGTCTCTGTGATGTCTATGATGACGAAATAGACCGGATTGCTGAGCGTGTTTCTTCAAGGACAAAGGCACTTCAATTGGTGGAAAGGGATAAGTCTCTTGTACGTTTTTTTATGCCTGTTAAACCAAAAGACCCTGAAAAAGAAACCACTTGGGATGTTATTCGGACTTTAAGTGACAAAATTGGCCAGCAATTAACAGATATATTGCGCTCAGTGGCAAAAGCGAATCCCAGCTTACAAGGAATCATTGACAGAATTGATTTCAATGCAACTACTCATGGCCAAAGAGATATCGATGATGACCGATTGAGCAAACTTATCGAAAAAATCGCTGAAAAACGCTTGGGTTTGAAAGATGTCGAACCGGACATTATTGGTAGAAGTTATGAATATCTGATAAGAAAATTTGCTGAAGGAAGCGGACAGAGTGCTGGTGAATTTTACACCCCAGCCGAGGTTGGTTTCATTATGGCCAGAATAATGGACCCTGAGCCGGGAATGGAAATATATGACCCTACTTGTGGAAGCGGTGGTTTACTGATAAAATGTGAATTGGTCTTGGAAGAAAAAATGAAATTGAAAAGCAAGACGAAATTTGCCCCATTAAAACTCTTCGGTCAGGAATTCATCCCAGCTACATGGGCAATGAGTAAAATGAATATGGTAATCCATGATATGGAAGGAGAAATTGAAATAGGTGACACACTTAAATATCCAAAGTTCAAGCTCAATAAAAAACTAAGGACATTTGATAGGGTTGTAGCCAATCCGATGTGGAATCAAGGACGTGACAGTTTACCATATGTAAACGATGATTTTTTTATAAATGATGAAATGGCGAGATTTCCAGCCGGAAGTTGTGGTGGAAAGTTTGATTGGGGTTGGGTACAACACATTTACAGTAGTCTAAATGATACTGGCCGGGCTGCCATTGTTTTAGATACAGGAGCAGCCAGTAGAGGTAGCAGTAGTCCGGGTAGCAACAAGGAAAAGGATTGCCGGAAATGGTTTGTCGATAGTGACCTTATTGAAGGAGTAATATACCTACCTGAAAATTTATTTTACAACACAAGTGCCCCGGGGATAGTATTATTCTTAAATAAAAAGAAGCAGCATAAGAATCATTTTTTTATGTTGCATGCTGGAAAAGAATTTGAGAAAGGTGACCCAAAAAACTATATCACAGAAACCGGAATCAACAAAATCGCAGATTGTTATAAAACATTCAGAGAAGAAACAAGATTATCCAGACTGGTGAAAAAGGATGAGATTGTTCAAAACGATTATAACATTTCTCCCAGCCGTTATATTCAAATTAATGAAATGGAGACCTTCCGCCCTTTGGGGGAGATAGTGGAAGAGTTGAATACATTGGAGGAAGAAGCCGTCAATATTAATACAGAGGTTCGGATTATTCTTAAAAAATTGGGTATCGAATGAGAGGATATAAAAATACAGAGACAAGTATGCTTCCCAACGATTGGGTGGTTAAAGAATTAAAAGACATCAATACTTACAAAAATAGGACCATAAACCCAACTTTGTATAAGGATGAAATATTTGAGTATTACAGTATCCCTGCATATCAAAATGGAGAAAAACCCGAATTTTCAAAGGGTTCGTTAATACAAAGTAATAAGTTCTTATTCGATGAAGGTACTGTTGTTTTTGGGAAATTAAATCCTCGTGTAGAAAAGGTTTGGAGAATTGGTAATATTTCTGCCCATAGAAAAATTGGAACTACTGAATGGATAGCTGTTAAACCAAATGATGAAATAACGACTGACTTTCTTTATTTCCTTGAATGGTCTGTCTTTGTAATGCCATTAGCAAAAACTTTAGTAACTGGTTCAACACCAAGTCGCCAAAGAGTAGACCCAACTTCATTCTATAAGATAAAAATTCCAATACCACCAATTATTGAACAACAACGGATTACATATATACTGAACACAATAAAGAAAGCGATAGCAATACAGGAACAGATTATTCAAAACACCGTTGAAATGAAGAGAAGCCTAATGAAATATCTGTTTTCTGAAGGTGTATCTGGCCAAAAATTGAAACAATCAGAGGTTGGATTAATTCCAGTAAATTGGAATGTAAAATCCTTAATTGAGATTGTTGATTTTATTGATTATGGTGTCTCTCAGGCTATTCCCAAACAAGCACCCAATAATGGCATTAAGATTGTAAGCACGGCAGATATTACTAAAGAGGGAGATTTGCTTTATGACCAAATTAGGACTATTGAAGTACCGCAACGAACTGCCCAAAAGCTGAAGCTTAATGATGGTGACCTACTCTTCAATTGGAGAAATAGTGCTGAACTTATAGGTAAATCAACCATTTTTCATGAACAATCGGAGCCGCATATCTTTGCTTCATTTATTCTTAGAATCAATTGTGGGGAGAGAAAGTCACACAATTATTTCCTTAAATATTTAATGAATCATTACCGAGAAGAAGGTGTTTTTATTAAACTATCGAGGCGTGCAGTAAATCAAGCAAACTTCAACCGTAATGAAATATCTGTTTTGCCCATCCCAGTTCCGCCTTATCAGGAGCAGGTCGAAATTGCAAAATTGATTGGAACTGTCGAAAGAAAAATAAATCATCATAAGAATAAAAGAGACCTATTTTATGACCTTTTTAAAACTCTTTTAAATGATTTAGTAACAGGGCAAAGACGAGTAGATAAAATTGATTTTCGAATCCTAAGTAAGGAATACGAAGCTGTTGAAGCGCAATTAGATTTGGCTGCTGAAATTTAATAAATATGGAAGCAAGAAACAGAAAAATTGAGGACTGGTACGGTAAAATCCATCGAGGTGAAATTAAATTACCACGATTCCAACGTTATGAAGCTTGGGACTGGAAACGCATCAGCAGTCTTTTCAACACTATCACACAAAATCTGCCATTGGGTATAACTCTTGTTTTGGAGGTTGGTGAAAAAGAACAATTCATTTCCCGATATTTGGTATCTGCGCCAACGACAAACAGTCGTGTCCTTGAACAACTATTGGATGGACAGCAAAGGCTTACTGCCTTGTGGCGTGTCCTTCATAATAATTACGAATTTGAAACCTTCTATGTTTATATTCCTGAATTCGATATATATGGGGAAAAAGAGAGCGATGAACAATTCATCTTTTGCAGGGGACGGTATTATCAAAAAAATGGGCAACGCTATCCTTTGTGGTGCGACAATCCTGAAGATTGTCTTAGACGGGGAATGATACCTACTGAACTGCTGCGACCTGAAGATATTCAACCTGATATTGACACTTGGATTACAAAGGCAACAAACTACCGAAAGCCAGCTAACCCGGAAGAGTTAGAAGGTTTTTTCAATTGGAAAAAGTCGGTCAGTGACAAAATAAACGAACTGAGGTCTATTATAAAGAACTACAACCTTCCATATCTTTCATTACCGACATCTACGGCCAAGGACATTGCACTTGAAGTGTTTATTAATATGAACACCAACTCCAAACCATTGTCAACCTATGATATCATAGTGGCTGAAATTGAAAGTATTAAGGGAAAATCTTTGCATGATTTACAGGATGAACTGGATTCCAAATTTCCTGATATCAAATGCTATTTTAACCTCTCCTATCTTATCCTGAATACCTCAGCACTGTTACAGGAAAAGCTTCCAAATCAAAAGGGATTATGGGATATGGACAAATCTGAAATGGTTGACAAATGGGAGCTTATGGAGAAAGGATTGAATGATATGGCCATTTTCCTTAAGAATGAAGGAATCATTGACCATGACAGATTACCTACCAATGCTGTTTTGGCTGTAATAGCTGCATTATATCCTTTCATTCCGGACAAAGGAGATAAACGAGGTCTTTACGAAGTATTGTTAAAGAAATATTTGTGGTCAGCGTTCTTTACTGACCGATATGAAAACTCTGCTGCCACTCATGCGTATTATGATTATATCGCACTGAAAAGAGTAATTACAGAAGTAAAAAAGGAAAGCGGATTAGCTTACACTGATGGAGATGTGCCTATTTTTAATCGTAACAGTCACCCGATTGCATCAGCAGATGAACTTATATTAGCCGGATGGCCAAAACGTGACACAATAAGAGGAAAGGCGATATTAGCTGTTGCCTGTCGTTTGGGTTCCTTTGATTTTGCAACCGGACAAAGGGTTGAAAGAACAAACATTTCACAAAGACATTACCATCATATTTTCCCGGATGCATTGTTAAAAGAGGCTGAAATTGACAGTTTCCTTGCATTAAACTGTGCCCTGATTACCGATGATACAAATTTGAATATTGGCAGGAAAGACCCTTTGAAATACTTAAAAGATAGATATCAATGGGTTTCTGAAGAAATTGTAAATGAAAGACTCAATTCACATTTGATTCCGGTAACAGAGCTGGCCAATGGTGGATATGAGAACGGTATAAGCGAAATTGAGCGAAAGAAGAAGATTAAAACTGACTTTGATGAATTTTTGAACAAAAGAGCTTCCTTTTTTGCGTATGCGGCTGAACAATTGACTGAAGGCAAAAACATCTCTTCATCAGTAATAATTAATGCTATCAATGGTAAAACCAACTGAACATAAAGGCATTCAAGCTCGCATACTTCAATATGCAACAGAAATCGGCTGGAATTTTGTATCGCAGAATGAAGCCGAGAAACGCAGAGGTTTTGATACTACGGCTGTTTCACCAAGAGAGCAAGCTAAAAACGCAAGCCGCTTCTTTTCTGACACGTTATTCAACAAGGTAATACAATTCAATCCAAAGTATAAAGACAAAAAAGAAGATTTACTGCGTTTGTTGGATTCACCATTGTCAACAATCTACGGGAACCGTGATTTCCATCAATACTTGCAAGGCCAAAAAACTTTTTTCAGTAATGAAGAAAATCGTGAGTTTAATCTCATTTTGATTAATTATGAACATCCTGATGAAAACATATTTGAAGTAACTGAGGAATATTATTTATTCAACGGCCAATATGCTAATCGTGAGGATGTTGTTTTCTTAATTAATGGCATCCCGGTAGTTGTTATTGAATGTAAAAATGCAACAAAAGACGAAGCATTAGCTATCGGTATTGACCAGATTAGGAGATATCACCGGGAAACGCCTGAATTGATGGTGCCCCAGCAATTGTTTACCACAACAGAAAGCATCGGATTTTCATATGGTGTAACATGGAATACAATCAGGAGAAACATTTTTAACTGGAAATGCGAAGAAATCGGCAAGCTTGAAGCAAAAGTAAAATCATTCTGTGACCAGCAACACTTACTGGACCTGATAAAAAAATTCATCCTCTTTGCAGAACAAAATGAGGAATTAAACAAATATATCTTACGACAACATCAGAAGACAGCCGTTGACAAAGCAGTTGAAAGAGCGTTAAATCCAGCTAAAACAAGGGGGTTAATCTGGCATACACAGGGAAGCGGGAAAACGTATACAATGATTAAAACGGCTGAATTGCTTTTTAAGGCCTCAGAAGCAGAAAAACCCACCATTTTGCTGATGATTGACCGCAATGAACTGGAAGACCAAATGTTGAAGAACCTTCAGTCTGTTGGTGTAAATAATGTCGTATGCGCTGAGAGCATTCACGATTTGCAGAAGCTCCTGAAAAGGGATTACAGAGGAATCATTGTAAGCATGGTTCATAAGTTCAGAGACATGCCTTCTGATATAAACCTAAGAAAGAACAACTATGTGTTGATTGATGAAGCGCATAGGACAACGGGTGGAGATTTGGGTAATTTTCTGATGGCTGCGTTGCCAAATGCAACATTTATAGGCTTTACTGGCACTCCTATTGATAAAACGGTATACGGCAGGGGGACATTTAAAACCTTTGGAATTGATGACGAAAATGGTTATCTGCATAAGTATTCCATCGCAGATAGCATTGAAGACGGGACTACTTTACCACTTTTTTATGGAATGGCTCCAAATGACTTATTAGTACCAAAGGAAATTTTGGAAAAGGAGTTCTTAACCTTGGCTGAAGCATATGGTGTCAATGATATTGAAGAATTAAACAAAATACTTGAGCGTGCGATAAATACAAAAAACTTCCTGAAAGGGAAGGAGCGTGTAAATAAAGTAGCCGAATATGTGGCCAAACATTATAAAGAAAATGTCGAACCAATGGGTTACAAGGCTTTCATGGTTGCAGTTGACCGTCTGGCATGTGCAATGTATAAAAAAGCACTTGACAAATTCTTGCCACCGGAATACTCTGAGGTTGTTTTTACGGGCAGCAATAATGACAGTGAAGACCTTAAAGCGCACCATATCGATGAACGAAGGGAAAAAGAGATACGTAAGCAGTTCACAAAGATTGGTGAAATGCCAAAAATCCTGATTGTAACCGAGAAATTATTAACTGGCTATGATGCACCCATTTTATATGCCATGTATCTTGACAAACCCATGCGAGACCATACTCTTCTTCAGGCGATTGCGAGAGTTAACAGGCCATATGAAAATGAGGAAAGGGAAATGGTAAAACCCCACGGATTTGTTCTTGATTTTGTCGGCATATTTGAAAATCTGGAAAAAGCCTTAGCATTCGACAGTGATGAAATAAATGCAATTGTAAAAGACATCCAGTTGCTGAAATACCTGTTTCAATCCAAAATGGAAAAAGATGTTCCACCATATCTGGAACTGATACATCATGGCTTTATCGATAAGGATACCGATAACTTAATAGACCATTTCAGGGACAAATCAAAGCGTAAAGAGTTCTTCAAACTCTACAAAGAAGTGGAAATGCTTTATGAAATTATATCACCAGACAAATTTTTAAGACCATATATCGATGCATACACAACGCTTTCATCAATTTATAAGGTTGTAAGAAATGCATATGCAAAGCGGGTACAAGTCGACAGGGAATTCCAGAGTAAAACGAATGAGTTGGTACAGAAAAGGATTTCCGGAACAAATCCAGTATTCAGCAATGAATTCTTTGAAATCAACGAGGAAACGATTAAAAAAATAAAAGCTACTCATGAAAATGATAATACAAGGGTAATCAACCTTATAAAAAGCATAGAAACTATTGCTGATGACAATTCTGATGACCCATTCCTGATTGGCCTGAAGGAGCGTGCGGAAATTGTGGAAGAAAATTATGAGAATCGCCAAATAAGTACCCAAAAAGCATTGGAAGAAATACAAAATTTATATCAGGCAGACATAAGGCGCAGGAAAGAACAAGCCGAAAGGGGGTATGATGGCCTGACTTTTTTTGTATATCAGACGTTAATCGACAAGGGAATTAATGATTCAGATAAAGTAACGAAACAGATTAAATATGAGTTCGTTAATCATCCAAACTGGAAGACAAGTGAAAAAGAATTAAGAGAACTTCGCCAAGCTGTGTATTTTGCACTATTAAAAGTTGAAGATGATATTGATAAAGTTGCGGGGATTGTCGATGACTTGTTTAATAGTTTATTTATCCTTTACAAGCTTTGAATATGGAACAATGGGAAGGTAAGTCGGAATTCAAAGCATGTGTTCATGAATATGCTGCCAAAATGAAAATAGAAATAAAGTCATTGGCACTAAGGCCTATGACAACCAAATGGGCATCGTGTTCGACAGATGGCAACTTGAACTTCAATGCCAGTTTGCTTGCAATTGACAAAGATTTGGGGAAATATGTAATCGTTCATGAATTGCTCCATTTCAATGTCCCCAATCATGGGAAATTATGGAAAAGTCTAATGAAGGCATACTTGGGTGACTACGAAAAGATGGAACTTAAACTGAAGGAGATTGTTCTTTCAGAAAAATTATCATCTTCATCAAACCGGGACCGGAAAAATTCTGAAAAAAAACCGACACATTAAAACATTCACGTGTCGGGCGTACATTTCAGTAAAAATCATGCATTTCGTAACGTTTCTCCTTATAATTGCACCCAAAAAGTGACAAATAAGGTACCTTAAAATGGCATTATAGAACATATAACCTTCTTATAATGCCGATTAAGGCTACTATGAAACTTAAAGGTGTCTATTGTGGTTAATTAAATGGGGAATTTATCGCCCTCTACGGGCCTATTTTCATTGGATACAGGTAAATTCCTTTCCAGTTTACTAACATCATGCTCAAAATAAAGATACTTGCCATAAATTGTCTGAAATTCCTTCATTTTTGAAAACAAGTCAAACGAAGTATCAAAATCTACGCATTCCACAAACTCATTTAATGAATTGTAAGCAATATCATTATCATATCTTTTATCTGATGTCCAAAAAACTGAATTTCCTTTATTCAACGCTAATTCGAAATACTTATATCGTATAATAATGCCAAAACAATCATTTTGAGTAAGATTAGAAAGGCACCAATTATTTAAGAAGCGCAATAAATTATCAACCCAATTCCGATTTGAACGCCAGTCTGTAACATACTGAATTGAAAAGCATTCGCTGTCTTGTTTGATGAAACAATCATGAACATCATTTTTGGTTCCCCAGACAGACCGACACCAATCTTCAATGTATGCTTGATTATCTGTAACAGGTTTTGGCATAAATTTTTCCATGGTAAAGATTTGATTTCCGTTTTCATGGGTTTTAAAAAGCAATTCTTTAACAAATGCTAATTGTTTTTCACTCAGATAAGTGATTTCCAGTTGATTAAATACATAATTCGTCATAACTTACATTTTTATTTAATTAATAATTATTATTTGCAATTTTGTTCCTGACTTCTTTCATAATCTGGATGTTTGTGTTCGGTATAGGTTTTTCAGTTATGAGTTTCTTCAGTTTGGCCATGTATTTCCCTTTATTTGTGTTTGGCGAGAGGTAGGTTCTCAATACCAAGTCAATTTGTGCCACATCGTTATCACAAGCATTGACAAGCAGTGCGTCTTTCAAATCGGAAAGCTTCCGATAGGAGAGTAATGATTGTGCATCACTCGTTATTGGTTCTGGATTTTGTTGAATGTCGAAAATTGTATCAAAAATTGTCAGTAAAGGATTAGCAGTGGAATTCAAGGCATTCATCAGACTGTTGTCTTCAATCTGAAGAAGTTCTTTGAGTTGTGAAACTGTTCGAACATTTGCTTCGATGCGGGACCTGCCATCGAAGTAAGTCAATAATCCAAATTTGTCATCCAACATATCCAAGAACTCTGAATTTCCAGCTTTATGTAACTCTTTATATTTGTCATAAATCGAAAGACGTATCTTCCGGTTTTGAGTTTTTACCATGTTGGCAACAACAAATCCACAGTTCGAATACTTTTTAACATGGAACTTATTCAGGCTTTTTAGGCAGGTTTTAATTGCCAAGCCGTCCGGAACATTAATTCCATACAAATCTTCTGTTATATCGGCTGAAATGAGCTTTGAATCGGCCAGAACATTGTTGATATCAAATCTGCAGATACCAAGTGCATTAATCATTTCAAAACAATAATCAATATTGTCTGCCTTTATAAGCTCAGGATATCTGTCCCCAAGGACTTTTGCTGATGTCTCTATTATACACTTTTCATCAACTGCATTTTCATTTATATATAAATTGAACGGTTTGATTTGTTTGAACCGGATATCATGTTTCACACCGTTTTTATATACTACCGTGCCAGCATTGGAATTCATGAATTTCATGTGTCTTCTATCAGTTACAATTTTTATTCTGTCAAATCTCACCATACCCAAAAAGCTGAAAATGTTACTTTGAGAAGTTGTTATTGTTCCGGGTACGCAGGTAAGCTTCTTCCTGCAATTCTTTTAGTGTCTTCCGTCTATCAGAGCGAATCCACTCGTTTAGCTCCTGTGCATCGAAATAGAGACGTCCACCCCTTTTAAAACATGGTATTTGACGGCTGCATGTTAGGTTGTAAAGGCCGCCTTTACTAATCTGCAATTTCTTACAGACATCACGGACTGTCAATAATTCATTTTCAGATTGAATATTGGTTTGCACATCATCTTGTGCACTTTCATTAAGAATATGATTCTTTATGAAGGTAACGTCCTTAATCAGTTGCGAGACTGCTTCGGGAAGTTTTTCGAATGTTATGTTTTCTAAATCTGCCATATCTTTCACATAAATACAACGTGAAGATATACAGATAGATACCCCTACAACGGCCGAAAGTTCTTACTTTCGGTTGGTACAAATGTTTATAGTATTTTGGATATATGGATAGTATTAAAAAATGGAATAGTAAAGAAGAAAGCGACTGTCAAAAAATAATTTTAACTCTCGGTTGTTTTTTACCCTATTTCCTAACATAGGTGCTGATGGAATCCTCGATTATACTATCAAGCTTTTCGTGATACTTTTTGTAATGCCCATCATGGTATATGCTCGTGTTTTTAAAAATATTGCCAAACTTCCGGTCATAGAACAAGGCCATTGCTATTTGATTATTTGATGGTTTAACGTTATATTTCAAGAACTTGCCAGTAAGATTCTTAATAATATAGCTTAAATGGCTGTATGGTTTAAGCCAGATAATAGGCCTTGGAGTTTTCGACATGAATACCTGCCTAAATTCTGGAAGAGTACACACAATGTATCCGTTTTCTTTAAGATTTTTATGAAGGTTGGTTATTATATTGTAGCTCTGTTTTGAAACTGATGGATGGATTCTGAAATAATATTTTGACACAGACGGTGTCTTCTTGAGATTGTCATTATCTGACAACTCATTTCCAATAATGGCCTCTTTACCAATATTGTTAGCTTTTACTAAAACTGTTAAATCTTTAAGTATTTGATTTATAAAGTATAATTGAATCGATGATGACTTGTAAAAGAATTTATAAGCCCATCTTGTGTATTTTTGTTGCTTCTCAATCTGATAATCATTTTTATGATTGGGAATTTCATAATATTTGGCATAGTTTTTCCATTCCACTCTTAATGGGGAACTTGTAAACCGATATTTTGCATGTCGATAAAGTGTAAACAGTCGTGCCAGTACCGGAACTAACAATTCCTGAGTAACATCCGCTTTGGCACATTCTACTATAAATGAATTTAAATATTGAATGAAATCGTTGTAAGACTTTTCAATATGCTGCTGGAATCCCTCTTCCCCGGAATAAAGTGAAATGTTTAAATATGTCGACTCCTCTACAGGGTTAAGACAAACTTTTGGATGCTCATCAAGTGAACATAACAGGTTGTTAAGCTTCGATTCAATGTTATCATTATATTTTGGTAGTCCCTCTGCCATTATATTTCTTCCAGTTTTTCCGATTGTTTCTGTAACACTTCATCAGTAAACGATTCAAGGTATCTCTGAGTTGTTTCTATTGAGGCATGGCCCATAGCTTCGCTGATTTCTTCAATTGAAGAACCCGTTCTGTACATATATGTTGCAAAACTATGGCGTGCGGTGTAGGTGGTGATATCCTTGCCAAGTTCAAGCTTTTTTGATATCTTTTCCATATGCGTATTAATCACATGCGTTAGGTTCTGAGCCTTTCTACGAATATCTTTTGCAGAATCGCCATGTCTCAATATGTTAAAGATATAAGTGTCAGGCGAATTGTTCAGGTTTCCCAATTCCTTAATGATTGAGGATATCCTTTCGCTGTACTTAAAATGAATTGGTTTTACTACCGTTTCAGTTTCTATTGACTTCGTTCGAAGATACTCCACAGTATCACCTTTAATATGCTTATACTGCAACTGGCATATATCTACAACATTTATCCCGTTACAATAAAACGAAAACCACCAGTATTGGTATGCAATTCTTCTTGCTTTCGTTTCAGGTTGGTATTGTCTTAAACGCTTTAATTCATCAGTAGTTAACGCAATATTCCTGTTACTACCTTTCTTTATTTTATATTTTTTGTCATTCCGGGATTGCGAAAATGGATAATCATAGTCCTTTATAAGTCCCTCATGTATGGCTGTGTTGTAAATTGCCCGTAGATGGCGAAGATTAATGGAAGTATATGTCATTGACAATCCGGATTGCTTCATATATGTCTCGTATCCTCGCAGAAATTCAGGTGTAATCTGGTTGAAATTAAGCTTAGCACGATATTTTTTTATTGAATTTAATGCAGAGCGATATATTGTTGCGTTCCCAATATGTCCAGTTTTTTCATTTTCGCTTATTACTTTTTCAAATTGAGCATATACATCTTTATTAATTAGTTGTGATTTATCTTCGTTGAAATAAGCATCCTTGAATTTTTCAAATGTAAACTGGCCTTCTATTCGTTTCAAAGCATTTTCAAACATATCCCCGATATAAGTGTCCAACTTCACCCTTTCGTCCTTCAATTGTGTATCACGAAGTCGTGGACTATTAAGTTTTTCCCATTCTTCCTTGGTGAAGTAGTGGGGAAGTTTATACCTGCGTTTTTGTCCTAAATAATATACCGTCAACTTAACAGGATGCTTACTCGATTTCTTTATCTTTGTTCGGGTGTCAAAAAGAAGATTTGCAGTTGGCTTTGTAAGTGCCATTTTAATTAATATTAATATTTTGCACCAAAATTTGCACCATAAATATATGAAAAGTAATGAAATAAATCAAAAAAACAATTAATAATAATATTTCATATATTATTGAACTATAACACATTAATGAGTTGGAATGAATTGTGTAAATCTACGATTATATCGCAGTATTACGATTCCCAAGCTGAGGGTCGGGGGTTCGAATCCCCTTTCCCGCTCAAATAACATGCACAGGTATATATGATTTCTGCAGGGACAAGGCATGCCATGTTCCTGCAGTTTCCAATATACCCTTATGATCTT